>Ga0315537_1003973_pt1 | contig 10870 bp, 6 predicted proteins | sample SalMarSW160270MG_FD_203091 | JGI IMG/M metagenome (GOLD analysis project Ga0315537, IMG submission 203091) | Salt marsh sediment microbial communities from the Plum Island Ecosystem LTER, Massachusetts, United States - Salt Marsh Sediment SW1602-70 ... | reverse complement strand
CCCAGAATCTTGTTGAAAGCGGGTTCATCGACGACAGGACCCAGGTAGTTTCCGTATTCCTTCGTGGGGCCGATGGTCATTTTCTTGGCTTTCTCAACGACCCGATCCACGACTTCATCATAGAGCTTCTGATGAATGATAGCGCGGGAGCATGCCGAGCATTTCTGCCCTTGAAAGCCGAATGACGAAACATAGATGCCTTGCGCCGCTTCCTCGGGATCCGCGGATTCATCCACGACGATGCAATCCTTGCCACCCATCTCGAGAATCGTGCGTTTGATCCAGATCTGTCCCTCGGCCATTTCGGCTGCCAACCGGTGGATGTGCAGGCCGACTTCCTTCGAGCCGGTGAAAGCGATGAAGCGCGTTCGCGGGTGGCCGACAATCGTATCTCCGATCGCTCCACCCGGACCGGGCAGGAAATTCAGAACGCCCGGCGGCAATCCGGCCTCCTGCATCAGGCTGTAGAATCTGTAGGCCACAAAAGGCGAGGCCGAGGCGGGCTTCAAAACGACTGTGTTTCCAGCGACCAGTGAGGCCGTTGTCATCCCGACCAGAATAGCGAGCGGGAAGTTCCATGGCGGAATTACAGCGCCGATGCCCAGCGGAATGTAGTAGAGAGTCTGCTCCTCGCCGGGGAAACTTGTTAGCGGCTGTGGCTCGGAGAGCCTTATCATTTCCCGAGCGTAGAACTCCATGAAATCGATGGCTTCGGCGGTATCCGCATCAGCCTCCACCCAGTTCTTGCCCACCTCGAGGACCATCGTCGCCGAGAACTCGTGTTTGCGACGGCGCATCAGCGCAGCGGCTCTCAAGAGAATGCGGGCACGCGCTTCAGGCTGCCAGTGACTCCATTCGGGGAAATGCTTATCGGCGGCCTGAACGGCCTCGAGTGCCGATTCTTTGGTTCCCTTGGCGAATTCGGCGATTATTTCGCCGGTCTGCGCAGGATTCGGGCGGGAAAAGGTGTGACCAGTCGACTTGGGCTGTCCGTCAATGAAGATGGGCCATTTCCGACCCAGCTCCGACTGGACTTCTTTCAAGGCCTCCTGAAACGCCCTTCGGTTAGCCTCGTTCGAGAAGTCGGTCAAAGATTCGTTGCGAAATTCAGGTAACATAGCTCATCCCAGAAGTTTCTTGATAAGTTGTGACAGGCTTTTTCACGGCGCTTCTAAGTTAATAGAAATATCCTTCAATTGCAAGGGAAGAGCCTGGTCCGTCTCGAGCGCAGCGGGACGACCGGCGCTGGGTCGTCGCGGTCTGCGAGGAGCCCGCAGAAACGACACACCACATCCGGACTTTGCGCAGAACTTCGCCACGTTCCACCAAATCCGTGTTCGGGCGAGGCTTGGATTGGGAACTTTCGCCCGCAAGTTCTCGTCAAACAGATTGAAATCGTTGGTCCGAGCTGCGGCGTGACCGGAGGTCTCTTCAGCAGCAATGGAGGTATCATGACTCGAAGGTATCCGGTTGCCGTCCTGATTGCTCTTGTCTTGGGCATCGGGGCTGTTGTTATTGCAGCGGACATCTCGGAGAAAGATGTCAAGAAAGGCAAGTCCGCGTTCTTGGGCGTTGTTTTAGATGAGGTTAGCGACAAGGTCGCCGCCGATTACGGGGTCGGAGCGGGAGGAGGCGCCTTGGTGCAAGAGATCTCGAGGCATTCGCCCGCGGACGAGGCCGGCCTGCGTGCCAACGACATCATTGTCAAGTTCGGCACGACATCGATTGGCACTCCGGATGACTTGCGCGGAGCGATAGGGGAGAAGAGCCCCGGAGATATCGTGACCCTCGAGATTGTCCGGGGAGGAAAGCGGCAGTCCGTTGAGGTCACGCTTGGGTCGCAGACGATGCGCGAAATCAGGAAAATCGTCATCAAGGACGACGACGATTTCGAGGAGGCATATCCCGGCAAGGCGCACAAGTTCATGGAGCGTTCCAAGCGGGGCTATGCGGGAGTTCACCTGCAGGAACTCGGCGAGGGTCTGGCCAAGTATTTCAAGGTTGACAAGGGCGTCTTGATCTCGGATGTGGAGAAGGACAGCCCGGCACAGAAGGCTGGGCTGGAAGCCGGGGACATCATTGTCCGCATTGATGGGGACCTGACGGAGGACGCGAGCGATGTCCGGCGACTGGTCCGCGGCCACGAGCCCGGAGAAACGGCCAAGTTCGAGATTGTCCGGAAGGGCAAGACGAAGACCATCGAGGTGAAGCTTGGCGAAAGATCACTGGATTGGCACGGGTTGGGATCCTTGGGACAGGATTTCCGGCACTGGTTCGGAGGGCCATCTCCCCGGTGCAAGATTCGAGTCGAGGGTGACATCTCTGACGAGGATCTGGAGGAACTTCTGGAGGATGTTGAGGGTATAAAAGTAGATATAGACGCCGACAAAATCCGGGCAAAGGCATACGAATTGCGCACGGATCTGCAGCCTCAAATCGATGAGCTGAAAGAGCAGCTGCAACGCCTCAGGGAGGAGCTCGAACGGCTCAGAGAGAGGGTGCAGGAGAAGATGTAGTAGATTCGCGCCGCGAGTGGGAATGGTCGAAGGGAGCCTCCCCTGAACCTTCGCGCCTTCGCGCGGCGCAACTATTTGACCGGCCGCAGCTTGCGAGAGCGCTGCGGCCGGTTTTTTTCCTCCCCACAGTCTTCCTCGGCAACTCTTGGCGAGAGGTGCGATGAAAACGACATACACTTGCCCGCACTGCGGAGGCCAGATCGAGGCATTCCGCAATCCTCGTCCCACGGTGGACATTCTCTTCAATCGTCCCGGCGAGGTCCTGCTCATTCGTCGGAGGAACCCGCCCCCCGGTTGGGCACTCCCGGGAGGCTTCGTCGACTATGGCGAGTCCGCGGAACAGGCCGCCGAGCGGGAAGCACTCGAAGAGACCGGGCTGCAGACCCACGGACTTCGCCAGTTTCGGGTCTACTCCGAGCCCGGTCGTGACCCGCGATTCCACACCATCACCGTCGTCTTCGTTGCGGAGCCTCGTGGAGAGGCTCGCGCCGGAGATGATGCGTCTGAAGCCCGCTGGTTCGCATTGGACAACTTGCCGGCGGACATGGCCTTCGACCACGCGCAGGTTATCGCCGACGGCCGTCAGGCTGGATTGATTCGATAGACCATCACTTGCCTCGCTACCGACTTCAATACACTTCATAGCTTCACAATCTCCCGCTTGCAAAAATCACGATGATGATGCATATTAGAGAATCGTAAGGTTCTTCAGCCGCTTCCGGTTCCTCCTCTTGAGGCCTCGATGCGTTTTTCGCAGATTCGGACGATTTATTCAAAAGAGATGCGCGATATTCTTCGCGATCGGCGCACTCTTTTCGTGATGATTATCCTTCCGATTCTCCTCTATCCACTGTTGATGATTGGAGTGTTCCAGCTCTCCATGTTGCAGGTGAAGCGGCTTCGGGAAGAAGTGGCCAAGGTCGCCATTGTCGGGCGGGAAGTCCCGCGCGAACTTCGCGATGCGCTCGATTCCGCCGCGACCATTCGGCTGACTCGACTCCCGGATTGGAGAGAGGCATTGGGCGAAGGCGATTTGGACGCCGCCGTTGAGATTCCACCGGGCTTTGCCGACAGCATCCAGGCGCATCGCTCCACCTCTGTGACGATTCATTACAACGCCGCCAAAGAGCGATCCGAAGAGGCTCGGGGCAAAGTGGAGCGCAGCCTGCGCCACTATCAGGAAGCCATCGTCGCAAAGCGATTCGAGGCTTTGGCGGCAGACACATCTCTGCTCCGGCCGTTCGCCACACAACTGGAGAATGCCGCCACGGGCGAAGAGATGTCCGGCTTTGTCCTGGGCAAGTTCCTGGGTTACATTCTGATCATCATGGCGATGATGGGAGCGTTCTACCCGGCGATCGATCTGACAGCGGGCGAGAAAGAGCGCGGAACGCTCGAGACTCTGCTCGTTTCACCCGCGCACCGCAGCGAAATCGTCTACGGCAAGTTCTTCGCCGTCCTTTCGGTCTCCATCATGACGACCCTGCTCAACATCGGTTCGATGGGAGTGACTTTTTCTTGGGGCATGCGACTGCTGGATACCGGTTCGGCCATCGGGAGCTTTGGCTTGGGCGTCACTCCGCTGGCGCTCGCGTCACTCGCTCTCATCCTGCTGCCGTTGGCCGTTTTTTTTAGCGCCATCTGCATAGCAGTGGCCACGCCTGCTCGCAGTTACAAAGAGGGGCAGAATCTGTTGACGCCACTCTACATGGCGGTGATTCTGCCCGCGGTTGTCTCGGTCTTGCCGGGAACGGAAATCTCGCCGTCGCTCTCGCTCATACCGGTCGTGAATGTCTCTCTCCTGACGAAAGAGTTTCTTGTCGGTCGCTATCCGCTCGTTGAGACGGTGCTGACGCTCTTCTCGTGTTGTCTCATCGCGGTGCTGGCCCTTAGCTGGGCAACGAGTCAGTTTCGCCGGGAGACGGTCTTGTTTCGCCATGCGGAAGATGTGCGGTGGTCGCCATTTCGGCGGCCGGTCACGGCGCGACCTCTTCCGACTCCCTCGGGAGCGCTGTTCATCTTTTTCGTCGTCGTCATTCTCGTTTTCTTCATCGGCGCGAGTTGGCAGGCGCAGAATCTCGTGTCGGGACTCGTTAAGACAGAGATTGTGCTCATTCTGCTGCCTCCACTGGTAGCCCTCGTCTGGGGACGGCAAGACCTGCGGCGGTCTTTGGCTCTGGTGAAGCCTCCGGCCGCATCGTGGTTTCCCGCGCTCCTTCTCATGGTTGGCGGATGGCTCCTGGCTATTGAGATCGCGTCGCTCCAGGACCTGGTGTTTCCATTCCCCGGCGAGTTCGTGGAGTACTTCGAAGGATTTTTCGCACAGTTGAACTCGCTGCCCATTCTCCAGGCGCTTGTCATCGTAGCGTTTCTACCGGCGGTATGTGAAGAGCTGCTGTGCCGCGGCTTCTTGCTTCAAGCCTGGCTGCCGAGGCTGGGCAAAGCGCGCACAGTCCTCGCGGTTGCCGCAATCTTCGGCGTGTTGCACCTCGATCCCTATCGTTTGCTGCCGACCGCTTTTCTCGGCGCCGTCCTGGCTATCCTGTGTATCGAGTCCGGTTCTATTCTTCCGGCTATGGCCGGTCACGCGCTGAGCAACACGATGACCTTCCTCGTTCAGCGCCAGGCAGAGGTTTTTGCGGAAACGCCCGCACTGCAGTTGAACGAAGAGCAACCTTTGCCTTGGTTTCTCGTTGTGGCCGGCTTGGTTCTGTTCGCAGGTGGATGGCAGTGGCTGAGGCAAGTCGCTTCGAGTCATCCGGCAACTGCATCCTCGCCGGACATGCACGACACTCCATCTTCGCCCTTCTGATCCCCCCAAAAAAGAAAAGGCAGCAGCAGAAGCTACCGCCTTCCTGGCCCTCCACGATTCTTCGCTCACTTTTTCACGCGGGACAGTTCATCACGAATTCTTTCCATGTCAATGCCGAGTTGTCGGATTTTTTCTTGCAGATTTCGCCGTGCAATATGGATTTCTCGAGCCGTGCGGCTGATGTTGGCAGAGTATCGGCGCAGTGCTTCTTCGATGAAATGCCGTTCAAAGTTGCGCCGCGCTTCACGCAGGTGCTGGATAGGCACCATGCCATCCCATGATGAATCCGAGAGGCTTTCCTCCCGCATAACTTCTTTGGGAAGATGGGCCATGTCAATCGTGTTTCCGGGAGCCAGTGCGACCGCTCTCGTAATGACATTCTCCAACTCCCGCACATTCCCCGGCCAGGGATAGGCCACGAGTGCACTTAGTGCCGCTTTGGTGATGTTCTTTGGACTCTCATTTGGCCCTTGGCAGCGTGCGACAAAGCAATGGGCAAGCTCCGGAATGTCGCTGGCGCGTTCCCGCAACGGCGGCAATGCGAGGGAGATGACATTCAGACGGTAGAAAAGATCCTCTCGAAATTTGCCCCTCGCGACTTCCCTGCGAAGATCCCGGTGCGTGGCAGCAATGACTCGAACGTCTGCCTTGAGCGTGTGGTCGCCATCGGTACGCTCGAATTCACCGTCCTGCAGCACCCGCAGCAATTTCACTTGGAGCTGCGGTGATACCTCACCCACTTCGTCCAAAAAAATCGTCCCACCGTCGGCGATTTCCAACCGTCCTTCATGCCCACCGCGAGAGCCGGTCGAAGCTCCACTTTCGTGCCCGAAGAGTTCGCTGTCCAACGCACTCTCTGAGAGAACGGCGCACGAGATCTTGACGAATGGATTGTAGCTTCGAGGGCTGACGCGATGGATGGCTTTGGCGATACAGCTCTTTCCGCTGCCGGGTTCACCCTGGATGAGCACGTTGGCGTCGGTGTTGGAGAGGTGACGAATCATCTCGAAGATCTCGAGCATCTTTGGATGGGTTCCGATGAGAGACTCGTCTTCCGTTATTGCGAGTCTATGCATGGTTGTGACTCACATCAGTTTCAATTCACTCTTTTCAAGATTCAGTTTCTGCCTTCCTGATTCTACTCTATAACAATATCCGTGCCAGCTTCCACTTAAATAAGATACGGAGGATTCTCACTCATACTAACACTTCAAAATGAACAAGTTCCCGTGGTCTGCAAGGAGTTTTTGGGGATTCGATCGCGTCTACTGTGCTTTCTTCTCACTTTTCTTTTCTGATAATTAACTGATATTGCGTTGAAATCATCGCGCCCTGCGATGAAAAGGTATCACGAGAAGAAACGCGAAAGAGCAATTCAGGAGAGATGCATTGTCTCGCACTCCCCGAGCGGTGGCGAGTTTCACGTCGCATGACATCAAAGCGCGCTCATAGTTGATCTCCTGTCGAACAAGAATAACCTGCGACGAAAATGTCTCACTCTGAATCCAAAGTGCGTCTTATTCCTCGCAGGATGCTCTTCGATCCGTCAGGGAGAAGTTCGAACACGCCCAAAATCGTGAGAAATTTTGGTATCTCTCAAGGGGAGGATTTTGCCGGTGAGTCTGTCGATGTGTGGGAAGTCACGGTGCTTGACGGAAGTCGCGCTGCGTCCAGCCACCGAGTCCGACGAGCGCAGCGGACGCACCGATGATGGCGTAGATTTGGGGAACGGGAATCCATTCCGCTGCGATCCCTGTCAGAGCGGAACTCAAAGCCGTCAGGCCAATGACCGCAAGATTGATCATGCTGAAGATGCGGCCTTGCATGCCGGGCGAAACGATCTCCTGAACCAAGGTCGTACGCGGAATGATAATGAAGGGAATGACGAGGGCATGAATGAAGATCGCAACCATGGCGCCGCCGAGAGTCGAAATCCACATGAAGGGAACATAAGTGAGGCCGTCCAGAATGATTGCTACGAGAATAGTGCGCCCTTTGGGAATCTGCTTTCCCCAACGGTGAAGCACAAGGCTTCCGACGATCATCCCGGCGGCGAACGCCGTGTTCACAGCAGCCAATCCGATGGGTCCGTGATGAAGATAGTCGCGCACATAGATGGGCATTCCGACAATCGCCGGTCCCATGATGAAGAGATTATCAATCGCGGTAATCGCGAGGAGTGCTCGAATGCGGCCATCGCGAGCCGCCAGCGCGAGCCCTTCGCTGAGAGATCGAAACGGCGAGACCCTCGTTTTCAAATCGGAGCTGGGCACGCGGCGCCTGTCGCGAGCTTTCTTTATCCACCAGATGCAGACGAACGAAGCCAGGTAAGAGAGCGCGTCGATATAGAAGAGTCCCTCCAGTCTGACCAAGGGTAGTGCTCCCGCGGCCAAGATAGCTCCAACCAGATACGCAAGATAGAGGGAGCTCTGGACAACAGCATTGGCTTGCGTCAATTTCTCCTTTTCGACCAGTTCCGGAACCAGCGCGTCGCGGGCGGGCATGAATGCGGTCGTGAAAACCGCGATGGTGAAGGCAAGGAGACCGAGACCCAAACCTGACAGGTATCCGGCGGCGAGAAGCAGTGGGATAGCTGCAACGAGGAGAGCTCGCGCGACATCGGCCACCATCATCACGCGCCGACGGTCGAAGCGGTCCACAAGGACTCCGGCAAAGAGTCCGAAGATGACCGCTGGCAGAAACTGCGCTGAACCGACCAATCCTGTGGCCATTCTCGAACCGGTGAGATCATAGATGAGCCAGAGAAGCGCAATCCAGTGTATCGCGTTTCCGGTCGCGGAGATGAAACCGGCGAGCCACAGAGGAAAGAGCCCCGGCGGGAAGAGGGCACGTACCTTCCGAGTTATCATGTTGACCAAGGTGCAGCTTCTCTCGAGGGAGCGTTTACTTCATCACAACGAGTCTGCCAACAGCCCGGCCGGTTTGAGCGTCGAGCCACCCAAAGTAGATTCCTGATGAAAGATGGGATGCGTCGAGAGGCAAACGGTGATTACCGGCAGTCCATCTCTTCTCCGGCACGCGCAACACGGTGCGCCCGAGGATGTCCATGACCGTAAATGAACCGACCGTTGTTCTCGGAACCTCGATAGTCCAGACGGCGACGCTGTTTGCTGGATTCGGGTAAGCTGCGATGAGAATTGTATTGGCGGGCGTGAGGTTGGCGTGAGGTGGGGCGGCGCTGATGTAGTCCAGTGCAGCCAAACCATCGGCGATGCCCCAGCCGTAGTTCGTATCCGGCGACGCCGCCTGGCTGGCCGTCATCATCAGGGCTTCACGCAACTGCATCGGTGTCCAGTCCGGGTGTGCTTCCAAAAGCAACGCACAAATGCCACCGATGATTGGTGTGGAAAGCGAGGTGCCGGAAACCAACGCATAGATGTTGGGATCGGGCCCCGGCACGGCGGCAACAGTGTAGAGGCCTTGGGCGCATACCTCCGGTTTGATCCGTCCGTCGAAGGTGGGACCGGGTGAGGAGAAGGACGCGATCTGCCCGGCGCTGTCGACCGCTCCCACGGCAATGACGGAGTCCGCATCGGCGGGAGCGATAATGTGGCCCCATTGCGAGTGTCGGTCGTTACCTGCAGCCGTGCAAACAACGATACCACGAGAAACGGCAATGTCGACGGCAATTGTCGTTACTGCCGTGTTCCCATCCATGTCTTCGAAAGTGTACCAGTCCGTGTAGCCGAGGCTTGAGGAGACGACATCCGCGCCCAATCCATCCGCCCATTCCAGCCCTGCCACATAGTAATCCTCCTCAATGGGCGTCTCACTGCGGACATCCTCTGTTTTCCCCAGAATGAGTTCGGAGCCGAAAGCAGGCCCGTACAAGGTGCCATCGTGTCTTCCGGCGGCCACAGACAGAGTAACGGTGCCGTGATCGTGCTGGCTTGAGTCATCTTGGCCCGGTTCATTCCAGACAATCGAATCCCCATTGATGAAATCGTAAGTGGCGATGATGCTGGCACTGTCGAAGACTTCATGTTCAAGCCAGAAGCCCGTATCGAGGAGGCACAGTCGCACACCACTGCCCGTGAGTCCCCGCGCGTGCATGGCGGGCACATTGCACAGCTCAAGTTGGCCGAACGACCAGCCGTAGTCAAAATCATCAAGCGGGTACCTTCCGGGGTTCTCTATGCCTGTTTCGAGTCGCTCAAAGCCTCGATGGCAGGGCCAGTATCTTGCCAGCGGCTTTATGTCACGAACGAAAGGCAGTCTTCGGATTCTCTCCAGAATCGTTGCGTCGGCCTCAATGCTCACGGCATTGAGCCATCGGCTGGCAAACCGAAGGTGCGCTCCGCACGAAGAGATTGCGGCAACGTAGTTCGATGCAACCGGCAAGTCGAATTCGTCGACGAGTCCCGGCAGCACCTTGGCTCGCCGCCACCGGGCGTGGGCGTTCAGCTTGAGACGCGCTTTTTCCAAAGCCGAGCTTAGCGCTTGGCTTTCGACTCCCTTGTCCGTGAAGAAGACCCAGTACGGCTGGAGAGAGGCGGCTCTCTCGGGCGTCGAGGCATTCCCGGTGCCCGAAAGGGCAAAGAGCAGAGAAACGATGACACAATACATCGGAAGACGGTTCATTCCTGCATCTCCTTCAGATAGCGATTCGGGGTCGTTCGGATGTGTCGGGCAAGTCGATCTGTCCCTGCACTTAAATTACGAAAAGTGCGCATGAGAAGCAAGCCTTTGCACGATTCGAGAGTTTTACGTATATTATCAAGGAATCAGCTATTCTCTATGGCAAGACATGTGACGGAATACGATATGCTTTCATTCTGTTTCCACCGAGCGAACAATATGTCAGAGCGCGGAGCGAGTGGCAAACTGTCGATCATGTCTCACGAAGGCGGGAGATTGTGCGGTCTTCTTGTTGTTCTGACTGTCTTCTTTTGCACCTTCCCTCTCTGGGCGGCCAATAGTGACCGCGGACCCACTCGCCCCGGGCCTGAGCGGACAGCCGTTGCGAATCCGAATGTTCAGAATCGCGTGCACCGGGCGGGTGAGCTCTGGATGAATTTCACCAATTACGGCTATTTCGGCAATTACTCCATTTGGGGCAGCTCCGGGATGGATGATCCGGAATATCCGGGTGTGTGGGCACCTCAGTGTGATTTCCCCGGCGGCTCGCACACGCAATATCTCTATCAGGGCGCCTTGTGGATTGGAGCGCTCGTCGTCGAGGAGGGATACGAATATCCGCGCGTCTCCACGGGCACGGATGGCTGGCAGACTCCTTCCATCGTCGAATTCTGGCCTGCCGAAGGCGAAGCAGGGAGGATCATCGAGAGATCGACGCGACCTTCAGCCTTCAACCGACTCGGCGAGTATGTCACCGATTCCATGGCCGTATCAGATCAGGATTTCGTCATCACCTATATGGATACACTGACCGATCCCTTCTGGGTCGAGGATGATCACTATGTGGGCGACAGACATGCGCCGTTGGGACTCAAAGTGGTGCAGAAATCCTACTCATGGTCCAACAACTATGCCCGCGACTTCATCATCATCGACTACGAGA
>Ga0315537_1003972_pt1 | contig 10870 bp, 12 predicted proteins | sample SalMarSW160270MG_FD_203091 | JGI IMG/M metagenome (GOLD analysis project Ga0315537, IMG submission 203091) | Salt marsh sediment microbial communities from the Plum Island Ecosystem LTER, Massachusetts, United States - Salt Marsh Sediment SW1602-70 ... | reverse complement strand
TTCTTGTTTCCTCAAAATCGGCCGGGCATAGGGCTGAGCCGTGCGGCATTTTAGCGGGCGGCAAGCACTCGCGCGTAAGGTGCCATGTCGGCTATTGGCACTTAGCGGACATGCCTCCACGTCGGGCACAACGTCGGCAAAGTGCCATGTGCGGACGTGACGAAGGCACGAGGTAGAGCGATGCCGGGCGGAATCATCGCCGCCGGATCGCTTCAGTGTCAAAAGCACTCGACTGGACTACCGCTTACGAGGCGTGGGAGCGGATCGACCTTTTGCAGTTTATCGATGAACGTCTGATCAACATCCACGGTGAGTCAAGGAGAAGTGCCTAGTCGCCGCCGATGACGAGCGGCGCAGACCCCGCGTCCGAGTAGATCTCGCTGAGCTGCTTTACTGCGGGGGGGGCGCCGTCGAACAACCGCACGCCATCGGCAATCTCCCTAGCAACTTTCACAAAGAGGGGCGTGGAGAGCATATCAACGAGTTCGCCTTCCATCACGTTCCCGAATAGGAACGAAGGGAAACGGCATGCGAGGCGCCAAGCATTTCCGGCGAAAAGGTTGAGACGTTACCCGCGCAATCAATGTTGATGATTCCGAACGGCCGCGCTTGCTCGTTTCCCAACAGCGCTCGCTTGTCCCCAACCGTGTCCTCCTCATTCAGCGCGATCGAAGCAAAAGCTCGGTTGAACTCACGAATGCGCAGGGGCTGCCCCAAAAGGACATTCTTTCGATACACACGCGTCCAAAAGCTGCGCACGCGATCGGTGTCCGACGGCAAGATGCTCGATTCGATATTTGCCGACTCGAGCTCTTCGATGCTAAAGCCCGCACGTGCTGTCACAGCTGACCTACTGGCAGAAGACGCCGCCACGACAAGGAGGTCAGGTTTGAGTTTGCTTACGAGCGGCCAAAGTTCGGCAAGCGGCGGGCCCTAGGAGAGGCGGTTATAATCTCGCACGTCCCTCCCTGTGTCTCGGTAGCACTGATCAACGGAAATGATCGGCTATGGGGATGCACCCACCTCATACGTCCACACCCGGAAGGATTTGAGGACATGAGGTCCAAATGAATTGATGAGAGGGACATCGGCGGCGTCGCGCCCTCGCGCAACTACGATCCTGCCAATCCTAGGGACGTTGTTGCGGGGGTCGAACGTATGCCACGTGCCATCAAGGAAGACTTCCATCCAAGCGCTGAAATCCATCGGATCAACGACTGGCACACCGATATCGCCGAGATGACCATTCACATAGCGCGCCGGGATGTTGAGGCAACGGCAGAACGTCACCGCCAAATGAACAAAGTCTCGGCACACCCCAACACGCTCGTGGAAGACTTCGAAAGCTGTGCGTGTTGGGCGGGCTTGCATATAGTCGAAGCGGATATGGGTGTGGACAAAGTCGCAGATCGCCTGCACGCGGCCCCATCCCGGAGACAACTCCCCGAACATGTCCCATGCGACTTGGCTGAGCTTGTCCGTTTCGCAATAGCGACTGCCCACGAGATATGCGAGGCAATTGTCCGGCAAATCCGGCACAGGGATTTCTCTGGCCTCGGGTATCACCGGGTCCGGTTCGCCGTCATCCTCGATGGTGGCATCACCCCGGATCGTGAAGTCGCCTGCCGGCGCAACCAGCCTTCGGCAACGGTTCCCGAACAGATCCTGGTAGATCGACACTGGCACATCCGGTGTCGTAGAGGTCGTCTCAGGGATCCTGATGTCAGCCGCGCGATCCTGATGGACCGACAGCAGGCAAACCAACGCCGTTGGTTGTTGGCAGATCAAGGTGATGTCGTAGCCACAGCGTATCAACATTAAGACTCTTCCCGCCGAGGCGCGACTGCAGCCTTTCTGTCTAACACCCTGTCTGTACCGAAAAACGTAAACCCTGGCGCCGTGGCGATGAAGCGCGGACTGAGTGGGGCCCGCGAGAGGTTTGCGATCTCTGCTAGCACCAACGATACGGAGAGCATTCGATATTGGTTGTCGTGGCTGGTCTGCTCTGGGTCAAAAGCTGACGTGAAACTAGCCAGAAGGCGGGTCCGTTTCTGTGCACAAAGCGGACGTTATGCGCGTTAACCACATATCTTGCTAACAGCCTTGTGGCTCCTCAGAAATCGACTTCAATTTGTGCGCTTAGCTGATAGTGGTTCGAGGGTGCATATGGCGATGCGTGGTGAAATCCCCACCCTCGAGCGGACGATGAACGGCCGCCGCTCAATGCGCTCGATTGCGGATGCGCTCGAAGCGCTCCGAAACGGTGGCCATCTCGTACATGGCTCCCTCTTTGAAATCAGAACTAGCCCACTCCCCTCACTAACGCAATTGGGGTCAGTCTCAGAGCCCGGCTTCGGCTCCAGGCAGTAAGTCTTCATGGAAATGCTCCCTAGTTACGCGGCGCGCTGACGGCTGTCGGAACCGTCCCTCAAACGGCCAATGGACCTCGGAAAGTGTGACCCCCGAAACTGGCCAGTTGAGAAAAAACGGTAGAAGGCCCCACTGTCCTCCCAAACTCGCGTCTCTCTGCTCTCTCGAGGCAGAACCCCTGTCAATTAGTGGCGCAATTCCACACTTCTTCGGGACAGCCTGGTTGAGGTCTGGAGAGAGCGAGGAAGGCCGCGACTAGGTGGCTGTGCTGGGAGGCTGCAGCGAACGTGTCTCGGCAGTCAAATTCCCTGATACGCGGGAAAATACAGGGAAATTTTGCAGATTTAACCGCGAAGGCGGGAAAGGAACTCAGTTTCCTGGCTATAAGTCAGCTGGTTACGTCAAAATTCCCTACGTACCTGAACAGGGAATTTTCTGGAGCTAACAGGGAATTGCTTTCCGCAGAGCAGTGAATAATTCAGCTAATCAATCCGGATGGGGTTTTCGGTAAACACAATAGGTCTCGCGCTCGGTGCCGGCCAGGTCGCTGCTGTCGTAGCGCAAATCCCTGGCGGAGCAATCACTGATGCGGTCACTTGGAAACGGGGATTAGCCGCTTTTGGAATCCTTATGCTTCTTGCTTCTGCGCTGGTTTTTGCAATTGCTCCTCTGTATCCGCTCGTGTTCCTTGCGGAAATCCTGCATGGCGTTTCGTCAGGCCTGATCGGACCTTCTATCGCCGCGATCAGTCTTGGCCTAGTCGGCCGGCGCGCAATGTCGTCGAGAACGGGCCGCAATTATCGTTATGCCGCTGCAGGGAATGCACTCACCGCCGGTGCTTTGGGGCTCATCGGCAGGTATATGGCCACGCGTTGGATTTTCGTCGCTGCCGCCGCATTGTGCATTCCTGCTCTGTTGGCACTCAGTCAGATTCGGCCCAACGAGATTGATTATTTTCGCGCCCGGAACGCTGGTCTTGGCGAACACGCCGTAAGGACGGAGTCTGCATTTGCGATGATAAAAAGTCGTAAGATCTTAATTTTTACCGTCTGCTTAGTCCTATTTCAGTTTGCCGACGCTTCCTTGCTCCCGCTCGTTGCGGAAAGCCTTGGAGCAAGCAAATTGGAGCCCGCTCCGCTCATGGCTTCAGGACTAATTGTGGCTCCGCTCCTGGTTGTCGTGCTACTCGCTCCTTGGGTCGGTTACCTTTCCGAGATGATTGGGCGCAAGCCGCTTCTACTGATTGGCTTTGCCGTTGAAGCTATCCGCGCTGCGTTGTTGGCGTTCGTCAGTAGCTACCTGTCCCTGGTGCTGGCCCAGGTGCTTGGCGGTATCACGAGCGCGATCGTCGGTGTCCTGTCCGTTCTAATTATCACCGATCTGACAACCGGCACGGGGCGATTCAACCTGACCCGCGGTGGCGTGATGACACTTTCAACTATCGCCGCCTCAGCCAGTTTCGCAGCCACTGGGTTCGCCTTTCAGGATCTTGGCCGCTTGGTTACATTCCTGATGCTCGGTGGTGTTGCTGCCGCGGCGATGGCGTTTGCTTGGATATTCCTGCCGGAGACGAAGCCAACTGAGTATTTGGATTAGCTTGCAAGAGGAGCCCGGCGTAGCCGCCGCAAACATCTGACAGCGCTATCGCGTGTCTAGGCGGACTAGCAAGCCGACTTGTTATTGATCAACCGCCTCCCAGGCACCCCACCCTGAATCCTGGTGCTTCACCACATAGCGCCTACCAGGACGAGCGTCGCATGTTGGCCCTTCGACAACCGAGAGCTTTAGCTTGCCGCCACTTTTTACATGAACCTCGATACGACCCGGGTCGGCAATAAGGCGCAGGCGGAGCGAGCGTCCTCGCCATTGCACGGGAAAGGTCATTTCTACCCACCCCAAGAGCAGCAGACGTGGGTCCAGTAAGATACCGTCCTCTTGAGGGCGAAGGCCGGCCACTCCAAAAACTGTAGCCTGCCAAAGCCCGCCAAGCGCACCCATGTGGACGCCATCTGCAGTGTTGCCCATGCTGTTAGCAAGATCGATCTCACACGCCTGCCGGAAGTAAGTCTGCGTTAACGCAGCGTCTCCGAGTCGCGCCGCCACAAGTGCATGGAGCGCTGGGCTCAGCGAACTGCCATGCGCGGTGCGAGGTTCGTAGTAGCGAAAATTTGTTTCGTGCACACTCTGCGGCCAGTCTTCCCAGAGTAGGGCGCTGAGCGCTACGACGTCTGCCTGCTTGACCACTTTCGATCTTCGCGTCTTCTCCGGCCCGAGGCAGACGTCGATTGGTTTAGCGCAGCCTCGCAACGCGGTAATGTCGATTTCCTCAAGGCCGAAATAGCCGGCAAACTCCTCAAAGAGCTCAGTTGTCGGATCGAAGCCCGTCACCAGCTTGGAGACAACAGCACGCCAGGTTTGTAATTCTTCCTCAGACAGAGCAAGGCGCGAAGCGACCCGCCGCCATGCGGTACTCCCTTTCTCGTTCAGGATCATCACCGTCTCGGCGGCGCGCTCAAGATTGAAAATCGCCATTGTGTTTGTATACGCGTTGTCATCCACCGTCTGATGATATTCATCGGGACCAATCACTCCACGGATGTGCGCGTGGCCATCGCCCTCTATTCGTGCCCTACTTGCCCAGAAGCGCGCCGTCTCAACCAGAATCTCGGCACCGGCTGAAACCATGAACTCATCATCTCCGGTCACGCGCCAGTATCGCCACACCGCGTATGCAACATCGGCACTGATATGCTGTTCCTGTTCACCGGTCAGGATGGCCAATTGCTGACCGTCCGGCATGACCACCGTCTTCGGTGTCACCTCATCGCCCGTGTCGGCCGATTCCCAGGCGTAGAGTGCCCCAGAATAGCCATGTGCCCTCGCCTTTCGTCGCGCTCCATCAAGCGTGTGGTAACGGTACATGAGGAGTGCCCTGGCTGCGGACGGATCGCTGAAGAGATAGAACGGCAGCATGTAGATCTCGGTGTCCCAGAAAACATGGCCTCGATATCCCTCGCCTGTCAGACCGCGCGCCGCTATGGAGACGTGTTCATCAGTGGGATTGCCAGCCGAAATGAGGTGATAGATGGCAAAGCGGATCGCGCGTTGTGCCTTTTCATCGCCCACGATCTGGATATCGGCGGCTTCCCACTTTTGAGACCAGGCCTCCACATGAGCCCGCACGATTGCCGGGAAGCCGCGCGTGCGGATTGCGGTGAGATGATCTGTCGCCGTCTCCGCAGGCTTAGGAGCATCACGCGAGGTGGAAACGCCGACAACGCGGTCCAGGCGAGCCGTCTCGCGTACGCCGGCGTTCCACGACCAGGCTTCCGCGCCTTCCTCAGAATTGCATTCGTGCTGGAGGCTGCTGCTCAAATTCTTCTCGACCCGAAACTCGGACGCGCCCACTAGCGCAATCTGAGTCTCAGACGTCCGCAAGGGTATCTCTGCTGAGCCAACCACCGCCGGCTTTGCGTCTGCGCCACCGCCGAGAGTGCCGGGACCAGCGGTTATCTTGATCGATCCCGTGTAATTCTCGGGCGTGACTACAACTGATTGGATGAGCACGTGGCGATCAGCAAGGGAAGCGAAGCGAAGGAAGGTCAGCCGGGTGATACGCCCACTTGGATCCTGCTGCTTCCATTCACGCCATAATATGCCCTGATGAAGGTCGAGCCATCGACGATGCTCAACTACACTACCAGACTCGAGCGACAACCGGAGACCTTCCACTGTGACTTCGAGGTGCTCCCATTTCGGAAACACTGCCAGTCTCGGTCCGAGCCCGGGGGCTTCATCTGCGACGTAGATTCCGGCGACAAATGTTGCCGGATTTGAGAGCGTGCCGTCCTCAGCGAGTGAAGCCCTGGTGCCTAGATAGCCATTGGCAAGCGCGAAGATCGACTCGATTTCGCGCTCACGAGCAAAGTCAATGCCTTCCTCTATGAGTAGCCAGCTGGGATCGCCATCCGAACTAAATAGGAGGTCGCTCGCTTTCAAGTTAGCCTCGGTTCCATCTTTGAGCAGCGCTCGGCAATCGCAAAAGTTCGAGCTGCGAATGATAGATCCTTATGCCGTTGATACGTCACGGGTCATGCTGCAGCGTGGGACTGACCGATTCATCTTAGAGTTGTCTCCACGTCGAAAAGCGATTACCTGGCAGGTCAGAGTAGAGCCGTACGCGAATTTTGAGGAAGAAGATGAAGCCATTGCCGCACTTGTACGAGGTCACGCTTTCTGGCGGACCGGAGGGTTATGCAACGCTTTTAGCGAGTGGTGTTCCTCCCTTACGGTCGGCGCCACCGAAGGATTTCGACGGCCCAGGCGATGCATGGAGTCCTGAATATCTCTTGGTCGCAGCCGTCGAAGCCTGCTTCATGTTTACGTTCCGGGCCGTTGCGCGCGCTTCCAAGCTGGACTTCCTGTCGCTTGAGCTATCAGGTGGTGGAACAGTCGATCGCAAGGATGGTTCCACTTGCTTCATAGAGATTGTCCTCAGACCACGACTCAAACTTCCAAGGAGCACGGACCCAGAGCGCGCAAGGCGGGTACTTGAGAAGGGTAAGGAAGCCTGCCTCGTCACAGCCTCGCTCTCGTTCCCTGTTCGTCTAGAGGTCGAGATTACAGACGAGTCATGAGTGGTGGTGTCGATATTGGCGGGCAGGAGCCAGCTTGGCAGAAGTGGATCTGCGATCCGGCGGAGCCGCCAAAGTTCCGCCGTTGGCACTTAGCGGAAAGATCTCACAAATGCCGCGTAGAGCGGGGCAGTTGGTTCAAGGCAAGCGAGCTTATGATGCACGGATCAACAACACCAGCCTTGGCTATTTGGAAAATCTTGCGGCGTAGGAAATCCTTGACTGCTCTCGCTTCTCTTGGATCGCGCACACCTCCGGAAAGCTTCGCCCAGGCGGCATCAAAGGCTAAATCCAGAGCCTCAAGTTCCTGAGCATTAAAGGAGCTCTTGGGAGGACGGTAAGGTCCCATGACACTATCCGCTGGATCCTCCGAGGAGTTGTTTCTCAAAGGCTCGACATGCACAGCCCTGGTGGGGAATATCGCGCCCACAATTCATTTCAAGGGTCAGATTGCGCCACACAAACTAATGTGGAGACGGTGTCTGCTTTACCTCGCCCAGGGCGCACATGCTGAATGTGCGGTCTTCTAAGTGCCGACGTAACGGTGCTTGTCGACGAGCCTCCCGTTGCGAGCGGCCTTGTCTTCACAAGCGGCACTATGGTTATGCGGGACGGGGCTACAAAAGCGATGATATCTCTCTTCTCAACATCTTCATCATGTCCAGCACGTCAGCATAGCGATAGATATGCCCATCGGGCAAACGCTTACCGATATCTCCAGTCCACACAAGGACTGAGTCTCCAGTGCTATATGCTGGGCTGAATTCGGCTGCTGTTGGTGTGTGAATGATGGAGTCATCATTGACCACGAACTGCTCCCGCATCACCCTCGCGTAGACGGAATGTCCCTCTTCGCGCAGAGCGAATTTTTTGAGCATGAAGAACCTCCTTAAGCAGATTTGGCCTTCACAACGATTGAGTCACATCCGAATGATTTAAGGACGCGCACGGCGGCCCGCTTGCTGCCGCTTGCTTTGGATGTATCGATTTTGCGCTTTGTAGGAGACCAGTGGGGCATCCGCTGGAGCCTCCACTCCCGATAGAACATCGGAGCGAAAGTCGGGAATGCCCCTTTGTCCCCCGAAAGCCAAAGCCTCGCTGTCGAGGCCAATCTCCGCTTTAGGCAAACCGCCTTTGCCGGCGCTAAGCAGCCTCTTCGTGAGTAGCCGTAAGCACGTCGACGAGATCGGCAAGTTCGCTTGCTTGTTTCGCAAGAAGTTCTTCCTTGGCAGATTTCAGCAGCTTGCTCGCCTCGTCCAATTTTGCAACGGCGCGCCTCAATAAGTCTTTGCGCTGCGCTCTAGTCATAGGCACCTCTCTTTCGTGTGCCAAAACGCGCATAGCTCAAACTAAGTTCATTGGAAATGGTCATAGGAGGCAGAATGACGCGGTCTATACGAGCCCAGTGCTGCTGGGGTCTACGAGCCGTCAGAGCACGACCACATGTCTCCCGAACAGCAGAGATTTCTCAAGATGCGGTGGCACCCCAGACTCGAAATCAAAAAGCCTCGTCCAGGCTCTTCTCCTACAGGCGGATCTAAATCGAGATGAGTTTGTGAGAAACTTGGCGCGCCTCGCATTAAATTATCTCGCAATTCAATCGATCCCTTTTCCGGTTGCAGGCTGAGGCCAAAATTAGCTGCGCCAATTGTTGTTTAAGGATTGGGATCTGAGTTGGCGGCGCACTCAATCTCTCCGCCCACAGATTATTCCACGTCGCTTCGTATGCCGCGACTAAATTCTTGACTTCACCTGGACGATAACGCGAGGTCTTCGGTTCGGAACGCATTTGCAAAACTCGTAATCGAGCTTCTGATGCAGAGGTCCCTCCGACGTAATAGCATTAACCCTCGACTGCTTTTGCGCTATTGCCTGCGATTAGGGTGGTTTGCGCTAAACTCACTTCGTCAGAGTAACTGCTATTTGCTCCGGTCATCTCATCTTTGTGTAGACGGGGGGCGTGGTTCGTGAAGATCCAGTCAACTGAAGTCTTTTAAATCAGCGGACCAAGCGCCAAGCAATCAATGTCGCCCATTGACTGGTCGATGGCAACGCATGCGCCCCTCTTGGCTTGGATCTTTGAGAAACGAGCGCTCGCCAAGGCCGCTTGGCCCAATTTGTGCGCTTGCCTTGGCGAGCCTCTGGTTCGCACTAGCCGTTCTGAATTGCTGGCTTGTGGTTCCGTTGGACATACCGATTATGGAACAGGTGACCCTGATTGTTCAACCGCAGGGGCGATTCGTCTACGGCTCCTGCACCATACGGGCACGTGTTGGGGTTCGGATGATCCATGCAGTAATTGACGTCGGCCAGGGCCGGCGTCAAAGCGGTTGCAGTTAGCGCGGCTGCCGAAGCGAGTCCTATGATCAACATTCTAACCATTGATTGTCTCCACATTAGTCTTGACGAGCCCCTCACCGAGGTGCCCGCGATCTCTGTAGGTAGTGGGACAGATAGGTATGAGGAAGCGCGGGTGTTTATGTGAGATTGCCGGGCTTGGCTAGCGATTGCGCTATTTGCCCTGGCAACTCCAGAGCCCGGGCGCGGCTTTCAATACCCGCTCGTTCGTAGGCGGGTGGGGGCCCGAGAGAGTTAGATCCATTTGTCGGCCAAGACTGGGTCGGCAGGTACAGGTTCTGGCGCGGTTGCCGGGGCTGCTCAATCTTCCGGAGGAGGAGTCAGCTTCCCAAGCTAGCGCCGAGGCTACCTTGTCCAAGCTTGAAAGGAGGTTCTCTTTCGCTTTTCCCATGAAGGACCGCCCTCGCCTCTCAATGAATGTCTGCAACCGCGGGGGTAACAGACGTTCCGAAGCAGCTCGACGCTGTCTGCTTTTGACCCAACACGGACATTAGCTATCCCCAATCTCGATGCCGAGATCTTTAGGACCGGAAATCCCTGCTGCCCTAGGAAATCCACGAGCTCAAAGGGGACAGCCGCGTGGGTCTCGCCATAGCCACACGAAGGGGCCGGCGGCAACGCCACCGGCCCTTCGTCCGTGCCCGAAGTGAAGTCGTCCGAAAGCGGGGAGAGGGGTGGACTTCACCGTTCGCCGTTAGCAGAAGGGACACAGACTTTCACTGTTTGGGATCGCACCTGCCTGTCCGACGTCCTCAAGATTAGTGCTCCTCAGGCTACTAGGCTTTTGCGTTTTTGCCCTCGATGGCGCGCCTTTGCGGTGATTGTAGTCGCTGCGCCTCCCTCCGCCTCCCGTGTGGATGCCTCGGGCTGACTTCTATCGCGCAACGTGACGGGCCAACTATTACGGCAAGACCAGACCAACCGCCGCAATCGCGACACAGCCGGCACGCGCGTTGCCAACTAACTAGCCGGAATGACCAGCACAAACACTTCTTTCCAGTCCGCGCTGCGGTGGATTTCCATATTAGTGAAGGAACTGAGCTCTCCTTTGCGCCTGGTCTATCTCCCACTTTGCGCGGTCATGCTGGCGCTGCCATTCACCGTCTCGGGCGCGCTAGCAACCGAGACAGGAGATTACACCTCGGCGCAGAGCATGGCAGGACACAAGATCTTCAACCAGTCTTGCTCCATGTGTCACGGGTCCGACCTGCAAGGACAAGCTGGGCCCGCGCTTGCCGGTCCAGCCTTCGCCAAGTCGCTGCAGTTCAGCAAGATGTCCGCATCCCAACTTTACGGCTTCATCTCGACGCAGATGCCGGCGAACGATCCCGGTAGCCTCACCAAAGATCAATACCTAAAGGTCCTAGCGTACATCCTCTCGAAGAACGACTACCCGTCGGGTCAACCGGCGGCGGCATGGTGTGGACAACGCCGTCCATCGATCCGAAGCGTAACCTCGTGATCTTCTCAGTTGGTAATCCCAATCCTGACCTCGATGGATCGAACCG
>Ga0315537_1003971_pt1 | contig 10871 bp, 3 predicted proteins | sample SalMarSW160270MG_FD_203091 | JGI IMG/M metagenome (GOLD analysis project Ga0315537, IMG submission 203091) | Salt marsh sediment microbial communities from the Plum Island Ecosystem LTER, Massachusetts, United States - Salt Marsh Sediment SW1602-70 ... | reverse complement strand
GATCGCCAAGGCAAGAGAAAGAGTCAAAAAATACAAAACGGGCCATGTCATTGTCGGTCGAGTTGTTCTGGATGGCGAGGGAGATGTACGTGATGTTTATGCGCAAATGGAGATTCTCTCCGAAGGCTATTTCGCCGGACCGACAAAAGACCTGGAAAGGCCTGTGGGCTTTCGTATGCACCAATATGCTCCTTATGATCTGCAATTAAAAGGTATGGCCAAAGACAAGAACACAGATTTGGTCGATGTCGGCACTATTCATATGAAACCGTTAAGCACAAATGAGTTAGTGGATTTCAAAGCACAAGTAAAACTCGAGGAAGGTGGAGACCCCTCGCAGGCAAAAATAGAATTGAGCGTTAGAAACGGTCCTGTAAATACGCCGTCTAATGGTACCGAACCTCGCCGCTATTGGCCTGACCCTATTAAAGTACCAGTACAAAAAGATGGCCTGGCCCAGGCAGATGGATTCTCGCCGATCGAATACTGGTGCAGTGTTACTGCACCGGGCTACCTGAAGAAAAGTTTCGCGATTGAATTCAAACCGGGAGAAACACTTGATCTCGAAACAATATCGCTGGAGAAACCAAAACAAATTGAATTGGACTATATTGTATCGAAAGAACCGCCATTTAGCCTAGACAATGTGAAAACTGTTAGAATACCCACAGGGACAAGATGGAAAGCGGTGGATGATATTTACGGTTGGGACCTCGAATTCAAACAAGAGAAGGGATCTGTGTTGATGACATATTCCTATGCACCGTGTTATCTATGGGACCTGGGTGATGGAGAAATTAACAAATATATAAATACTGATACGAGCTCGCTCAACCAAAGGTTACGACGCTCTCCTCAGGCCATTAATGAACACGTTTATTTGCTTCATCAAGAACACTGGAAACGATGGGTTTTATTCAAGATTTCGATCGAATAACTTTATTCAGCAAAAATGTAGATATTTTGCTTTGTTTCACTTTGTTTGGAATGACAGGATTATATTGGGTGAGTCCCGAAAGGATGGGATAAAATCCGGTCATCGCTCCGCCTTCGCCGTTGGCTACGGTGGGCAAGCAGGATTTATAAAGGCCAGCTTGGAAACAAGCTGGCTTTTTCCTTTGCGCGGATTAAGTTCGAACCAATCTCACCAGAATGTGGTAAAATCATATTATGGTCACGAGCCGTGAAAATATCGGCACATTTTTGCCTACAATGCTTGATGAAATGAAACACCGAAGGTGGAGGCAGGCGGATATTATACTTATTACCGGCGATGCGTACATTGACCATCCTTCGTTCGGTGTATCTTTGATAGGCAGATGGCTTGAAAAAAATGGTTACCATGTCGCGATACTCGCTCAGCCGGATTGGCGCAGCGTCGATGCCTTCCGCTCTCTGGGGCCGCCACGTCTGTTCTGGGGGATAACGTCCGGCTGTATCGACTCGCGGCTTAACGATTACGCCTCGATGGGAAATCGACGCAGGCAGGACGTATATAGTCCCGGCGGCGCTTTGGGATTACGGCCTGAGCGGCCATTGCTGGTTTACTCTGCAAGAGCACGCCAGGCCTACAAAGGAGTCCCTATCATACTCGGCGGCCTGGAGGCAAGTCTGCGCCGGCTGGTGCATTACGATTACATCGAGGACAAACTTAAGCGGTCGGTTCTTATTGACGCCAAGGCGGACCTGTTGGTCTTCGGAATGGCTGAGCTTGCGATTCTCGAAATCGCAAAGAGGTTAAGTACCGGCGGAAGCATCAGCGAGTTAGTGAACATACCTGGCACAGCCTACAGAATTGCCGGTGACATCCGCGTTCCGGATAACGCCATATCGCTGCCGTCCCTTTCTCGTCAGCAGAACGATAAAGACATAGTTATGTCGGCCCAGCTACAATACCAAAAGCAATCGCATCCCGGTGGTCAGCCGGTAGTCCAGGAGCAGGACCCCTGCACGATTGTGGTAATGCCTCCGGCCAGGTCTTTGACCGTCGCCGAGCTGGACCTGTTGTATGATTTACCCTTTACCCGCTGCTGGCATCCCAGCTATGGGCCGCTCGGGGGTGTACCTGCGCTTAAGCCAGTACAATTTTCAATAACCACCCATCGAGGCTGTTTCGGCGGCTGCTCATTCTGCTCCATCAGTTGTCATCAGGGTAAGCAGATAACCTCGCGTTCGATTCAGTCACTTTTAGATGAGGCGGAGTTAATGCGGCGTCACCCTCAATTCCGCGGTACCATTGTTGACCTTGGCGGCCCAACTGCAAATATGTACGGGATGCAATGCAGCAAAAAGGATACTTGCAGCCGGCCGAGTTGCCTGCTGCCTTCGCCCTGCAGGAATCTAAAGCTCGACCATAAATTCTTGATGGAAATGATGGAATCATTCCTTCGCTGGAAGCAGGCCGGGGGCAGGAAGACAAATGTTTATGTTGCCTCAGGCATCCGCCACGATTTGGCCCTTCAAAGTCAGGAGTATGTTGAACTGTTAGCTCGATGGTTTGTAGGCGGCCATCTCAAAGTAGCACCGGAGCATTACTGCGGCAAGGTATTGTCACTGATGGGTAAGCCCTCCTTTGAGCTGTTTGGGGAATTCGAGGCACGCTTCAATGAAGTCTCTCGCCGGGCCGGTAAAGAACAGTATCTCGTGCCTTACTTTATAAGCTCTCACCCTGGCTGTACAACACAGGATGCGCTGGTGCTTACCGAGTATCTCGTGTCTCGTTCTTGGCAACCGCGTCAGGTTCAGGACTTTATTCCTGTCCCGCTAACATTGTCAACAGCTATGTATGTCTCAGGGATAGACCACCACGGCCGAAAGATTTATGTTCCACGAGGCCGCAGGGATAAGCGTCTTCAGGCAGCTTTATTGCAATACTCTCAGCCACGATATGAAAAAATCATAACGGATTTTCTTGGCTCCATTAATCGCAACGACCTGCTGGCTAAAATCAGACGCCTTAAATACTCTGCCAAAAGGCATACTTCGTACAAACGCGGTCGAAAGAAATAACTACAAATCTCCGTTTCTCATTGGCCTATGCTTTACCCGCTTTCGCTCTAAGCCGGTTATCGCCCCCGAAGAATCGGGAAACGTTGGCTTTTAAGTTTTTGTTGACAACCGTAATGGTTTACGCCACGATTGCTTAAAAAATTTGACTTAAATTTTGGAAACGATGAGTACTCTATTTGATTTACACCTGTGAAAATAATCGCAGGAATGATAAGGTTCAGGATTGTGGCGGTTTTAATTGGGATTGATGAAGCTGGTTTTGGGCCGATTCTGGGGCCATTAGTTGTATCATCAAGCAGCTTTTTGGTTTAAGATCATCTTTTGACATCCGACCTTTGGCACGTTTTAAGGAGAAGTGTTGCCAAAAGGCACAAACAGCTTTCTGGCAGACTTCTCATCACCGACAGCAAAAAGGCCTACAGCAAATCGCTGGGAATCAAGCACCTGCAACGCACAGTCCTATCGGCCTTTAGGTGTCTTGGCAAAGAGCCTGCCACTATAACTGATTTTATAAAGCTACTATGTCCGGATTGTCTGGGGCGATTAAGTGAATATCTTTGGTATAAAGATGCCATAAACCGGGAGATTTTGGTAGATGACGCAGATATGACAATTGCCTCAGCGGTATTGGTCGATGATCTAAGCTCAAATGGCATTAAATTACTGGAATTAAAGAGCCGCTGTCTGGATGTTGCTTATTACAATAGGATGATAAGCAGCATGAAAAACAAGGCGAATGTGCTGTTCTCTACTACATCGCAGCTTATAAAGAACGCTTTTGATAGCTGTACCGATAACAATTTGCACATTATAGTAGATCGACAGGGAGGACGTGTTCGGTATCGGGAGAACTTGCAGCGAATGTTTTCTGAAATGGAGCTCAAGATTGAGCAGGAAAGTCCACAAGCGAGCATCTACGAATTGAAGGCCGATGGTAGAATGATGCGTGTGCATTTTGTAGTTGATGCTGATGAGAATTTCTTGCCTGTATCGTTGGCCTCAATGGTGAGCAAGTATCTCAGGGAGCTTTTGGTTGATAATATAAACCGTTATTTTTTAGGTTTTTGCCCGGATTTGAAACCTACTGCTGGTTACTGGAAAGACGGTTTGCGTTTTATCGAGGACCTGCGAGCTAATATTCCTCACTTCCAGTTCGATAGCGATCAACTAATTCGTTGTCGATAGAACGAAGCCTGCATAATCTGTTTAGGATTTTATGGATTTGCCCTGCCGGGTGAGGGTGGTTCTGCAATCCAGTTGCGGGGGTCATTGCCCGCACCCATCGTGGTATATTGACCCGTATCAACTCTTTGCAGGGCGTTATTTGAGCCGTCTGCAGTATTTGGCCATGGTGGGACATCAGCGTAAATTACTTCATCCACAATAACCCAGGAAACCGAATCGCCCGGCTGGTCCGGCTCCTGTGGCAGTTCTACTGCCAGCCGCTCACTGGTGTTGGAGAGATTGCCTGACCATGGTCCTACAATGTCAACGCCAGCAGTTAATGGCCCTGTGTTATACGCGGCGATGAAATTATCCAGCCGAGCGACTTCTATATATGGGTCAAAGCCCACAATTATCAATCTACCACCGGCGGGAATCGAGATTCCCGATGGGAATGTGAAGCTAACCGCACCATCCAAACGCCATGGACCATCAGCATTTTCTAAGTAGATCAGGTAAGCCATTGGGTTGTATAACTCAATATACTCATCGTTATTATCTACAGGATGATACATCAGCTCATCAATCACTATATCAAGAATTGGTTCGGTGTTCACGGAATCTCTTGATGGAATCATCCGAGACCAGTATCTGTCACCATCAGGCCAGCGGCCTAATGATATATCGTTTTGCTGTCCCTTAAATGTAATATAATCAGCTACACGGTCTTGCAAAGTGCTTGGCAGATAGGATAGAATCACCTGTTCCGCTGCTTTATTCAAACCGAATCCGCTATCGATTGGATTATGAAAGCCGATGATCTCGTCAAAGCTGGTGTGGCCATGACCCACAATCGCAATAGCGGGAATTGCCCATTTCTTTAAGTTCGTAATATCATCACTAAGATACCAATCGGCCACATTAACGGTTGTGCCACTTTTATTGTAAAGTTCTATCCAGTCATTCGACACGTACTCCGGATATAGAGGATTAATATAATCGGTATGTGCCATAATTTCATTAATGACAACGGTGTTAACTGGCTCTGGGTCGTCTCGACCCGGTGAGCCGCCAATATAAGTGCTGGCCCGCCAGTTGCCGCCGTAATTCAATGAGCCTTCAGCCTGACCAAGTATCGCCGACTCCAACGGCACTAAAGAATGACCTGCACCATCGGCTGATTGCGGCCAACCACTGTCGTCACTGTACTCAAACTCAGCGATGGTTCCGTTCCGGAGGTCCACTAAACTTATTTTTTCACCTTCATTTGCTAATTTACCACTGTACTCGCCGGCGATTCTGGTAGACATACTTCCGCCATAACGGGACTCAAAAGCAGCTTTATTTTTTACTACCAACACAAAATCTCCGCCAGTAAGACGGGTTATATTGCTGCTTGCAAAATCAAAATTGATACCTTCAATAAATGAAACATATGTCAAATCGAGCGTTTCATCCCCGATGTTTTTTAGTTCGATAAATTCAAACTCGTCATTGTCGGTTGGGTCACCGGCCGGCGGATCTGTAGGATTGTACATTAATTCGGTAATTCGCAGATTATCAATGACGCCCGCCGACAACGGCTCACCCGCTACAAATTGAATCGGAGCAGACCAATGGCTCCATCGGCCGGTGTTATCCTTCATCCGGCAGCGAACCCTATATGTGCAGCCGGGCTGTACAACACCGGCAGGAATTGTTATAGCACTATTAAACTGCGTGATCTCTTCGCTTTCCCAGAGAGCATCGATTTCATACTTGCATAGTCTGCCTCGGTAAGTAAATGTATCAGATGGAGGATTGTTATTGTTTGGCTCCTCTGTGTCCTGGTCTGTTGTGGCGGCTAAAGCCACATCTATTGAGAAGTCACTACTGTCTAACGAGCTGTTCAGCGCATGCACAGCTATGATATTCTCACCCTCAACAATATAGTCGTAAGGTATCGGCAGCGCAACTTGCTCCCACTCTGCTTCATGGTTATCGGCAAAATCGTTGTAAGCCTTAAAGCCACCTGAAACATGTAGCCGAGCTACCTCCGTACCGTTAATCCAGACAATACATCCATCATCGACATAGCCCCCCAATACGAACGCTCCAATCTCGTTTATATTTGAAACGACAAACTTGTGCCTTAGATATATCGTGGAGTAGTTATTCCGCATATCGTTGAGGACAGTGTTGTCATCAAAGTCGCCGAAGCCAATGCTGGTTCGGCCTTCGGACCACGAGCTATCATCGAAATTCAACTGTCTCCAGGCGTCGACAGGACTTGAAGGCTCTCCGGTATTACCTTTGAAGTATTTCCAATTCGGGCTTTCCGGCTCCAGTAATATGGCTGTTTCTGGAAGGGTAGAAGAAGGGGGAGGCACATATTGAGAGTCGGGTTTGACTTCGGCGATACGCCACTTCATCGCAGTGAATGTGTGGCTTCCTTGCGGGTCGCTAAAGGCTGTTGTTTCAAAGGTAAGAGCATTGATTGGAAAATCAGGGCCACAGGTTGCTGTTACAGTTGGTTTAGACGGCAGATCAGGGTCATTAATGGGTGTAGCAAATGCCCTATTATTAGAAACCACGTAATCTTTCATAATCTGAACCATTCCGCTGAAATCTTTGGTCGCAGCCTGTTGATAGAACCGGCCCTGTCCGGCTTTTTGGCTGGCGCTGTGGGATAGATATAAAGGGTATGCTGCGTCTCCCACAACCCAGTGGTAGTCCCACATAGCTCGGTCTGCATCCACAATTGAAAGTGCCCCACTGAGATCATCTATAATAGAGGCAAACTCATCAAGCAACTGGTTCATTTGATCGGCATTGTAGAACAGGTCATAAAACCCACACAGGCGATTTTGGAACTCCATAAAAAGAGCAGGACGATAGTGAATCCTGCCCTCTTTCCTAAAAGGGTCTTCTCCGTCGCCATACATATTATTTGCCCAGGTCAGGTCTACATCCCAGGGCAATTGAGACCAGATATGTGTCTGGGGATTGAGGTAGAAAAAGTAGTTTTTGCCATATCCAACATCGCCGTGATGAACTCCCTCAACAACACAGCGATAGGAGTAGTAGCACTGCAAATCTACATTTTCGCGCCACCACTGCTCGGTCGGGTCAGGGTTGTAATAATAACCCTGCTTGAACGCATTTAAGTCTGAACCGTCTGTTGCTGCAGTCGGCCCTTGGTTGTTAAGCTCTCCATTGTGACCTTCTATCTTGTAGAAGTTGCCATCCGGCAAATCGTGCTCGTTCAGGAATCGCCCGTCCATTTGTTCGATGACCATGTAGAGTCCCCAGAAGTCACCGTCGTATTGTGTTCCTCGAGCAGTTAGCGGCGGATGCGCGGCATTAAGCGTCCCGTCTTCATAGTATTCGTCGATGATTCGGAACTGTATCCAGTGTGTTTTCGGTGCCGGGACACCCATTATGTTGAAGAGCTTAAAAGTGACTGCTTCAAACATGCCTTGTTCACCACGGTGCCAGTAGTTGCCCTGTTGAATGCACGCAGACAGATTTATCTTGTCCCACGTGGTTTTATAATTTTTGCCGTAGTCGTCTCGTGCCTGGAAATAGTGGCCGCGGTTGAAATCGAACTTCCACATGTTTTTACCCATAGCGTACCGCCAGACACCACCGCGGGTACGGTAGCGAATGTGGTCATAGACTTTGCCATCGTAGACCAACGTACCGTACCATTTGTACTCGCTGCCCATGTATTTTTCAAACCAGGTACAATTCTCCACGTCTGCCTTTTTGCTGATGAGGTGATAGACGGGGAGACTTCGCATTACTTCGGTGCCGTACTCGATTTCTGGGGTTATGCCCGGCTGGATTACTCCCCTCCAAGCTGGGACTCCGTCGTAAACAAAGTAAGCGAAATTAGGCTGAGGGTCGTCGTCGTAAGGTACAACCAAAGAACGTGATGTACCATCCATAACACGGATACGATAACGCACCAGCCGACGGTGGACCTGTAAAGAGGCAGGCAACTGCACGGCGTAAATATCGTCACCAGCCATTTCATCGCCGTTGAGTCCATCATCACGCATTGCGATGCTTGTCCAGCTCGACCGATAAGCTGAATCTATAATTCTTATATAATTACTAGGATTTACCAACTGATATTGTAGCGTGACTTCCGCAACACCATCGGCATCAGTCACCTTGGCGGTAATAGTTACCACCTCGTTAGACTTGGGCTGCTCAGGTGAGTGCTTTACCTGACGAATGTGCGGGGGCATATTGTCTGCATAAACCTCCTGGTTTCTCGCTGCTGGCGTCGGATAGGCTGAACGCCAGCTACCTACGAGGTCGTTGTCAAAAGATGGATTGACCAACTGAATAGAATGACCAGTCCCAGGACGGTTTTCCGGCACCGCATCGCCTACGGTCGGCCAGGGAAAACCAAGCTGATAATCCACCTCATCAACCTTCACACCCTCAGCATCACGCAGAACGATTCTCTCACCCTCATTACTCAGTCTGCCGACAAACGGTCCGTAAACCAATCTGCTATCAACACCATACTTATCCATAATGGTTATTGGATGATAAGCAAGATATGGGTCTTCTGCGACAATGATATATCCACCGGCTGGTAATATCGTGCCACTTGGAAACTGAAATGATATGCCGTCTGAAAAGTACCAGCCGGTAAGGTTAACAGCTGTTGTCCCAGCGTTATAGAGTTCCACAAACTCCACCAACTCGGTTTTGACATCGGGGTCGTAGTGAATCTCGTTGATTACTACAGGCGGGATGTCCGCCTTTACAATAGAGACCAACAGTAAAGAGATAAACAACAGTGTTTTCATAAAACCTGATCCCAATTATATCGGGGCATACTTTTTTATAGAATCTATCTGCCGGGCGAAGGCAAAGATGCGTTCCAGGAATCTTTCACAGACCAGCTATTGAGGTCAGGATTAACCGCATTTATTATTGTAAGAGAATATCCACCACTATCTGTGATATCATACCAATTATCGCTGTAACTAAAGTCCAGTATCGCCTGACCTACAGCATCTTCCAGTCTGATTCTCTCTCCACCGTCAGACAAGCTGCCTGAATATTGACCTGCTATATCGATGTCCGTGCCGTATTGGGTAGTAAAGGCACTTAGGTCTTTTACCACTACCGTATATACACCTGGTGCAAGGTCTATATCGGGGAAAGTAAAAGCGATTCCGTTGGTGAATTTTACTAAATTCAGATTTATGGACTCTGTGCCGATATTAGTAAGCTCAATGTACTCCTCGTTAGGATCATCGCTGGGATTGTACATAATCTCGGTGATACGCAGATTCTCTGCCACCGGGCCGACTGCAAAGGTAGCTTCATTAAGAGCGCTCCAGGTGCTTCCATCCAACACTCTTGATTTTACGTGTGTGCTCTTGGTCAGCGTGACAGGCCCGGTATATCGAATAGCATCAGGTGAAATCCCAGCGCCGGTGGGAGCACCGTTTTGGCCTGCTAACAGCTCAGCAGAGATAATAAAGTCGGAACTGGTAGCAGAGACGTTCAGGCCGTGAATGGCAAGGATGTTCTGGCCTTGTCGCAATGTGCTGAGGTGGCCGGATATATCGAAAGACTCAAAATCATCGGCCTCATGGTTGCCGTCTGCCTGAGAGTTCCAGACGGGTGTGCCGGTACCTGTGGCAGAGCTAAAGAGTGCCCTTTGGACTTCGGTGCCGTTGATATAGGCGACGAATCCGTCATCGTACTGCATATTTAGCATCAGGAAGTTAAAGCTGCTTGGGTCGCTGCTGACAGTAAATGGGATGCGGATGTAACAGGATGTATTGCTGTTGTACATCTGTCCTCCGACGTCTATGTTGATAAGTAATTCGTAGCCTGAGCCTGCCTCGTAGCCGACTCCTCCGGTACCGCTTATCCAGGATCTATCATCGAATGCCTGTTCACCTTTCCAGTTTTCACCGATGGACTCAGTTGGAACGAATACTTTCTTGGCAGCATTCTCTGCTACGAGGGTAGTGCTGTTAATTCCTCCTGATGTCCGAGGCAGACGCGGGTCAGAGCTATCAAGGGTATAATAAATGGTGCCGCTGGCAGCGGTGATTGACAACAGGTCGTTCATAGAGATATAACCGCCGTGCTGGTAGTGGGTGTTGATAAAAAATCCAGGTGCCGAAACGGCTGGATAAAAGCCAGCTTGCCTAAGCTGCTCTAATACGATATCCGTGCGGATAGGAAAGTACTCATCCACCAAGCGGTCACGTTCAGCCACCCACTCAACATTACGGGTGTAGGGTCGGTTGGATCTTTTGCTGTCTCCCCATCGTGCAGATTCCCCGATTATAGCACGATCAATTTCATTCGCACGGTCCATATAGCGTTTGATCGAATTAGCCGACGTCAGAGCTCCATCATTGAAAAAATGTCGATAAATGTGATCGGCTAACAATATGCGGAAATCAGAATTGTAGCGTAGTCTATCAAGTAGATAATGTGGATTGAACACACCAACTATTCTAACGCGATTCACGGTCGGCGACTCAAGAATCCATTCAACATCCCAGGGCAGGAACACAAAGTGGCCGGCTGGTTCTCGTCTTCGCAGAGCATAGAAATTGCGAGGTATTTGGTCATTGCACAGAAGTACAGGTGCATCGCGGCTGCCTACATGGTAAACCATAAGCAGATAGTCGATCATAGCAGGAATATCCAGATATTGCTGTAATGCT
>Ga0315537_1003970_pt1 | contig 10872 bp, 4 predicted proteins | sample SalMarSW160270MG_FD_203091 | JGI IMG/M metagenome (GOLD analysis project Ga0315537, IMG submission 203091) | Salt marsh sediment microbial communities from the Plum Island Ecosystem LTER, Massachusetts, United States - Salt Marsh Sediment SW1602-70 ... | reverse complement strand
GATGCAAGGTCGAGGGTTCCCTCAAGGTCGGATGCTCCGGGGATCACGTAGGCCTCGCCGGCGTCGCGGCGCTGGTTCTCCGGCCCGTCGGCCATGTGCACCCCCAGGAGGATGTCATCTATGTCGTCGCCGTTGATATCGCCGCTGGCAGCGAAGTTGGCCAGGAAATCCCCACCGTCGGCGGCAAAGATGGTGAAATCCTGCTGCTCCAGAGCGGTGTCCACCGTGCCGCTGAGGGTACGCGAACCGAACACCACGTAGGCCTCGCCGCCGTCGATGCGGTTGTTGTCTGGGCCGTCAGCACCTGGGGCGGCGGTGATGATGTCGTCGATGCCGTCGCCGTTGAAGTCGCCGGTCGCCAGGACACATCCCAGGTAGTCGCCGCTCTCGGCTCCCGCAATTGTGAAGTCCTGCTCATCCAAGGCGGTGTCCACCGTCCCGGAGAGGGTGGGCGAGCCGAACACCACGTTGACCTCACCGCCGTTGCCGCGGCTGTTATCGGGTCCACGGGCGAAACGGGCTCCCACCAGGATGTCGTCGATGCCATCGCCGTTGACATCGCCGCTGGCCACCACGAAGCCAAGGTTATCGCCGTCGGCTGCGCCGATGACGGTGAAGTCCTGCTGGCCCTTGGCCATATCCACCTTCTCGTCAATATCAGAGGAGCCGAAGATGACATAGGCCTCGCCGGCGTCGCGGCGAGTGTTGTCCGGCCCGTCGGCCTTGGGCGCTCCCACCAGGATGTCGGCGATGCCGTCGCCGTTGAAGTCGCCGGTCGCCAGGGAGAAGCGGTCGGCCAAATAGTCGTCGGTGTCGCCGCCAAACAGGGTGAGGTCAGCGTCTGTTTCCGCCAGGTCAATAGGTGGAGGACCTTGCCAGGGCACCTGCGAAGCGGAGGGGGTCACCTCTGGCGGCGAGGGCCCCTCCTCCCCATTGCAGCCAGCCGCAGCCAGGACTAACGCCAGCAGGGCCAGGACGAGTAAGGCATTCCGGCCCGGACACGACCGGACAATGGAAGAGGCAACAGCCGTCCAGTAGCGGAACATCGAGCATAGAATACCACATGGAGTCGCAGTGTCCATGCCCCCTTCGTTCAGGATCATGGCCGATATTGACGCCAACGCCACTGATGTCTAACTAGCGGCGCTTGATGCGCTGAAGAAGAGCCGTGGCTGATGGCCACGGTTCTCGCTCTAACTGACGGCCGAGCTGCCGGTTCAATCCGCGCGGCTCGACCGAGCCACTCTAATGACCTCACCCACCACCGCCGCTGGAGGAAGTTGGCGTGGGAGAGGCAGAGCCACTCGTGGGGGTCGGGGTGGGGGAGCCACTGGAGGGAGTCGGGGTGGGAGAGCTGCCACCACCGCCCCCGCCCTCTGCCAGAGCGGCATCGATCACAGCCTGGAAGGTTTCGAGGGGTTTGGCGCCTTTCAGCAACTCGCCGTTGATGAAGAAGGTGGGGGTGCCCGTCACCCCATAGGACTGGCCGTCCTGATAGTCCTTCTGCACCTCTGACGTGTACTTGCCACTGTCCAGGCAGTCGTTGAAGGTGGCGGTGTCCAGGCCGAGTTGGGTCGCGTAGCCTTTCAGGCTGGCCAAATCGACAGCGCTGTTGGCCCATATGAGGTCATGGTACTCCCAGAACTTGCCCTGGTCGTCGGCGCATTCTGTCGCTTCAGCAGCTTTTTGGGAGCCCGTGTGGGAAGGGATGGGGAAGTCCCGGAACACGTACCTGATCTTGTCCCCGTAGGTCTCCAGGAGGTTGTCGAGCGTTTCTTCACGGAAACGCCTGCAGTATCCTCACTGATAGTCGCCGAACTCTACGATCGTGACCTTGGCGTCCGGCGACCCCAAAGCGGGGTCATCATCAGCACTGACGTCCCCTACCACCACCGGCGTTGCGGCCGTCGGAGTTGTCGTGGGCTGGGCTGCGGCTGCCGACTCACCGTCGCCGCTCATCAGCTCGTTGGTGAAGTAGCCACCGGCAAAGAGGACGCCACCGTATAGCGCCAGGGCAACCACAGCGACGAGCGGCGACGACGCGAAGAGACTCCGCCGGCCTGCAGGTCGAGCCGCGAGCTTCTGTTTCTTCCTTCGCCGGCCCATGTTGGCCTCCCTTCCCCTACCACCAAACACATCACCCTTGGCTAAAGGCTAATGCTTCAGCCAAGCTCTCTACCAGTGTAAACGAAGGGCGAACTCTATTTCAAGACTGAGTCCGCCGGCGAGAGCCCCTTGTACCGCGAGTAAGCGGAGGGCGCGCCGACTGGCGCGCCCTCCGCCACTTTGCTCTCCGGCTTACGGCGGTGTTTGCCTCACTAGCACTGGTTGGGGCCTTTCAAGTACTTGGCGAAGATCACTAGGTCGCCGGAGGTAATCTTGGGCGGGCCGCTGGCGTTCAGGTCGTAGCGCGCGTCGTACGTGAGATCGTTGTTGTAGTGCTGGGCCAGCAGCACCAGGTCGCCCGAGGTCACCTTGGTACTGTTGTTGAAGTCCGGCGGCCAGGCGTCATGACCGGAGTTTTCAGGACAGTCGTCCAGAACGTCGGTGCCGATCAAAGGCTCCTTGACATCGCTGAAGTACCCCGGATCCGGACCCAGACCCCTGGAGTCGTTGTCGTCCTCGTTGTCGCAGGCGTCGCCACCCCAGCGGTCGGTTAGGCCGGGCTGCGTGCCGGGGACGGCGTCGCCGTCGTTGTCCTCCTGGCCGGGGTCGGGAGTGGCGGGGCAGACGTCACAGACGTCGCCGTAGCCGTCACCGTCACCGTCCGCCTGGCCGGGGTTGGGGATGAACGGGCAATTGTCGGAGAAGTCAGGTTGGGTATCCCCGTCCCCGTCGCCTCCGGTGGCGTCAACCATCAGCGGCGTGCACACCAAGTTGTTGCCCCAGTCGGGATCGGTCACGTCGGTGGGCTCCGCCTTGTTGCAGAACATGAACTGGTAGATGCCGGGGGTGCAGTGGATCTCGAAGAAGCGGACGATCTCCACCCTCTCGTACAGCGGCTCGGTGATGCCGTAGGCGGAGGTCTGGAGGTGGAGGTCGCTCTCGTAGTGCATGTCGGGCGGCTCATCGTTGCCCGGAACCTTGGGGTAAGTAGGGGATACTTCGGTGCCGAACTGCTCGGGGCTCAAGGGCGGCGCGTACGGGTTACCGTCGATGGTCAGGATGTCGGCGGGGTTGTTGCCGTCGATGTGCCACCTGCCCTCGCAGCCGAGGGGGATGTCGGCGTAGAAGCTGACCTGGGCGTTCGCCGGCACGCCGGGGCCGAGGTTGCGCTCGATGGACTTGACGCTGATGGGGAGGTTCTCAAAGGGCAAAGTGAAGAACCACGGCATACCGCCCAACTTGTGGAGCGCGACGCCCTCCGCGGGGTAACTCCAGCCGTCGTCGAAGCGCACCTCAAGGACCTCCTTGTCGGCGGGCTCGACGGGGCCCCCCTCGCAGTTGACGGTGATGGAGATGCTGGCGTAGTTGTCGCTCATGTCGGGGTCGGTCATCGGCTCGTAGGTCACCGGGTCGCGGAACGCTATACTCTCGTCGTTCTCCAGGGTGACGGTGAAGCCGGTGCCGGGGGATAGGCAGGTGATCTCCAGTTCCCTGTCCACGTCCACTATGTTACTGACGATGGGCAGAGGCTGCCAGAACTCCAGGTCATCGATGGTGGGGGCACCGCAGCTCACGGGCGCTCCACCCAGGGTGCAGTCGTCGCCGGGCTCAGCTATCCAGCGGAGGTTGAGCGGGTCTTGGGTGCTGGCGGTGAACCTGACGAAGGAATCCACGGGCTGAGGGCCGTTGTTGTGCTTGTCCTCCAGCGCCCAGATGGTCACAGGCTCATCCACGTTGGCAGTGACCGGATCCTCAGACGACGCCCAGTCCCAGATCTCCACGTCGGCGTTGGGGTGGGAGTTGACGATTAGCTGGACAGCCTTCCAGTTGTTGCCGGGGATGGGGTCGACGTAGCCGACCGAGGGCTCGATCTTGTTGTAGAAGGTGAACGTCCAAGCGCCGTCCTCGACGCAGTGGAGCTCGAAAGTGCGGGTGAGAGGGATAGGCTCGTAGAGGGTCTCCACGATCCCGTAGGGGGCGGTGAAGAAGTGGAGGTCGCTCTCGATGGTGGCCTCGTCCCCGTCGCCGAAGACCTTGGGCGTCGGGGGTTCGACGATGTCGCCGTCGATCTGGTTCATGGGGTTGCCCAGGTCAATCCAGCCGTTGGTGGTGTGGGTGTCGAACGGGTAGTCCGGGTCGTCGGCCCAGCGGCCCTCGCACTGAGGCGGGATGTCGGCCAGGAAGGAGACGTAGGAGTCGGGCGGGACCTGGGGGCCGAGGTTGAGGTCGAGGGAGGTGATGTTGATGGGCACGTTCTGGCTCTTGAGGACGTCGAGCTTGTAGACATCGGGAGCGATCTCGTCGACGCCCTCTATGACGAGGTCGTCCACCGTCTTGTCGGCGTTGGGCGTGGCGAAGACCGTCATGGTGGCCTTCCACCAGTTGTTGGTCAGGTCGGGATCCTCCACCGGCGTCTTGGGCTCGATCTTGTTGTAGAAGGTGAAGATGTGGGGGCCGTCCACGAAGCAGTGGAACTCGAAGAAGCGCAGCAGCGGGATCTCCTCATACTGCGTCTCCACGATGTCGTAGGCATACGTCTGGAAGTGGAGGTCGCTCTCGATCGTGGTGTCGTTCCCGTCGCCGGGCACCTTGGGCAGAGGTGGCGTGACGGGGTCGCCGTCGATCTGCTCCATGGGGTAGGTGGGGTTGACGGTGCCCCATTCGGTCAGCGTGTCGTTCGGCCACTGCGTCGGGTCGGCCACCCAGCGGCCCTCACAGCCCGGCGGGATGTCCGCCAGGAAGGAGACGTAGGAGTCAGGCGGGATGTCAGGCCCCAAGTTCTCGTCCATCGAGGTGACACTGATCATCACGTTCTGGCTCTTGAGGTACTCGCGGTCGTAGTTGTACTCGGTGGTGCGCGGAGGCGGGCTATTCGGGACCTCCGGCATCAGAGGGCCCGCTGCCGGGTAGGCGTCGGCGTAGTCAAGGATAACGTTGTTCACCTGCTTATCGGCCTCGGGCGCGGCGGTGGTGGCGTCGATGTCGAGGTCGAGCGACAGGGTGTTGTTCTCCGGGTTGGGGTCCCACGTGCCCTCTTCGGGGTACTCGTAGTTCCAGAGGGTGAGGTCGTAGGAGCCGGCCACGTTGGCGTGAACCTTCAGCTCCCGGTCCACCTCCAGCTCGCTGCTGACCGCCAGGGAGACCGAGAACTCGAGGTCGTCGATCCACACGCAGGCGGGGTCGGGGCCAGCGGGGTTGGTGACGGGGTCGTCGTAGCTGCCGTTTTGGTCGTTATCGATGCCGTCCTGGCAACTGTCGACACCCGGCGGAGGCGGGTTGGGCAGACTGGCGGGCTCCCAGGGGACGCCGGCGGTGCCACCCTCGCCGCAGGGCACGTAGGCTCCCTGATAGGTGCAGAGGTCGCCGGGCTGGGCCACCCAGCGGACGTTCAGGTTCGGGTCGGCTTCAGGGTTAATGGACCAGTAGGCCATAGCGGTGACGTCCTGAGGCCCCCAGTCGTGCTTGGTCTCCCGCACCAGGATGTGCGTCCAGGTGCTGACTATGGTCTGGATGGGCTGGGCCATATCGGTCCAGAAGTCGACGACCTCCACGTCGCCGTTGTGGCGGGAGTGGACGAGCATGGTGGCCTTCCACCAGTTGTTGGTCATGGTGGGGTCGGTGGTGACCTTGGGCTCGATCTTGTTGTAGAAGGTGAAGGTGAAGTCACCGGCCTCCCAGCAGTGGAACTCGAAGAAGCGCAGGATGTCCATGGGCATAAAGGGCATCTCCACCTCGCCGGTCTGGAAGTGGAGGTCGCTCTCGATGGTGCTGGCGTCGCCGTCGCCGTCGATCTTCTCGTAGTAGAGGGGATCGTCGGGGTCGAGGATCTGGCCCTCAAGCTGGTTCATGGGGTCGCCCTGGTCGACCCAGCCGCCGGTGGTGAGGATGTCGCCGGACTGCTGGGGGATCCAGCGGCCTTCGCAGTTGAGCGGCACATCGGCCAGGAAGGAGACGTAGGCGTCGGGGGCGGGCTCAGGGCCGTTGTTCCAGTCCTCGGAGATGACGCTGACCTTCACGTTCTGGCTCTTGAGGTACTGGAGCGGGTCGTATTCATCGCCCGATGTCGAGCCGTACACGTAGTTGTCCGTCCGGTCTGCCGGGTCCTCGCCGAGCCAGACGAGGGGAGCGCCCTCCGTGTCGGGGAAGCCGGAGGCGTCGTCCAGACGGACGTCGCGCACCTCCTTGTCAGTGATCGGGCCGCCCATGGGCAGGACGTAGACGTCGATATTGGTCGTCGCTACGTTGTTGCTGAGGTCGGGGTCCTGCATGGGGTTGCCGGTGTAGGGGTCGCTGAACGCTATGGACTCGTCATTGATCAGCTCTATCGGGTAGGGGCCGCCGACCGATCCCATCGGGGCTTCGATCCGAAGCTGCCGCTCGATGAGCTGGTCGCTGCTCACGTAGAGATCGACTGGGAAGTCAAGCATGGACGTGCCGCTGTCCGTCCACCAGGCCCCCACCGGGCCAATGGGGTTAGCGATCCACTGGGCCTCGGATATGGTGTCCTGAGGGCCGTTGTTGTGCTTGGTCTCGCTGACCCAGACGTCGGTGTACTCGCCCTCCATCAAGGTGACCACGATGGGGGCGCGCCAGGTGGTGATGGCGACGTCGGCGTTGGGGAGGGAGTCGACCATCATGGTGGCCTTGTACCAGTTGTTGTTGAGGTCGGGGTCAGGCGTCTCCTTGGGCTCGATCTTGTTGTAGAAGGTGAAGACGAAGCCCGGCGGGTCCTCGTCGATGAGGCCGTCGGGGGGAATGTCGTTGTCTTGGCCGTCCACCGGGTCCTCGTCGATGGCGCCGTCGCCGTCGTCGTCGAAGTTGTCTTTGGCATCGTAGAAGCAGTGGAACTCGAAGAAGCGCAGGAGGTCCTGGGGGACGAGAACCGGCTCGTCGATGCTGTACTCGAGCGTCTGGAAGTGGAGGTCGCTCTCGATGGTGGTGGGATCGCCGTCGCCAAGGACCTTGGGCGAAGTGGGCGAGACGGGGTCGCCGTCGATCTGGTCCATGGGGTTGTCGGGGTCGACGGTGCCGCCGCTGGTCAGGATATCGTACGGCCAGTTGGCCGCGTCGGTCACCCAGCGGCCCTCACAGCCCTGGGGGACGTCGGCCAGGAAGGTGATGCGGGAGTCAGCGGGCACGTCGGGGCCATCGTTCACGTCGACGGAGGTCACGCTGACCAGCACGTTCTGGCTCTTTAGGTAGGGCAGGTCGTAGATCCACTGGCTGTAATCGCCGGGCTCGACCATCTCGAGCGGGGTGCCTTCATAAGGGTAGGCATCGGCGTAGTCCAGCTCGATGCGGTCGACGTACTTGTCGGCGCCGGAAGTGTGGAGGTTGGTGATGTCGACGGTGGCGCAGTTGCCAGCTGCGCAGGCACCCGGGCCAACGTCGCCGACGATCTCGCCGTCGTCGTTGTAGAGGTAGACGGGGGTGTGGGGCGGCTCGTAGTCAGTGCCCGGAGGCGGTAGCTGGTTGATGAGAGTGGTAGCCACCAGGTTCATGGCCTCTTCGGTGTGGTAGGCACCGCCGCCACCGCCGCCGCCACCCTCGGGCTGGACGTCCATGTAGACGTCGAAGAAGCTCTCGGCCGGGAAGTCGCTATCTAGGTCGGGGTCGTGGTCAATGAGCATGCCGGTGGAGGGCAAGGGCCCGGCGGTCACGTGGATGGGGCCAGGCATGGGGCCAAGGAGGGAGGAGGTGCCGGTCAGGTCCATGGAGACCATCTCGGTCCCTACCTCGTACTGGCCGGGGGCGTATTCCTCCGAGCTGGTGGTGATCATCGACACGTCGCCCACAAGGGTAACGTCCTCGGGCATCTCGGGCGGCACAATAACCACCAGATCGGCGGTGGTCTTGAGGTGAGTGATGAGGTGGACCTCGAGGTGGCCGTCAAAGATGGGTTGGGCGTTGCAGCCGGGGTCAGAGCCGTCGGTGAGGCCGTCGCCGTCGTTGTCGGAGTTGTCGCTGCAGGTGCCGGCGACCATGATATGCTCCGGCGTCTTGCTGGCGTTGTAGGCGTCAGAGCCGTACAGCCACTCCTTGGTGTTGCTGTGGCCGTCGCCGTCGGCGTCCTGGTCGCAGGCGTCGCCCCAGCCGTCGCCGTCCATATCGGCCTGGCCGGGGTTGTAGGTCTTGGGACAGTTGTCGGGAGCAGTGTCGGCCACGCCGTCGCCGTCGTCGTCGGAGTCGCAGACGTCGCCCTGGCCGTCGCTATCGGTGTCCTGCTGGCCGGGGTTGTAGGTGCTAGGGCAGTTGTCGTCCCCGTCCAGCACGGTGTCGCCGTCGCTGTCCACATCGCCATTGCCCAGGAGAGAAGCGACGATGGTATGGTCGCTATCGCCTGGGCCCACTACTCCTGTGGAGGCTTGAGTGGTGCTTGAGGCGTTGCCGAGGAGGATGAGAACCGCCAGGAGAGCGGCGAGTGGCAGCGCCAAAGTAACAAAAAGCCGCATCCGACTCTTTCTGCCCATGGTCGGCTCCTTTCCGAGCCAATACCACCGCGACAGGCCGGCAATGCGGCAGTGGAGGTCTCTTCCCTTAGAGGCGTTATGTTACACTGCGACCCGTATATGATACCCGAACGGCCCAGGTTGTCAAGCCTTTTCTAGACTCTACCTCCGAGAATCTCTGGCCGTATTTTGCCTCACCTGCGCCCTGACAGCATGAAGCCTCTTCGGAGACAGAGTGGCGGCGGCTAGTCCGGGCCCCAGGAGGGGTTGCTATCCTTGCCGTAGGCCTTGGTAAGCTGGAGCACGCCGCTGCCGTCGGCTCTCATGATGAACAGATCGAAGTCGTACGTTCGGTTGGAGGAGAAGACGATCCACTGACCGTCGGGAGACCAGGCGGGTTCGATGTCCATGGCCGGGTTGGCGGTGAGGTTAGTGTCGTCCGAGCCGTCGGCGTTCACGACGTAGATCTCGTGGTTCCCCTGGCGTATCGACCTGTAGGCGATGCGCTGGTCCTCGGGGGACCAGGCCGGTTCGGTGTTGTAGGTGTCGGGGTCGCCTCTGACGACGGTTAGCTGGGAGCCGTCGACGTTGACCGTACACACCTCCGCGGTTCCCCTGGTGCCGCTGGCAGCGTAGAAAGTGAGCTTGTCGCCGTCGGGTGACCAGCCGCCGAGGAAACCGCCGCCTTCGCAGGGGGGCGCAGTGGTCTCCGGCTCTGGTTGGGTGACCTGGGTCAGGCCGGAGCCATCGCTGTTCATGACCATGATCGTCCCCTGGCGGCTAAAGGCGATGCGCTTGCCATCGGGAGACCAGCGGGGGCTCAGGTCGGCACCATCGCTGGTGGTTATCTGGGTGATGTCACTGCCGTCAGCATTGGCCACGTAGATGTTGAAGTTGCCCTCTCGCTTGGAAGCCCAAGCGAGCTTCTTGCCGTCGGGCGACCAGGCGGGGTCGACGTCCTCGGCCGGATCGTTGGTGAAGTTGGTCTCTCCGGCAACGCTGGTGGTCACATAGATCTCGGCGTTGTCATCTCGTAGAGAGACGAAGGCGATCTTGCCCATGGGCATAGCCTCCACAGGCGTGGGGCTGCCTGTTTGCGTCGGCGTAACCTCCTCGCCATCGCCTCCGCAGGCGGCTGCCAGGAACACCGCGAATAGCACAACTACTGCGGATAGGGCTTTCAAGGCTGCCCCCTCTCCGACTGGCTGCGCCAGCGGCGCGAGCAGGACACCCGGGCTGCTACAGCTCAACGCTTCGGCGCTGCCGCGTCTAGTGCGGGATTCTACCCCACTCTTCGTCGGAGGCGCAAGAGGACGGCAGCCGGGGGGAAGGGGAAGCCCAGAGGATGAACTGAGAGGGCAAACCTTAGGAGCAGGTCAGCAACCAGTGGTGATGCAGGATCACCAAGTCGGCCACACTGATGCTGCTGTCGGCGCTCAGATCGCGGCGCGCGTCGTGCGCTCCTCCCGTTTTGCACGCTTGCCAGTCGCTCACTGCAACGCCTTACCCTACGGGGCAGGTGTCGTGGCCAGTCCCATAGTAGCTCGTGAACACCACTAGGTCGGCGGACGTGACCGCGCCGCTGGCGTTCAGGTCATAGCGGGCATCGAATGCTCCCCCCAGGGGCGGGTAATGCTGGCGGAAGAGCACCAGATCCGCGGCAGTAATGCGACCGCTGTCGTTGAAGTCCGGCGGCCAGGGCGAAAGGGACTCGCCGTAGGCTGGGCCCCTCTCATCGTTGGGGGTGGACGTGTCGGCGCAGTTGTCGAGGGGATCGGTGCCCATGAGGAGCTCAACGGCGTCGCGGAAGAAGCCCCCGGAGGGGCCCAGGCCCTGTGAGTCGCTGTCATCCTCGTTGTCGCAGGCGTCGCCACCGAAGCCATCGGTTGGCCCAGGTTGTACGCCGGGGATGCCATCGTCGTCATAGTCTTCCTGACCGGAGTTGGCGTCATCGGGGCAGTTGTCGCACACGTCGCCCACGTCGTCCCCATCGTCGTCTGCCTGGTCAGAGTTGGCGTCGCCTGGACAGTTGTCGCACGCGTCGCCTACGTCGTCGTTGTCGCCGTCCGCCTGGTTGGTGTTCGGGTCGTCGGGGCAGTTGTCGTCGGCATCCACCACGGTGTCCGAGTCGTAGTCCTCGCAGGCATCGCCGCCGTTACCTGGGTGGACGCTGTCTTCCTGGCCGGAGTTAGCGTCGTCGGGGCAGTTGTCGTCGGCGTCCACCACGGTGTCCGAGTCGTAGTCCTCGCAGGCGTCGCCGCCGTTACCTGGGTGGACGCTGTCTTCCTGGCCAGAGTTAGCGTCGTCGGGGCAGTTG
>Ga0315537_1003969_pt1 | contig 10873 bp, 8 predicted proteins | sample SalMarSW160270MG_FD_203091 | JGI IMG/M metagenome (GOLD analysis project Ga0315537, IMG submission 203091) | Salt marsh sediment microbial communities from the Plum Island Ecosystem LTER, Massachusetts, United States - Salt Marsh Sediment SW1602-70 ... | reverse complement strand
AGCTCTTCCATCTCAGGGCCGAGCAGTGAGCTGTCCTCCTTTATAAAATACCTGTCCATTGCCTTCTGCCAGCGTTCATTTACCTCCTGCCCGCCGATATAGGAAAAAGATTTTTCCGGATCCTCTGCCTCTAGGTAGGCGAAAAGTGTACCGTCGCCACGGAAAAAGATTGAATAGTTCTTTATACCGCTGTCCTGAATCGCCTTTGCCATGTCCGGCCAGATTTCATCATGGGCTTTTTTGTACTGCGTCCTCATTTCAGGTCTGATTCTGAATACAAACGCGTATCTTTTCATATACTGAGCCTCTTGTTAAGCAATTTTTCCATACTTTTCTAAAACATGCGTGAAGCGTAAAAAATTTTATAAAGTACAGCCGGTGTTTACCCCGTGTGTATAAAACCGGAGGCGCACCTACATCAGTCCTCTCTTCCTGTAATGCCGTTTTGCGTCCTCCAGGATTTTATCGATATCCTTATCCTGTGATGGAGTTATCGGATCCGGCGTATGCGTTTCCAGCATCTCTTCCATCCGTTCTTTCGCGAGATCGATCGTGCTCTTTTTCCCCTGATCCAGCCATTCGGGGTATGACAGCCTATCCGCCGTACGGGGCACAAAGTACTCCTTCTGCCAGTTGACCCGGGTATGAGTTTTGTTAAGAAACGTTCCGGGAACAGGACCGACTTTTTCGATAAGATCAACGGCCATAGTGTCATCGTTTACCTCAAAGCCCTCCACGGTGCGGCCGATGATATTCGCCACATCATCATTGATAATGGAGAGTACCGGGTTGTAGGCAAGCTCTGCAGTTACGCCGCCGTGCAGAACAATGACATTCGCTCCTGACAGCGCGGATGCCATGGCGGTGTGCGTCTTTTCATACCCACTCTGATAATCCACCAGCTTAGAGTTCGAAAATGCAGCGCCTGTGTTTACCGAGGGTATGCTGTACACCTGGGTCCAGAGCTGATTGAAGGCCATCTGATGGAGGTTTACCCCCAGGGCACCGAATAAAAAACCTCCGCTCTCCATATCCATCGGGGTGACGAAATCATTGCCGCATATTCCGGTACCCGGGCTGATACACTGAATAAGCACCACAACAGCGAGAAGTTCCGCATTGTTGCTGATAGTCGCGCCTGCTGCGGTTACCGGCGCTGTTCCGCCCATCACAGAGCCAGCGGCGATATACACAGGAAACCCGGCATTGACATATTCAAAGGCTGCGTTGATCGCATCTTCCGGATAGGAGAGCGGTGCTGCGGCCTCGCATACGCCGAACAGCTGCATATCCACCGCCTGCGCGAGCTGGGTTTCGAAAATGAAGGAGTCTGTCGCCTGTGCGCCGCGAGAAGCCTTTGAAGTAAAACGTATTCTGCTCGCAAGGCTTGCCGGACAGAGCATCACCGGCGGAACGTCCTCTATTTCAAAGTAGGGGGTATACGATGGAAAAATATCAATTGTGTCAAGTGCATCAGAAATGAGTACCGCCTGATCGTTTTCTTCCTGCGTCGCCTGCCGCACCTCACCGGTCGTTATGTCGGTGTATCTGGCGCCGGCGGACGACATGAAATAGAGGGTATTGCCTCCGACCCGTACGTCATTCTCGGGGTTCCGGGCCCGCACTGAAAAGCTGCTCGGCGTTTTACGGATGCATTCCTCGACCAGAAATCCGGGGATGCGCGCTATGCGTTCTTCAAAATCAACCATGCAGCCGTTTTTCTGCAGCAGTTTCAGCGCCCGTTCGCTTTCAAACCGCACACCTGTTTTTTCAAGCACATCGAGTGTGGCCCGGTGAATCTCTTCTATCTGTGAATCAGAAAGTATCTTTATCGGCTCAAAACTCCTCCTGAACCCCCTCCGCATTATCCGTTCCTCCGTGCTTATTTCAGGCCGCGTTCATTAGCCGCGACTTCACCCCAATACTGCAGTCTCAGAAGTGGTGTATGTCCCCCTGAGAAAAGTCCCCCTGGGGAATATCCCTCCCGGGATACATCCCCCCGGGATACATCCCTCCCGGGATACATCCCCCCGGGATACATCCCCCCGGAACCGAGTGTTTTAGATGTCTTATCTTATGCTACTTAGAATCGACTTTGCGATACGCACGCCTTCAGGCGCAGTTGCACCGTATCCGTCTGCACCGATACTGTCCGCAAACTCCTGGTTTATGGGGCTTCCACCAACGATTACCTTTACCGCATCTCGGATTCCTTCCTTTTTCAAGCCCTCGATTACATTCTGCTGTTCCATCATCGTTGTGGTGAGCAGGGCAGACATGGCAACAATATCAGGGCTGTACTCATGCACGGCCTTCAGGAATTCTTCACTTTTAACATTGATCCCGAGATCGATCACTTCAAATCCGGATGCAAAGAGCAGGGTAGCAACCATGCTCTTTCCGATGCTGTGAATGTCACCGAAAACAGTTCCGATAATTACTTTTCCCATGGACTTGACCTTCTTCCCCTGTTTCTCAATCTCCCGTATTATAACAGGCAGCGCATTCTTCACGACCTCCGAAGCGCAGACCAGATCGGGAAGAAAGAGCTCACCAGTGCCGAACCTGTCTCCCACCTCCCGTACACCCTCGGTCAGAGCCTCGGCACACTGCAGAGGATCGGCACCCTGTTCGATTGCCCGCTGCGCCGTGATCTGCGCATTGTCTATATCGAAATCAGTGACCATAGCCTTCAATTTTCCAAGAATGTCATCAGCCATGTGGCACAACCCTCCTGTAAAAAACACTCCGTCATTTTCGCAATGATAAATATTCCACTATACATGCCGTGCTTTTACAAAATTCTCTACTGCCGTACAACCTGCCTTTTTTTAACCGCCATTAACCTGGCGGCGTCTATTGAAATTGCGAGAATAAGAATCGCTCCTTTTACAACTTCACGCCAGTAGTAGGATATACCTATTGCTTCTTTGAGATGGACCATGCCGTTTCGTATAACTCCGAGAATGATAACCGAGATTATGACACCGAGAAGATTACCCTTTCCCCCCGCCAGACTCACTCCCCCGAGAACAACAGCCGTAATAACCTCCAATTCCGAGCCGAGACCGGCATCGTCCCTGCCGAGGCTCAGCTGCGCAACAAGAATCATACCGGCGATCGAAGCCATAATCCCAGACATGACATAGCTTGAAAATTTTATTCTGTTGATATTGATACCGGCAAGCCGCGCTGCGTACTCGTTGCTCCCGACCGCATACACCTTTCTTCCGTAATCGGTGTACTTCAGGACAAGCGACATTATTGTGTATAACACGATAACATATATGAGGGTAATTGGAATAATCTGCTTGTCCTGAGGTAAATACAGCCTGGCAATCAGGAGAAACTTCTGATCGAAAATTCTTCCCAGCTTCAATGATTCGATATCCAGGGCAAACCACGATGCCATGCCCCGTGCAAGTGCCATGGTACCAAGGGTAGTAATGACTGGATTGATTCCCACCTTTGTAATGATCACCCCGTTGAACGAGCCGAATGCGGTGCCTATTGCAAGACACACGAGCACAATCGCCCACGCAGGGAATCCGATGTGATGAAAGAGGGCGACGTTTACAGCGGTAAAACCAAGAATGGAACCGACCGATATATCAAGTCCGCCTATGAGGAGCACGAAGGTCATACCCACGGACATAATGGCAATAATCGGAAAGTTGCTTATAATCGCCTTGAAGTTCGTATAGGTCAAAAAGTTTGGCGTCATAATTCCAAAAAATGCGATAAGCAGTATCAGAAGTATGATCAGGGCCGGTGCCATGCTCTTCCCGTATACAAAAACCTCGGTAACCCTGTCTTTAATCGTTCTCTTCTGTTCCTCTTCCATAGAAACCGCATTATCAGTCATTATATTCCCCACGCCCTTCATAAAAAGTTACATCGGGCCGGAAATCCCGATTAATGGCCCGATAATTCAGAAACGTTTTCTATCCCTTACTTCGTACAGCGAGACAACAAGTATTAGAATCGCCCCCTGAAACACCCTGATATGAACGTACCTGAACCCGATCATGGTGAACCCGTTATAGAGCACTCCGAGTATGAGAACACCCGCAAGCGTGCCAAGCACACTCCCCTTCCCGCCTGCAAGTGAGGTTCCTCCCATGAGCACCGCAGTGATGACGTCGAGCTCACTGCCGTTTGCATGCTGCGGCATGCCGACCGCAGTCTGGCCGGTGAGAATCAACCCGCTTAGCGATGCGGCTATTCCGCTTACAAGGTAGGTTATAAACTTCACCCTGCGTACATTTATACCGGAGAGCCGCGCCGCCTCCTGGTTGGAGCCGATACAGTATATCTTCCTGCCGAATTTCGACCGTGCCATAACGACGGCCAGGATCGTGTAGATTACGCCGAAGAGTATGAGCGGAAAGGGAATTTTCGCGATCGACCCCCTCCCTATAAACCCGACGACATTCTCCAGTATGAGTATAGACCGGCTCTGTGTTAGAACGTACCCCATACCACGCGTCATTGCCATGGTTCCGAGTGTCGTGATAATCGGATTGAGATCGAGCCGGGTAATTATAAAACCGTTGAAAGCGCCGATAGCTGTTCCCAGGAGAAGGCCGATCAGAATGATGAGCGCAATATGCGGCGGGTTTTCCAAATTATACAGATATGCAACAAGACACGAGGTGAGCGCGATATTGCCACCGATAGAGATGTCGAGCCCGCCCATGATCATCACGAGGGTCAATGTCCCGGCCACAATACCGCTGAAGGAAATATTCGTCAGCATGGAGGACAGATTGTATACCGAGTAGAAGTCCTTGCTCAACACGGCAAACGAAGCAACCATCACCACAAGAAACATAAAGAGTATCGTGGTGCTTGACAGCCTTGTTTTCTGTCTCTCACCATTAGACTCAGCTGTAATATTTTTAGCCATCTTTTGCCCCTATACCGTCGCAGCCTGAAGTAGTTTTTCCTGTGTCGCTTCCTTCCTGGTAAACTCGCCGGTTATTTTACCCTGAGAGATGGTAATGATCCGGTCTGACATTGCGAGGACTTCGGGAAGCTCGGACGATATCATGATTATTCCTGCACCCTTTTCACAGAGGTTTTCCATCATCTGGTAAATGTCGACCTTGGCCCCCACATCGATCCCCCGTGTCGGTTCGTTCATAATAAAGATATTAGAGCCTGTTTCAAGAAGTTTTGCGAGTACTATCTTCTGCTGATTACCGCCGGACAGAGAGTTCACATCGGTTTCAAGGGAAGGGGTTTTGATGTTAACATCGTTCACCCATTTCTGAGACTGTTCCATTTCAAGATTTTTATCGATAAAATATCCGCTACCGAGCTCGTCTATATGCGCCATCGTAATATTGCTGAAAACAGACATTGTGAGGGCCAGCCCTTCAAGTTTTCTGTCTATAGGCATGAAACCGATATTATGCAGGAGCGCCTGCGCCGGCGTGTCTATGAATACCGGTGACCCTTTTATCTTTATGGTGCCGTTGTCCTTTTCATCAATCCCATACAGCGCACGGACAATGTTCTGCCTTCCGGATCCGAGAAGCCCGAACAGCCCCACGATTTCCCCTTCTCTCACATCGAAATTGATATCCTCGATAATGCCCCTGATCGTGAGATTGTGCACTTCAATAAGTGTTTTCCCGAACGGAACATCCCGCTTGGGATACATATCCTTCAATTCGCGTCCGACCATCATGGTAATGAGCCTGCCCCGGCTCGTTTCGGCTGTTACCTCGGTGCCTATCAGCCTGCCGTCACGAAGCACCGTTACCCTGTCGGTTATTTCGAATACCTCCTTGAGCCTGTGGGAAATATATATAACGCCGACATCCTGCAGCTTGAGGCTTCTAATAATGTTGAACAGTGAGACCGTATCCTTTTCGCCCAGCGCTGCAGTCGGCTCATCCATGACGAGTATCTTTGCATCCTTGTATATCGCCTTCGCAATTTCGACAATCTGCTTCTCATGCACGGTGAGGTCACCGACAATTCGTCTCGGATTTATATCGACAAGCATCCTGCCTAACACGGTTTTCGCGTTTCTGTTGAGGGTTTTCCAGTCTACGGTTCGAAGGCCTTTTTTTTTCGGGAGGTTGCCGACAAAGATATTTTCGGCAACGGAAAGGGTATCGAGGGTATTGAGCTCCTGATAGATGACACTGATACCCCTGCTCTGTGAATCGGAGGGGGAATAAAATTCGACATTTTCCCCGTTAATAATGATCTCACCCTCGTCTTTCGAATAATCACCGGCTAGTATCTTGATGAGGGTCGATTTCCCGGCGCCGTTTTCACCGAGCAGGCCGTGCACTTCGCCCTTTTTCAGGTCGAAATTCACCCTCTCGAGGGCAAGCACACCCGGAAAACGTTTGGTGATGTCAACCATTTCAAGCAATCGATTGTCCATTTTGATAACCCCAATTCATTACAACTCATTTTCACACACAAAAACTGTTTTGATACCGTCACAGACCGAATGTTTGCAGATCTAAAACTCCGTCCTTTACAAATCTTGACATGCTTTTGGACTCGAGGATCCAGGGTTAAGGAAGTGAGCGTGCTTTCTGATATATATCCTTTGATTATTCGACCCGATACAGGGGTACTCACCCGACGAGCTTCATTTAAATGGCTGCAGATCAGATGAATTCAGCCCCCAAGCCGGATGCCGTCCACTGACGTTTAAATTCTGCCGGGTGCTGGAGCACCCGGCAAGCTATTCTTCCTGATTTACTGCGGATAAAACTGATCGATATTATCCTTGGTAATTACCTCGTTCTCTACATAGATCCACGGCGGTACTGCCTGGTTTTCAAGCATTGCGCATACCGCAGGCACAACATACTCGCCGTAGTGCTCGGGGAAGAAAGCGATACCCGCGTCGCTTGAACCATCTCTGATCTGGGATTTCCCCAGATCATCCACACCGAGCGTGATGATGATGATGTCGTTCGCATCCCAGCGGCCCGCACCCTGCAGTGCAGCAATAGCACCGGCCATTGTCTGCTCGTTTATCGAGGTGAGCGCTATCTTCTTTGCGTCCGGGTGGGCGGCAAGTACGTCGTCCATAGCGGCCTTTGCCTGCTCGGATTGTCCCATTCCACCGTCTGCCCGCACAATCTTCTCTTCCGCTTCAGGGCCGAACTCATCCACCAGCGCCGCAGCAAAACCCTCCGACCTGAGCATGGTAACGTCTCCGCCGGCAGGCATCTGGAGCAGAACGACCATGTCGACGGCATCCCAGCCGCCCCATTGCTCTTTAATAAGCTTTGCCATATACTTACCGCCCATAATGGCAACCTTCCAGTTGTTTACGCCCATGAACGGCGAACCGGGAACCGGCACGTCGATTGCCAGAATCGGAATGCCTGCAGCACCGAACTTCTGGGCCACTATGTTGTTTACCTTTGCATCGGCCTGGAACTCGATGAAGAAATCGGGGTGCTTGGAGAGCATGATATCGGCATTCTTCAGCCCGATTACCGAATCGTACTGATTGTCCATGATTATCATGTCCTCATCTGAGAAACCCGCAAGCTCACCCTGCTTGATGATGTTCTTTTCAACATCGATGCAGAATGGGAGCGTACCGAAGATGTTCGCAAATCCTAGTTTCTTTCCTTTACCGGGAGACCCGGGATAGGGCTGCTCCTTCTTGGCATAGTCTCTGTACATCTCGAAGGTGTCGTACAGGCCTTTTTCCGCCACATACGCCTTTGATTCTTCTGCCTTCTCCTTTTCTTGAGGTGCCATGGCCCCCTTACCGCCGCCTCCTGCAAAAACAACTCCTGCACTAACCACGAATGTTAGTGCAATCAATACAATTAATAGCTTACGCATGTACCATCCTCCTTAGTTTATTTTTTAAATCAAAATACTTTGAGCTGCAATGTCTTTCATCACCTCACTTTCTTAAATAACTATTAAGTAAATTCAAGAAAAGTTAACTAATTCCTGCCCCTGCCTTTGAGCGCCTTTTCGATTACCTTTACCGCCTCGTTGGCGTCCTTCCCGTACAGGTCGACGCCGTTTCTCGCCGCAAACTCTTCGGTAACCGGCGCGCCCCCGACAATGGTAAGCACTGTATCACGTAATCCTTCTTTTTGCAACAGTTCTAATTGGTCCGGTATACCGCTCAATGTGGTCGTCAGCAGACCGGAGTACCCCACCACATCCGGCCTGTACTTTTTAACCGCCTGCACAAAATCCTCAGGGGCATTATCGATGCCGAGATCGACAATCTCGAACCCGTTTCCCTTGAGAAGAGCGATGACCATGTTCTTGCCTATATCGTGGAGGTCCCCCTTGATGGTTCCGATAACCACCTTACCTTTGCTGATTTTCTTTTTGTTCTTTTCAAGAAGCGGGGTCAACAGCTTCATCGCCTCCTGCATGGTGTTTGCCGCAAGTATAAGATCCGGGAGGAAGAGCTCACCCGTAGAAAACTCGTTACCCACCTCCTTGATTGCGGGGGTCATCGCATGGTCAATAATATCGACCGCTGAAAAACCTTCTTTCAATGCTTCTTTCACCCCTTCCCCAACCTGCGCCTGCTCACCATGATACACGGCGTTGAAAATCTTTTGCAGCACCTCTTCCCGAATTTTCTTCTCCGGGTGTACGTGAACGGCCTCAGCTCTGTGTTCTTCCGTCATTTCCTGTGTCTCTTCACCAGAAACCGCCCAGAGTCTCTCATTATCATATACCCCATACCGGTGAATTGCATTGATCATCGCCTGGTAATTTTCATGGGGAATATAGTTGACGATGCTGTGGCTGCATGCCGCAACATACCCGCCGCCCGGCTTCAGCGTCTCCATGTGCTCTTTCACGTCTTTCTCGACATCCTCCGGTGTGCCGTGTGCGAGCGGAAACTCAATATCGATATTGCCGGCAAGGCAGATTTTTCTTCCGAACTTCTTTTTGTACTCCCGATAATCGATTCCGTACGGGTCCATAGGATGAATGCAGTCCACCCCGATGTCGATGAGCCAGGGAACGATGTCGTCGATTTTACCGTCGGAGTGAAACATAACGGGTTTGCCGGCGTTCAGTGCCGGTTCGATTATGCGTCTCAGATGCGGAAACCACAATTCCTTCATTATATCCGGAGGTAGAAAAAGCCCCGTCTTGAACGCCACATCATCTGCAGGCCAGATAAAATCAACCCCTTCTTCAACGGAACGTTTCACAAACTTCACCCAGTACCGGGTGCTGATCTCAAGAAGTTCTTCAATGAAATCCCTGTCCCTGTATACGAGGGTCATGCAGTCTTCGAGGCCGATCATGAACTCGTACAGGGTCTGAAAATAGGCGGCGATCAGCACACAGAATCCTATTTTTGTGCCCGATTTTTCGAGTGCCTTTCTGTACTCTCGCACATACTGCATCTTCTCTTCAATGTCATCGTCAGACGGCGGTACCACCTTCTCTTCAAAATCTTTTCTTGTTTTGATGCTCCTGCTGGCGGCAATACCCATTGTGCCATCTTCCTTTTTCTGTTTAAAGGGCGTCCATATCGCCTCGACTATAATCGCATCCTGTCCGATGATTTTGCAAAGCTCAATATAATCTTCAGGGTGCATGGGCCGTGCACCTTCTGATTCTTCCACTCCCTTTGCAGGGTCGCCGCCTATCGCGAGGGTGTTTCCCGCATAGCGTCCCAGCATCTTTTCAACATGTTTGTCCTCGACGAGCACATCGAAGTTCGGCACCCTGTCGATTCTCTTTCGCTTGAACGCGTCAAGCAGCCTGTTAATATCAGGTTCTCCTGTATACGGCTCAAAACCCATCGGAATCCTCCTGTTTCTTTATTATACCGCCGGTGCAATTATCCAACGGCATTACTCTACATAAACTCTGTAGTTGTCAACAAATTTCGAAATAATTTGTCAATACAAAGCTCCGCGAGTCCCAAATACGGGTTTAAACCCGTATAGGGTAACTACCGTACGCTTCGACCGTATCAAGCATCAGCCGGTACAGGTCCGGGTCGATTCCTGCATGAAGCGAATTGCTCGATGAGATAATGTGCCCCCCTCCGGGCGAGGCTGCGCGTATACATTCGATGACTTCCTTTCTCACCCGTTCGGTCGGACTATCCACAAGAGTTTTCACGCAGTCTATATTGCCCTTTCTCGCAATTCGCCGCCCGTACTTCTCTCTTATCCATCCTATGTCCATTCCGCCGAGAGGGTCGATGGGATCGAGACAGTCGATTCCCGCGTCAACGAGCATGTCGAGTATCGGGTTCAGATTGCCGTCACTGTGCTTGATAACGTAAAAGCCCATCTCTTTGTACCCCTGCACCACCCGTTTGAACTCGGGGTAGAGAAACTCCCGGAACATGTCCGGTGACACGAAGGGACCCCTGTTGTCTGCAAAATCATCACCGATACCAAGTATATCGACCCCGCGCGCTCTGACGAGTCCGGCAAGCTCTAGGTTATAGTCGACCGAAAATTTTACTATTCGGCGAACCAGTTCTGGTTCGGTGATAAATGCCATGAGATATCTGTCAAGCCCCATAAGATCCCGCGGAAAAGAAAAAATATCATGGAGGTTCACAACAACTGCTTTGTCGTCCCGGAAACGTTTCAGAACAGAGTCAATTTTCTTGAACCTGATCGGTGAATCCAGTGGAGGAGGGTTATACGCCATGAACGAATCGAGATCGGTAATCGGATGACCGACGGAAACCGGATATTTATCGGCCCCCGTCAAATGCCTTGTAATGTGAAACTCGTCGACATATGTATCATCATCGATTATTTCGAACTTTTCATAAGACGGAGAACAACAGACCGCATCTAAGCCCGCCGCTTCGATAAAATCGTACTCTGTTCCTCCCGGCGTGAAGGCTTCAATCATTGGG
>Ga0315537_1003965_pt1 | contig 10878 bp, 8 predicted proteins | sample SalMarSW160270MG_FD_203091 | JGI IMG/M metagenome (GOLD analysis project Ga0315537, IMG submission 203091) | Salt marsh sediment microbial communities from the Plum Island Ecosystem LTER, Massachusetts, United States - Salt Marsh Sediment SW1602-70 ... | reverse complement strand
GAGCGCGTGCGATGATCTGGGCAAATAGCCGTTTCACAAACGCGGGGAGCAGGAATCGCAGTATGAAAACGAGTATCTCCACCCATTGGCGGTGGCAGGTTGTAGCCGCCGTCCTGTTCATGTTGGTAGTCGGAGTCTGCGATGCCGCCGGGTCCGGCAAATTCGGCATTCACGGAGTGCACATGACACCCAACGGCCAGGATGCCGAGAGGTTCAGTGAGAGTGCTTTTGGAGGGGGAGCACATGTGATGGTGACTCTGCCGCGTCCCATACACATGTTTGCGGGAGTCGTTGGCTTTGAAGCCATCAGCCTTCATCATGGTATCACGGGTTTTCCGGACAATGAGACTGGCCTCCTGGTGCAGCAGCACACACGACAGGGATACACCAGGTTCTTTCTGGGAGCCGAACTCGGCGGCCACGGCAGAGCATTTTTCAGACCACATATCGGATTCAACTTCGCCTTAGTCTATTACACGTATCAGGTCACCGTTGAGATTCCTGACGACCGGTCATCTGAACCCGCAGTCCAACAGACTATTGACGACAAGGGGAGGCTCGTTTTCGGTCAAGACATCACCCTTGGAGTTGATCTGAATTTCGCCAACACGTTTTACGTCGATTGTGGCGTGCGGTACCTGAAGAGTTATGCCGTACCACAGGAACTCGGCCGAGGCGCCATCACGGTTCATCCCGAGTACTTCCAGATGTACCTTGGAATCGGGTTTACATTCGATTACTGCCGCAGGATGGCCGAGAAGAACAAGGAGTGAAGTTGCGGGAAGCCACGAGATTCGGGGATTTGCCTTGTCGAGGCGCGGACGGGAGAGGCCGGTCGCTTCGTTCAGAAGGCGGTGCTGCTGAAATAGATTTTGGGCGGGTCCGGTGATCCGCGACCGGAGGTCGCGGGTAGTAATTGGGGCCACTGGGCAAGGCGGGAAATGGGTCGGCTGCAAGCAGCCGACACCGCGGACTAAGGACTGGTGGTTGGATGGGTGAAGAGACTGCAGTAGATACGCGAAGGCCCTTCGTTTTGAAGATAACCGCGGGGCAGGCTCGGGTGCGGCTTGACCGGTACCTGACGGCGGCGTTGCCTCAGATTTCGCGGCACAAGGTGCAGGAACTTCTGGAGGCGGGGCTTGTCACCGTCGACGACCAGGTTCCGAAGAAAAGCCACAGGGTCACGCCGGGCGAGACGATTGCCGTTTACTTCCGCGACCAACCACCGCAGGATATTCGACCTGAGGCCATCCCACTGGATATCGCCTACGAGGACGAGCACCTGGTGGTCGTGAACAAGCCGGCAGGGATGGTGGTGCATCCGGCGCACGGGCATTTCGAAGGAACGCTCGTCAACGCGCTGCTTCATCATTTGGGCCGCGACGAGACCGGGCCGACGATCCGGCCGGGTATTGTCCATCGACTCGATAAGGGGACTTCGGGCCTGCTGGTCGTTGCGAAAAATGATGTCATTCACCGGCATTTGACCGAACAGTTCAGCCGGCGGAGCGTGGAGCGCGAGTACGACGCGCTCGTCTGGGGACGGTTCCACGAGAACGAGGGGACCGTGGAAGCGCCGCTCGGACGGCATCCGGGAGACCGGAAGCGATTCAGCGTTGTTCGCGGCGGGAAAGGAGCACTGACCCGGTATGTGGTGCGGGAGACTTTCGAGGCACTGAGCCTCTTGACGCTGAGGCTGGGCACCGGACGAACGCACCAGATTCGTGTGCACCTCTCCTACATTCATCATCCGGTCTTTGGCGACCCGGACTACGGCGGGCGCACCAAGCGTTTGGGCGGATTGCCGGGGGCGCGGCGCCAGCTGTTGGAGAAGCTGCTGGAGGTGATGGAGCATCCGGCGCTGCACGCGAAAACGCTGGGATTTATACATCCGGTACTGGAGCGGCCGATGGCTTTTGAAGCAGGGCTGCCGGATGACTTTTCTAAGGCTCTGGAAATCCTGCGCTCGAAGAGCGATTGACCGCTTGACAATTAGGGAAATAAATGTATATTTAGTGTTTCGGCTTCTTTCCGGAACTGCCAAACAGGGCGTATAAGATGACAAAATCCATTCCTTTCCGCGTTCTTTTGATTGTCGTACTCATCGTACTGGGCGCGGTGTACCTGTATCCGACCCTTCGCTACGAGGAGCTCTCGAAGGAGGAGACTCAGAAGCTCGTTGAGCTTTCGGATCTATCGGGGATCCCGCTGAACACTCTCGGGGCCGAGATTTACCGTGATGATGTGGACCTGAAGGGGCAGATTGAAGAATCGGAGCTTGATGATGCTGCCAAAGCGGCGGCCATCGAGAAAGTCGAGTATCTGCGCGGTCCTTTCTACCGATCACTGAAATACAATCGTGCCCACGCCATCAAGCGCGGCCTCGACCTGCAGGGCGGCATGTACCTTGTTCTGGAAGTCGATCTGGTCAAGCTCGTGGAGGATGCGGCGAAGAACAAGGACGATCGATTCCGGCGGATTCTGGCTGAGCTTCGGCAGCGGGTACTGGTCAGCGATATCAATGTTCTGGAGACACTGGAAGAGCTTTGCACGCGTGAGGGGATTTCTCTTTCGAGTTACTGGGGGGAACCGGGTCAGACGGACGAATCCATCCGACACGACTTGCGGGAGGCCGCCGATGACGCGATCAATCGGTCGCTTGAGATTCTGCGCAACCGTGTCGACCAGTTTGGCGTGTCTGAGCCGACGATTGCCAAACTTGGAGCGCGGCGCATCGCCATTGAGCTGCCGGGTGTGAAGGATCCCGCGCGTGCGCGCGAACTCATCGGTCGCACGGCGCTTCTCGAATTCAAACTGCTCACCGACCCCGACCGCACGCGGGAGATTTTGACGGCGATTGACAACACGGTGAAGGCTCGCATGGGACTTGATACGACGATGGCAGCGACCGACAACGCGGCCGCCGACACCGCCGTGCTTGCCGAGACGGATACGACGGCGGTGGATACGAGTATCGTTAAGGCCGAAGAACTTTTCACGGAACCGGGTGCCGAGGTCGGGGAATTGGATACGGGAGCGGTCGCCGAGAATCCTTTCCTAAGTTTGCTTCTTGGCGGAACGAATAATATTCTTGTTCCGCAGAAGAATCGATCTCAGGTCAATCGTATTATTCACTCGCTGGAAGTCCGGAAGTCCTTGCCGCCGGATGTGGAGTTTCTCTGGTCCAATGCGCCGGAGGATTTCGAGCAGGGCGGGGAACCGTTGTGGATCCTCTATCTGGTGAAGAAGGAACCGGAGCAGACAGGTGCTACACTGGCGGACGCGCGCTCGACGATTGGGTCAGGTTATGAACCTGATCAGGCCGGGAAACCGATCGTGGAGATGAGCATGACGCGAGCCGGGGGACGGACCTTTGCTCGTGTGACCGGCGCGAATGTCGGGAAACGCCTGGCGATCGTTCTCGATGACAAGATCCACAGCGCGCCTCAGATTCGCGGGAAGATCGCGGGAGGCAATGCGGTCATTACGGGTATGCGGGACATGAATGAGGCGCGGGATTTGGCGATTGTGCTTCGCGCCGGTGCGCTGCCTGCTCCGGTGCAGGTGATTGAAGAGCGCACCATTGGCCCATCGCTGGGCAATGATTCGATCGAGAAGGGCAAGGTGTCCCTCTTGCTTGCGTTCCTGGCCGTGACGCTTTTTATGATCTGGTATTATCGTCTTTCCGGCGGGCTGGCGGACTTCGCCATGATATTGAATGTTTTTCTTCTGATGGCCGTGCTGGCGATTTTCCAGTTTACCCTGACGATGCCGGGCATTGCGGGGATCATTCTGACGATTGGTTTGGCGGTGGATGCGAATGTGCTGATTTTCGAGCGGATCCGCGAAGAGCTGCGACTTGGGAAGACTGTTCGAGCCGCGATTGATACAGGCTTCGCGCGAGCGGTCGTCACGATTATCGACGCGAATGTGACCACCGCCATTGCAGGCGTTGTGCTGCTTCTTTATGGCACGGGGCCGATCAAGGGCTTTGCACTAACCCTGACCGTTGGCATTTGTGTGAACCTTTTCGCGGCGATCGTTGTGACCCGCCTTGTTTATGATATTCTGACCGAACGCCTTCACATAAAACGACTGAGCGTGTAAATGCCGCAATTTCTCCAGAAAACCAACATCAATTTCATTCAGGCTCGCTGGACAGCGATCACGCTATCCTCCCTCATCATTGTGGCGGGACTTGTGACGCTGATCATTCGTGGGCCGAACTACTCGATTGATTTTCGCGGTGGGTTGGATGTCCACCTGCGTTTCGAGAAGCCCGTCACAGAGGGTGAGGTGCGTGGAGCTCTCTCCGCTCTCGACCTGGGTGTTGCCGAGGTCAAGCGGGTGCGCACGCTGGGTGATCCGGATGAAATCCTGATTCGTGTGAAGCAATCCGAGGTCGCCGGTGACCTTGTGCCACGGATGGAAACCGTTCTGCACGAAACCATCCCGGACAATCCCTTTGAAGTACGCCATGTCGAAGCGGTTGGGCCCAAGATCGGCCATGAGCTGCGCAACCAAGCCATTCTCTCGGCCGTCATAGCGATTATTTTGATTCTGATTTATATTTCGTGGCGTTTTGAATTCAAGTTCGCCATCGGGGGAATCGCCGCCATTTTCCACGATGTCCTCATCACGCTTGGTTTCTTTGCCTTTTTCAACTATGAGATTTCATTGCAGGTTGTCGCTGCGTTCCTGACTCTGATCGGTTTCTCGATTAATGACACGATCGTGGTCTTTGACCGCATCCGCGAGAATCTGAAGAAATTGCGTACGATGTCGCTGGCAGAGATCATGAATCTCAGCATTAACGAGACGCTTTCGCGAACCGTGATTACGTCTGTCACCGTTTTCCTGGTCGTTCTGGTGCTTTTTGTGTTTGCGGGACCGGTGGTGCGTGGATTTGCCTTTGCGATGCTTGTCGGCGTTGTCACCGGCACCTACTCGACGGTCTTCATTGCCTCGCCCGTCGTCCTGGAATGGGCGCAGCGAACGGCGATTAAGGGCAAAAAACGGCGCTGAAGCCTTTTAGTTCTGCGAGCAGGCAGGGCAGAAACCCCGGGCAGCTCGGGGTTTTTCTATTTGGAATTCATGCGAACCAAGATTTTCGAAGACTGAGAGCCAACAGCCATGTCGGTCACGGTTGTCGTCGGTAGCCAGTGGGGAGACGAAGGGAAGGGCAAGATTGTCCATTTCCTGAGTGAGAAGGCGGACATCGTTGCTCGCTATCAAGGCGGGGCGAATGCCGGACACACGGTCGTGGTGGGCGACCGCACGACGGTTCTGCATTTGCTTCCGGTCGGCGTGCTTTGGCCGCATGTTACCTGCATTATCGGCGCCGGCGTCGTCATTGATCCGGCGGACTTGATGGACGAGATTGAGCAGCTTCGCCAAGCGGGCATTGACTTGACCGGGCGGCTCCTCATCAGCCATCAGGCGCACCTCATTATGCCCTATCACAAGCTGCTGGATCGCATGACCGAAGAGAAAAGTCCTCGCGAGAAGATCGGCACGACGGGTCGAGGCATTGGGCCGGCGTATGTGGATAAAGCCGCCCGCACGGGGATCCGCATCGTGGATTTGCTCAATCACAATGTTTTGCGTGCCAAACTGCGCCGAAACATTGAAGAGAAGAACCTGCTTCTTTCGCGGATTTACGAGACGGAGCAGCTCGACGAAGACCAAATCATCCAGGAATATCTCGAGTTCGACGAGCAAATCGACCCGTATGTGAAAGATGTGTCCGTTTATCTCAATGATGCGATCCAGGAAGGAAAGACGATTCTGCTCGAGGGAGCACAGGGAACACTGCTTGATGTGGATGCGGGGACTTATCCGTTCGTGACATCATCCAATCCGACGGCGGGCGGAGCACTGACCGGTTTGGGCATTGGGCCGCGGTGTGTGGACCGAGTGATCGGAGTGATGAAGGCCTATACGACCCGGGTCGGACTCGGGCCTTTCCCGACCGAGCTTTCGGGGGAACTTGGCGAGCTCTTCCGCGAAGTGGGGACGGAATTTGGAGCGACGACGGGTCGGCCGAGACGCTGCGGATGGTTTGACGCGGTGATCGGGCGCTACAGCGCGCGAGTCAACGGCGTGGATGCGTGGGCCGTCACGAAGCTCGATGTGCTGACCGGCGTTCATCCGCTGAAGGTGTGCGTTGCTTACGAAGACGGTCGGCGCACCTACCGGCATTTTCCCGCCGTGCCGCATATTCTTGAAGCGTGTCAGCCGGTCTACGAGGATTTGCCCGGTTGGACCGAAAACATTCAGAACGCACGAACCTTCGACGAGCTTCCCGCGAATGCGAAAGGGTACCTGCGCTTCATCGAGGAAATCACGGGCGCACCCGTGGGCATCGTCTCGGTCGGACCCGACCGGGATATGACGATTGTCCGTGATGCGCCGGCACAACCGTGACGGCGGTTGCGCATCTTTTTTTCACAGGCTACGGCAAGCGAAAACAGTCTTTGGCAGGCGGTGTGGCAGGTGTAGCGACCCTCTGCGTACCTGTTGCATATCGCGAGCGAGTTTTGCAGATTGCATGATTGGAGGGCGTAGCTCAGTAGGTAGAGCACCGCCCTTTTAAGGCGGGTGTCCCGGGTTCGAGCCCCGGCGCCCTCACAAGACGGACCCTTAGCATTGCTGAGGGTCCTTTTGTTATGTCATGAGGCGAGACGGCACGCCGTTTGCCATTCTAATAGGCATGCAAGTGCCAAATGTCACACCACTCGTTACTTTGAGCGAGGGATTGCGTTTCCATCCGGCACCGCTGGTGACGCTGCGGCCGGATATGGATGCGAATTTCGAACTCTACCTGGGGATCGGAACGCCGGTCGGGCGCAGGTATGTTTTGTACAAGTCGCGCGACTACGACCTGACCGAAGACCGACGGCAGTTTCTGATCAAGCGGGGCGTCACGGCTCTCTATGTCAGCGAGGAAGACCTCCACGCGTACTTCGGTTATGTGGATCGTGCGGTGGGCACCGTGCTGGCGAGTGAACACACGCCGCCTCGTGAGAAATCGCAGATTCTGTATCAGACGACGGCTTCACTGGTCAGTTGCCTTTTTGAGCGACCTGATTCGCCGGTGTTGTTGCGCTCAAACCAGAAGATGGTGTCGCATATGGTTAAGTTTCTGGCGAGCGACACGCGTCTTCTTCGCGCCACCGTTGCGATGTTTTGTTGTGACTACAGCCTCTATCATCACGCGGTGAATGTGGCGACGATTTCGACGGGCGTTGCTCTGCAGATGGGCTACAAACCGGGACCCGAGCTCGAACAGCTTGGGCAGGGATTCCTCTTCCATGACATCGGTAAATGCCAATTGCCGACCGAGATGCTCAAGAAGCCCGGAGCGCTGACGGCTTCGGAGATGGCCGAGATGCAGCGTCATCCGCAGTATGGTACGCGGCAGATGCGCGGTCGTGAGAAGATCGAGGCACCGACGCTCGAAGTCATTTTGCACCATCACGAAAAGCTGTCCGGGCACGGTTATCCGGACAAGCTTGGCGCGAACGAGATAACGGTACCGGCGCGCATCTGCGCTGTCGCTGATATTTTCGACGCACTGACCTCTCACCGATCCTACAAGGCGGGTCTGACTGGATTCGAAGCTTTGAAACTCATGCAAGCCGAGATGACATCCGAGCTCGATTCCGAATGCCTGCTGGCGATGATCTCCCTCCTGGGTCCATCCAAGCGATAAGCATCGTTGTTCCTGCGCAACCAATCAAGAGTGCTTTTGGAGAGCCGATATAAGAGACGAAACGAATTCGTTGTCGGCGGCACAGCAGACCCAGTTCGATGAAATCAAAAAAACCCAGAGACAATAACGATACACTTTCGAAGAAGAGAAATGCCCCGCCAACGGATGTTGAGGTCTTGCCGTTGCGGAGGATTTCTGTTCAAGAAGCAAAGCAGAGAGCAGTTAGCGGGTATTACTGCCGTCCCTCCGTTTTGCGAGCGGTTGCCCAGCGGCTACTTCAAGTGTTGCGCGTGGAGGCGAGGCCTCCCCATATCGAAGAGGACGAAACGAGTTCCTGACCCGCGCACCAACCAGCGAACACCTCCACACAGGTTCGACACCACGGCCAAATGTAGAAATTCGTGACAAGTGAATGGCGGTGCACACTTGCCATAGCAACTACTTCCTTGAATTAAAGTATTCAGACTCTGTGACGATAAAACAGAGGATAGGTATGTAGAATTTCGAGGACATGGATCTCTCGACCGTCATCGGACTTTTGCTCGGGGTGCTTTGCATTTTCGGCTCCTTTCTGCTCGAAGGAGGTCGATTCGAGGCACTCATCATCATCCCGGCGCTGATCATTGTCTTCGGTGGGACTTTTGCCGCGGCTTCGATCAGCTTCTCATTTGAGAAAATGAAGCTGCTACCCAAGCTGATCATGATTGCAGTACGGCGGCGAGACTTCCGGTACCGTGAGATGATTGACCGTATCGGGTTCTACTCGGTGACGGCACGCCGGGACGGGCTTCTGGCTCTCGAGAATCAACTGCCCGCGATGGCGAGTCAGACCTTTTTGCAGAACGCGATTCAGAATCTCATTGACGGCGTTTCGCCGGAGGTTCTCAGATCTCTTCTGGAGGATGAGAAGGACTATATTCTGGAGCGGCACGCGCTGCACGCGTCGATCTTCCAGAAGATGGGCGGGTACAGCCCGACGATGGGGATTATCGGCACGGTGCTGGGACTCATCGTGGCCATGGCGAACGCCGGTCAGGATCCGAGCCAGCTGATCCGCCATATTGCGACAGCGTTCATTGCGACGCTCTGGGGGATTTTCATGGCAAACCTCGTCTGGCTGCCTCTCGCGGACAAGCTGAAATTCCGCGGCGAGGAAGAAGCGATACTGCTCGACATCATCATTCAAGGTGTGTATGGTATTCAGGCTGGGGAGAGTCCTTCGATGATTCGCAGTCGGATGGAGAATATCATGCCGCCATCGGAACGCAGACGAACACGGTATCTCGCCGCATGAAGAATGACAAGGAACGCAATCCGGGGAATCTGGATCGCTGGCTGCTGACCTACGCGGACCTCATTACGCTGCTTCTCGGGTTTTTTGTCGTGCTCTACACGGTCAGTCAGATCAGCGCGGCGCGCTACAAATCAGTGACAAGAGCACTACAGGGGGCTTTTGGGCATGGGCGTGTGGCCGCTGTGCACACAGACGCCATGATTCCGCCGATTCGCGTGACGAGGCAGATGCTGAGCGACACGCTGACCAACGCCATCGATTTTGCGCTGCTGGATCAACCGGAGCTGCGCAGCGCCGTCACACTTGTGCCCCAATTGGACGGGATTGCGTTGCGATTTCAGGATCGGATACTGTTCGACCTGGGCGAGGCCAAGGTGAAGCCGGAGGCGGAGAAATTGCTGCTTTCGCTTGCCGGAGTTCTCTCGCGGTTTCCAAACCGGCTGCGTATAGACGGACACACCGATGATCTTCCCATTCACAACGCCAAGTTTGTCTCGAACTGGCAGCTCTCCACGGCTCGCGCCGCGAATGTGGCGCATGTGCTCCATGAGAAGGGCGGCATTGATGGCGAGCGGATCACCGTGACAGCGCATTCTGAATTCCAACCTGCTGTGCCCAATACTTCGGACGAGAACCGCGCGACAAACCGGCGTGTGGAGGTCGTCGTGCTCGATGAGTAAGAAAAAACCCGGCGCTACAGGCCGGGTTTTTCGGATCGGTACTGCTGCAAGCGTTCACGCTCGCTTGGCTGCTCCCAGATTAATCTGTCGCCATGACATAGTAGAGATAGCGAGAAGGCCGGCTGGAAGTCTCGGGGTCTATCCAAGTTGTATCTGATACCGAATCGAGCAATTCCCCTTCGATGAAAGGTTCTTCGGAGCCATAGATGCTGTAGGTTGTCGCATCGTCGACTGGAGGCCAATACAAGACTGCGTTTCCGGTTCTTAAGGGATATGGGGCAATGCGAATGACCGGTTCGCAAGCGATCACCGGCCAGTCGGGCCCTGTTTTCACCAGCCAGAAGTCGTCCCCACCACCGAAGGAATTGGTCTTTCCGGCCATGATGTAGCCGGCATCGAAAGTCTGCTGTGCGGATAAGCATCGTTCGACGGCACCTGCTCCGAAAGTGCAGCTCCACATGCTATCGGCGTTCATGCCTACCTTCACCAGCCAGAAATCGTTGTTCCCGGCCCCGAAAGAACTGGTGTAGCCCGCAAGCATGTACCCCCAGCCAAAAAAGCCCGTCGAAACGAATTGAACCGCGTAGCAGATCTCAGTCGAAGCTCCACCAAAGGACTGGGCCCACAGGCTATCGCCGTTGGCATTTGTTCTGACGATCCAGAAATCAGACTGTCCCGCTCCGAAGGAATAGGTGTCTCCCGCCAAGACAAAGCCGTGGTCGCCCAGAACTCGGACCTCTTGAACGGCATAGGAATGCTCAGAGGAAATCCCTCCGTAAGTTCGACTCCAAGTCGTAATGCCGGCGGAATCCGTTTTGATGAGCCAGAAATCGGATTGTCCCGCGCCGTAGGAGAAGGTGTATCCTGCCAGAATATAGCCGCCGTCGGATGTCTGCGCGCCGGAGCGGAGGTGATCGTCGTCTGCCCCTCCATAGCTGCGGCTCCAGAGACTGTCCCCGTCGCTGTTTGTTTTTACCACCCAGCCATTATGCCAGAAACCGTCCCAGGTGTCTCCCACCAACATATAGCCGTCGTCCGATGTTTGCTGAACGCAATAGCAGTACTCCCAGCCACCTCCTCCATAGGTGCGACTCCAGACGCTGTCTCCATTCTCATCGGCCTGCACGAGCCAGAAATCATATTGTCCCGCGCCGAAGGAATTCGTCCATCCCGCGAGGATGTAACTGCCA
>Ga0315537_1003963_pt1 | contig 10886 bp, 10 predicted proteins | sample SalMarSW160270MG_FD_203091 | JGI IMG/M metagenome (GOLD analysis project Ga0315537, IMG submission 203091) | Salt marsh sediment microbial communities from the Plum Island Ecosystem LTER, Massachusetts, United States - Salt Marsh Sediment SW1602-70 ... | reverse complement strand
CACTCGACGGCAACAATATGTATTATGGCATGTTTACAGGATTTAGTCAAATAAAGATGTAAAATTTTTAGGGTGATGTTTATTGGTCGACTACCTATAGGTAGCGAAATAAAATTAAAAATAAAAATTAGAAGTGCAAAATCCTCTCCCGAATCCCGCATCCCTGAAAGTCGTAGGCAGGGATCTTTTTGAACATTTCTATTTTGAAAATTTGAATTTGTTTAGGATTTAGAGTTTAGGCGTGATACTCATCTACGCATTAACGCATCTACTCATTCACGCATACACTCATTTACGCATATGCTCACCAAATGCCTTATCTGCAAACGGCAGCCTCTCCGGCACAACGTGCACCTGCGTCGTAAACTTATAAGGAACGGCCTCCCCGCTATCGTAAACCATCTCAACGAAAAACGCCGTCCATCCCTCCTTCGGCTCGGCCACCCGCACATCAAAACCAACGCCGTTCTCACTTACCTTCAGCGGCGAGCTTTTCCACACCCGCCCGATAGTATCAACGCGAAAATCCCGCGTCTTCTCATTGCTGGCCTGCCACAGATTCACCTCTTTGAGCTTACCGCTTTTGGGCTTGACGATTATCTTGTCCCCTTCCACCTGCCACGTAAACTTCGGCAGAGGCGAATTTATCAGAATTGACTTGTAGAACAATAGCAGGCTCGCCGCGGCGCTGGAGTCCAGCCCGTGGTCCGTATTGGGGATGTATCGCAGGTATTTTCTTCCCGGCAAATCATCATAATAAAATTGCGCCGAATCAGGCAGAAAGAACTGGTCACCCGTCGAATTCACTAAAAACTTCGGCATCGTATACCGGCTGCGATACTCGTATGGGTCCACAAGCTTCCTCAGCGCATCGCCTTTGGCCGTCAAGAGCCGGTCAAAAATCTTCATCTCCTGGTAATCACGAATGGCCGGTGCATAGAAACCATACGCACTGAAGTGGTGCCTCATCGACTCCTTCATATTCAGCACGTCAATGACCGCCGGCGCAATCGCCGTGACCCGCTTATCGACCGCCGCCGTCAGCCACGTCGTCCACCCCCGCTTCGACGCTCCCGACACAACAAACTTTTTTACCTTCACCCCCCTGCCGCTCTCTGTCGCAACATGCTTTTGCACCGTATCCATTGCCCGCACCGCGCTTTTCACCATCGGCAGCAGTAATGGCCACGTCTGGTCACCCGTCGCAATACACTTATCAAACGTATAAGCTATTATCGCATCTTCATATCGAGGCCGCCCGCCGTCCGGAAAGTTCAAAGGCTGGTTCGGCACCATCCGCAAATCCGTCACCACCGTCCCCGTATCAAGGGCAATATTGACCAGCATCGTATCGGCATTCTTTGGAGCATCATTATCGTTACTTCCCCCGTTTATCCAAAGCAGCCCCGTATTGCCGCTGACCTTGTCCGGCTTGATTATCGTCACCCAATGCTTCCAAAGCGTCCGGTCCACCTCTTCCTTGCTACGCCACGACTGCGACGTCATATCCAGCACGTATGCCGTATAGTCCTTGCCCTCGATAGTGTTGGCAAGACTGTATTTGTAGCTCGAATCAGGCTTTTTGACATAATCATCCAGCGCCGTCCCGAAAACAAGCTGCGGCGCAGCAAGAACCAACCCAGCCAACATAACCAATTGACAAATGCTTTTGCGATAGTATGATTTCATAATGTACCCTTTCCTTAATTTAAGTGAGGCTAAAATTATACCCCATATCACGGCACAAAGCAAGGTGGAATCCGCCGCCCAAAGCCCCCCCTTTTTAAGAAAAAAACTTGCATTTCCGGTAACTTCGACGACAAAATTTGTAAAAAAGATTACAGATGGGTGCAATTCGAGGAAGATTTTGATATTATTATGGAATTGGAATGCTTGGTTCCGTAGCCAGGCGTTTAATATGGGAATTATCGGTTAAAATAAAGGGATTGATTGCTGATTGCAAAGATTTTATTGTTCTGATAACTGTAATCGGAGGTTGCACAGATATGAGCCAGGTGAAGCGTTATGGGATGGTAATTAGTGTCAAGGAAGAGAAAATAGAAGAATATAAAAAACTTCAGGAAGCTGTTGGACTGGACAGATTAAGGATGATTAAAGGATGGAACATACGCAACTATTCAATCTATCTTGGGGAGCTTGAAGATGGAAAATTTTACCTTTTTAGCTATTTCGAATATCTCGGCGATGATTTTGATGCTGATTTGAAGAAGATGGCCGCTGACCCAGAGACACAGAAATGGTGGGACGTCTGCATGCCCTGTTTGCGGCCGATTGTATTCAGAGCCGAGGGAGAATGGTGGATGAATATGGAAGAATTATTTCATTGTGAATAACTCACCAAATAAGTATCTTTTTGTTTACGGATACCAGGTAAACCGAGTTATCCGGTTTATTTGGCTTTCGGGTAGATAAGGTATTGATAGGGTTTTACTATGCTGAATTCCTCTAAGAGAAGATATCGGTTAAGGATTGTGATTCCAGCGTATCCGGCTTTTAATATTTATTCACGCATAGCCAGAAGGACAACGGCTTTAGGTTCTGTTTGTGTAGCCAGTGCAGCAAATAAAATGGAAAAATGGGATGTTGAGGTTATTGATGAAAATAACCTCGGCAAATTCGGGCCCCGGTCGGACACAACGGGCGCCGACCATGAATTTTTACAGAAGCAAAGGCCGGCGGATGTAGTTGGATTATATGGGGGTTTGACCAGCACCATCCCCAGGCTGTTTCAAATAGCAAATTTCTACAAGAAACAAGGAACTATCACTATCTCGGGCGGACAGCATTTCGTGGAAGAGACTATACCCGAAGCGCTATCTGCAGATATTGACTATATTATTCTCGGCGAAGCCGAAGAAACTATCAAAGAACTGTTGCTGGCTGTAGAAGGCAATCAAGATATAAGTGAAATCAAAGGTATTGCTTATCTGAAAAATGGCGAACCTGTTTTCACTGCAAAACGAGAACCTTTGATGGACTTTGACAGGCTGCCGCTGCCGGATTTCTCGTTGGTACGCTACGCTAAGATTAAGCTTTTTCCGGTCGAGAGAATCCGTGGTTGCGGTATGGATTGTGAGTTTTGTACCGTCAAGGGCAAACCAAGGCATGCCGAGCCAGAACGGTTACTTGAGCACATCAGCCTTCTTGTGGAGACATACAATGCCAAAAGTTTTTTCATCGTTGATGACCTTTTCGGCCAGCAGCGGGACGAAACAATAAGGCTTTGTAAGATACTGGCGGATTACCAGCGAAGAATCGGCAGGCGATTGCGGATAACGGTTCAGATACGACTGGACAAGGCGCAGGACCAGGAATTACTTTCTGCTATGAGGGATGCCGGCATTAGAACAATATGCATCGGATATGAATCCCCCATTGAGGAGGAACTGAAGGCCATGAACAAGCATATCAGGTCGGACGATATGCTTTCGCTGACGAGAACATTCCACAAATCCGGGTTTTTTGTGCACGGAATGTTTATCTTTTGTTATCCTCTCAAGGACAATAGCGGTTTTAAAATGTCTGTCAATGAAAGGGCCAAATGTTATAAGGATTTTATCCGTAAGGCAAAAATTGACACGGTACAGATATTACTGCCGGTGCCCGTCCCTGGCACGGAATTACGGGGCAGGCTGCAAAAACAAAAGCGGATTTACCCCCTTGAGGATATTGGTTGGGAATATTATGATGGAAATTTCCCATTGTTTGAACCTGATGAACCATTGAACTCTGAACAGATACAGCAAATCAGCAGAAGAATTATGGGCAGGTTCTATCAATTTGGATACATGTTTCTGGTGCCTGTAAATATCCTCTCCTTCACCGGTATCTTATTCTTTTTTCATAACATCCGATTGGGCTGGATGCGGTGGTATCGTTCGTGGCGCAACCATCTGGTTCGCTTTGGGGGGTGGATTATTTTGCGGAAATGGACTATAGCGTTTAGAAGAGACAAATTTCCACAAAAATTGCAAAAGGCTCGCCAACACCTGAACCGTATGCAGTGATTAATGTAAGCTTTATTGTTGGAAGTTCTTACTGTAATAAAAGAAATAATCGACTCAAAATCGCTGCCACGGGGCTTGTTATCTGTCGGATTCACACCTTCGTCTGCTCTACTGCTCGCATGGTCTGTTGGCCAAAGGCCAACCGGAGCAGGAGGGGTTCGAACCCTCGGTAGCTTTGGGGTGCAGGATTTTCCAAGCGGAATCTAAATTGATATGTTTTCGGTGCCCCGTCAAGCCAATAGAAAAATTAGCTTGCCTTCCGACCTCATTGCGGCAATAATATTGCAGACAAACGCACATTTGATTAGGAGGTCGGAAGTATGATTCGTTATACGACTATCATCACTATTGCAGTATTGTTTTCCGCGCTGTGTCCCGCTCAGCAAATGCCCACAGGTGTAACTCGCGGAAATGCCCTCTCGACCGGCAGCTTCAGTTGGGTAGCGAGTCCGCCGGTGCTGGAGCCGATGGAAATCGACGGCGAAAATTGGCTTTCCGTCAAGGACCCCTCCATTGTCCGCTACAAAGACAGGTGGCATCTGTTCTGCACCGTCCGCGGAACAAAACGAACGCATGCGATTATATATGTCACCTTTGAAAATTGGAGCCGGGCCAAAACAGCCGACCAGCAGGTCCTCAAGTGTCACCCCGGCTATTTTTGTGCCCCTCACGTGTTCTTCTTTACGCCACACAAAAAGTGGTACCTTATATGCCAGGCATCCGACGATTCCTGGCAGCCGAAATATCAGCCGGCCTTCTCCTCAACAGCCGATATTACTTCGCCCGATTCCTGGAGCAAACTCACTCCCCTCTTCAAAACCAAACCAGCCAATATCAACGCCTGGCTCGACTTCTGGGTCATCTGTGACGATACCAAAGCGCACCTCTTCTTTACTTCGCTTGATGGAAAAATGTGGCGCGCCCAGACGTCCCTCGCGCAGTTCCCCGCAGGATGGTCGACTCCCGTAATAGCACTCCAGGGTGACGTCTTCGAGGCCAGCCACACGTATCGGCTAAAGGGCTTGAACAAATACCTGACCCTGATTGAGGCACAAAACGGTCACGGCTGGCGCTACTACAAGGCCTACCTCGCCGACCGGCTCGACGGCGACTGGACTTCCCTCGCCGCCGAAAAGGACAAGTCCTTTGCCTCGATGCTGAACGTCAAACACCCTGCCGAACGCTGGACCGATGTAATCAGCCACGGCGAGCTGCTCCGCGTCGGATACGATGAAAAACTAATAGTGGACCCGCACAATCTGCGATTTCTCTTTCAGGGTGTCACCGACCGCGACCGCGCCGGAAAAAACTACGGCCAAATCCCCTGGCGGTTAGGCATCCTAAAACCCGCTCCCAAACCTACCCGATGAGCAGTATTCACACGGGTTCCACTGGTTGAAACACTTGCCCGACGTGTGTGGTTCTCCAAACGGCAAAACGGCTACTGTTCCCCAAGGGCTTCAAGGTCCGCCAAATCCCTCTTTCGGCCAAGGGACTTTTTGTTGGTTACAAAATCTTCCCTGCCTATAAAATAGACTTCTGTGTCACCGTAATGGCCCGAAACCTTCCCTGATTCGGCCTTCTCCCACCCAACACCGCTGAGCGATGTCATAATGTCAATACGTACCGGCGGCACACCAAGCTGGATAACATTGTCGCCGGAGGTAAAATCTGTCTCTGACAAATCAAGCGAGCCGAACCCGAATTCGGACAGCGCCGCGAGGATACGTTGTGCATTGTCGGCGTCCGGTTTGACAAACAGGTCGATATCACCCGTAAAACGCGGCGCACCGTGAAATGCTAATGCATAACCGCCTACGATGAGGTACTCAACCTTCTGAGCGTTGAACAACTCGAGAAGTTCTTTGAAGTCTTTTTGTATTTCCATAGAGCTGCCTTCTCAGCAAATCCACAGCCGCAAGGCGCTCTTCGGGTGCCCTGCTCAGCCAATGCTCAAGGTTCTGCTTGATTTCGAGATGCTCATCTAAACGATGCTTGTGTACCTTTTTCTCAATCATAAAACTTATTATACAACACCAACCCCATACGGCCAAATAAAAAAGCCCCGGCACGAAGCATACAAGTCTCGAATTTCGAGCAACGGCTAAGCACACGCACTGAAAGACTCATGTTTCCCTCGCCACTGGCTGATATTTTCTCTGTTTATGCCGGTTATCTCTGTCTAAAACAATCCTTTAATTGTATTTAACTGAAAAGCAACAGCCACCTGTTTTCAGCAAATTTGCATACTGTCAACAGATGGCTGTCACTACTCTGTCAAATGGTTATTCTCTATCCACTCAATCGGTTTTTTGGCTGGCCGGCTCGGTACTAAGCAGTCTGCACGCAAATCCCCACGGACCGCCGTAGTTTAGGATTTTCAGTACAAGCTGGTTCCTGCCCTTCTTGAAAGTCACCGGGACATGATCGCTGTCCGGCATAACACCCCGGCCCACCACGTTTTCGTGGACGAGTTCGCCGTTCAGCCAAACCTTGACGCAGTCATCAGAGCCTATACCTAAGACGCCCGTTGACTCCTCGGCCATATTAATCTGCGCCCAGGCGTAGGCGACCACAAACCACGTGTCAAATACCTGGGTTAGTTCAATAACACCGTATTCTGAATATAGAGTTGTCCATTCGTAATCCTTTTCACCAATCCTGACCTTTGGCTCGAACCGCTCAAGACCGAGCAACTTCGTATCAAAGAACTTATTCGAAGTTTCTTCATCTGGAAAAAAGCTCTCCCCATCCCAGGGAACATGGACAGGTCCCAGAAACAGCCACCTTCGCATGAACTTACCCGGTTCAAGGCCATCATACGTTGCCGCAATCAGATCCGCCTTGCCCTTCGATATCGTCACACCACCCGCGGCTTTGCTAACTGTGCTTTCCGTACTCTCTGTTTTCTTGCGACCGGCTTCAAGGCCTCGCAAACACCACTTACCGTCCTGATAGTCCATCACTAAAGTTGCTTCGCAAATCAATGAACCTTCTCTGCAAAGATAAACAGGGTGCTCGTAACCTTTTTCAGGCTCATCCGGCCAGTCCGGCGTACCAAGGAATTCGTAATCAACTAAACGAGACGCAAATTCCATGATTTGATCCGTCTGTTCCGCTGCAAATTCCCTTAGATCGGGAGAAACCAGGTTCAGAAAGTCCTCGGAGTTCTTATGTACAGCAGCGCTGTAAACGCTAAGCAAAGTCTCCAAAGGTGTATTCTGTTCTTTGTAGGTTCCGCCCGAAAGGATTTTCGCAATTTCAAGTCGGCCCCTCTCAACAACCTCCTCCTCCGCCTTGTCGCGCAAGCCACGATACTGCGGAGGAAGGTCTGCAAGGGTTGTGCCGTCTTTTTCCGGCCAAAGAAAGGCAATCTGGTACATACCGTCAGCATATTCGCCGGTATAGTTCCTGATTGTAACCGCTGGTCTTCCATCTGAATCATCGGTAATCATCACCGGTCTGCTGGAATCAACAAAAATGGCTGACTTTGGGAGGATGATGCGAAAATAATTCAGACTGTTCTTTGTGCAGTTGCCAAGTCTGATGTTCCATAACGGTCCTTCCTTCCAGATTTCTTCCTCTGAAGCATTGAGTTTACTGACACTGATTATCTTAAACTTTTCGCCTGGTTGAACAGGCTCGGGAAAATGTAAATAATAGTATCCCTGCCTGGAATCAACCTTCTCCAGGTCGAAAGCCAACAGGTTGCCTTGCACATCATAGTACTGGGGTTGCTCTAAAATAGATGTGAGTCCAATACAACAGGTATCGCTCGGTTCGGATTTAAGGTTCGGCATTTCAAAAAGGTTTGCACCTTTTAGAAGGGTTTCGCTTTCGATTCTGTGAATTTGGATACTGGTATAGTCGATTTTTTCTCTTGCTGCTTGTTTTTCTGCCTCAACCCATTTGTAGATTTCTATGAGATCATCCACCATTGGATCGTCGACTGCAACGACAGGATTCTTGTCCGGCGCCAGGACCGCTTTTCGTCCCGCCTCGATAGCAACGCTCGTCATCTCCGTCGCCGCGATGACCTTTCCCTTCTTAACACTTACTTCCGTTTTTTGTGCGAATGTGATTATTGGCACCGTCAACAGAACAGCGGCGCACAGAATAACTGTTTTTGTTCTCATTCTTTGTCTCCTTCTGCCTCTTCTATACAGCGAAGCGACAGTTGTCTGGGTCTACTCGACCGTGACTGTGAATTCTGTTCCTAATGCCTCCACCCGGCCGTGTGGAGTGCTGACGAAAAAGGGCGGATGAGGACTCTCTAAAGCTGCCGTACATCTGCCGTACTCAAGAAAAAACTGGGTTTCCCCGTTACACAACTTCAAAACCAGCATGCTGTTCTGATTCACTTCAATCGTGGACTTATCTTTCATCTCCAGCACAAAACCCGACTTGGCTGTTGAGTGAAACGTGTCACCGAGATGAATGGTTGAATCGTCTTCCAAAACTCGCCAAGCATCCAGACCTTCGTGCCTTACAAGGACTGTCCCCTCGAGTCCCGTCACGCGCATCGGTACTTTAGCGCCGGTGGGCTCATCAGTGCTCGACCTGCCCATAGCAAAGCCTAATGTCAGGCCGATAGCTAACAGGATACCTGCTGCAATGGCCGCTCGCCTCCCGGCTAACCAGCCTAAATTATACTGGGTACGCCTCGCCACAGTTTTCGGCTCAGCACTCAGCCTGGCCATCACCGACGCCTTGCCTTCTTCAGCAGACATCCGGGATGAAAAGGCATCCCTGACCGCTTCCTCCAAGCCAACGCATTGCTCGAATTCCTCCCGGCACCGTTCGCACGTCTCTGCATGCCTCTTTAGCTCAGCGACCTGCTCATCGCTGATTGTACCCTCTATGTATTTTTCGATTAGTTTTTTGTATTTTTCACAGTTCATAATTATGTGACCTCCTCTAAAATCCCGGAAAGGTCTTTGCGTAATATTTTATAGGCACGGTGCAGCCACACCCTCACCGTACCCGGTCTTTTGCCCAATTGTTTTGCAATCTGCACCGCAGAAAGCCCCCCAACAAACCGCATCACTATCAGCTTTTGAAACTTCGCAGGCAGCCGCTGTACCCGCTCCCTGATGAAATAACTCTGACCCGCCGTCAATCTATGATTGCCCGGCTCTGCCGCCTCCGCCTCTATATCTTCAATCCTCATCGCCTTACACCCTAACGCCGTCTTGCACCGAATTCTTTGCCTGATGGTATTAGAGCACTGCTGCATAGCTATCTTGCTCAGCCAGCCCGCAAAACGCGATGGCTGTTGTAGGCTGTGCAGTTGTGAATAGGCCCTCATAAAGCTCTCCTGCGCGATGTCTTCCGCTTCTGCCCGTTCACCGATTTTGCTCATTGCCAATCCGACTACCATCTTCCAGTACCTTTCAACGAGTGTCCCGAATGCCATCCTACTCCCGCCTAACGTTTCGCTGATAAGTTGTTCGTCACTGCTCATAAATTGCTTGAACTCGTACGTCACAAAGGCTCTCCTGACAATAATCTGTTCCATTCTACAATATAGAACGCCGAACTGCCAAAACCGTTACACCCCCACGGCATAATTTAGTCCTGTAATCTCAAAATAGTGCCCCGCAGATTATAATAAGTAAGCAGCGACAAAATCCCTGCGAACCGTAAGCTTGGATTTTGAGTATAAATAAGTACAATAATATGGTTATTGCCAAACGATATAAGGTGCTGAACGATGAACAAAGAAAGACCTTTTTTCAGCAAAAGATACATATTTGTAATACTACTCTTGCTTATAGTTACAGCGTGGGGATTGGATGCTATATTGCAAGCCCGCAAACCCCTCAATAATCCCGATTCACTCCGAATGTCGGCTATAATGGGAGCCCTGCGGAGAATTGCTGAGATTTTCCTGGATGGGGCTGGACTTTCTAAGGACAATATTATGTACAGAAAACTTACTCCCGAGCAAGAGCGGATTATCGTTCACAAGGGAACCGAGCCCCCCTTCAGCGGCAAATTTTATAAGCATTTTCAAAATGGCACTTACACCTGCAGGCGATGCGGCGCGCCCCTTTTTGAGTCATCTTCCAAGTTCAAATCCGATTGTGGCTGGCCCAGCTTTGACGGCCAGATCGGCTCATCCGTAAAGAAACAGCCCGATGCCGATGGCCTCCGTACCGAGATTATCTGTGCAAACTGTGATGCCCATTTGGGCCACATCTTTTTGGGTGAGCGTTTCACGCCGAAGAATACCCGATATTGTGTAAACTCTGTCTCGATGGACTTCATCCCTGCCCAAAATAAGAAGACCAGCACAGCGATATTTGCATCAGGCTGTTTTTGGGGAACCGAGTATCATTTCAAACAAGCCCCCGGCGTTATTTCAACAACGGTCGGTTACACGGGCGGCAAGCTCGATAATCCTACATACAAGCAGGTCTGCACCGACAGGACAGGCCACGCTGAGGCCGTCGAGGTCGTCTTTGACCCTGCGAAAACCGATTTCGAGAAACTCGCAAAGCTGTTCTTTGAAACCCACGATTTCACTCAGATAAACCGTCAGGGCCCCGATGTCGGCACGCAGTATCGCTCTGTGATTTTTTATGTGACCGAGCAACAAAAACAGGTCGCTGAAAATCTCATGCAGCAGCTTAAGAAAATGGGTTACGATGTAAAAACTCAGATAGTTCCCGCCGCAAAATTCTGGCCCGCAGAAGAGTATCACCAGGATTATTACAAAAAGACCGGCAAAACCCCCTACTGCCACACTTACAGAAAAATCTTCTAAACCACGCTGGCCGGGATCGCCTTTATGTTTAGCCCCCAGACCTGTGCTGGGGGTCTTCCCTCCCCGCATTCACCCATCCACTCATTTAC
>Ga0315537_1003958_pt1 | contig 10890 bp, 8 predicted proteins | sample SalMarSW160270MG_FD_203091 | JGI IMG/M metagenome (GOLD analysis project Ga0315537, IMG submission 203091) | Salt marsh sediment microbial communities from the Plum Island Ecosystem LTER, Massachusetts, United States - Salt Marsh Sediment SW1602-70 ... | reverse complement strand
GTGGGGGGAGGCAATATGAGTAAGAGAGAAATAAATATAATTATTACCGCACTTATTCTTTTAGTAATAGTTATCACACCTCTCAAAATAATCAATACTATAGATATACCTCAGACTATAGAAATTATTATACTATTTGCTTTGGTGCTAGTTACCACTGTATATGTCAATCGGACTGCTGAGATTGGCAAAGCAACAAAAGAGCAAGCAGAAGCCAGCGTGAAAATGGCTGATGAGATGAAAGAGCAGAGATATGATACAGTTCGCCCAATAATAGATATAATACATTGGGGTATTCCCACAAGGCAAATGGGAGAGCAAATATCCAGTATGGAAGATTTGGAGGCTGAAGGTTTATCTTGTATATTTCTTAATATCGGTTTTGGTCCAGCAATAGATTTATATTCATTCGTACAAAATCCGACCACACATATCCAACAAAAGTACGATTTTGGTACGTTAGGAAAAGATGATAAAACAAACGATATATGCTTATCAATAAAGGATGAAAACGGTCATAAAATAATTGCAGGCTATTATAAAGATATATATGAGAGGCCTTTTGAATCCAAGAGAGAACTAATTGGTGAAGTAGGAAACTGGAAACTTGGCCCCCTTAAAATCAGGCAAATCAAAGAGGATGAGTTGCCAAGATGATTAAAGAAGCCATAGGAAGTTTAGTCGAAGGGCGTTCCCTGAGCTTCGAGGAGGCATCGGGGGCGATGGAGGAGATAATGAGCGGTGATGCCACGCCGATTCAGATTGGCTCGTTCATTACCGCCCTGCGCATCAAAGGCGAAACCGCCGATGAAATCGCCGGACTTGCCAGCGTCATGCGCGCCAAGGCGACACCGGTTAAGGTATCTGGCCCCGCAATCGACATCGTGGGTACGGGCGGCGATGGCTCGGGCAGCTTCAACATCTCCACCGCCGCCGCTTTTATCGCCGCCGGCGCCGGACTCAGGGTAGCCAAACACGGCAACCGCGCCGCCTCCAGCCAGTGCGGGGCCGCCGACGTCCTGGAGGCGTCAGGGGTAAAGATAGACCTCGGACCGGGGGCAGTCGCCGAATGCATCGAGAAGGTCGGCATCGGCTTCATGTTCGCCCCCGTTTTCCACCCGGCGATGAAGTACGCCGCCACCCCCCGCCGGGAAATCGGCATCCGCACCGTATTTAATATCCTCGGTCCGCTGACAAATCCCGCAAGAACCGAGCACATGCTGCTCGGCGTCGCCAGCGAAGAACTGGGCGACAAGATGGCCGCCGTCCTTCAGCGTCTGGGCACCAGGCACTCCCTGGTGGTGTACAGTCGTGACGGCATGGACGAAATATCAATCAGCGGCGCTTCGCTGGTATGGGACGTCACCGATGATACCGTCACGCCACCCTATGAGGTATCTCCCGACAGCTTCGGACTGAAAGAGGGAAGCGGGGCCGAGATTAAAGGGGGCACACCGGCAGAAAACGCCGTGGCGCTGCGCCGAATCCTTGAGGGCAAAAAAGGCTCCCTGCGCAACGTGGTGGTCATGAACGCCGCCGCCGCATTCCTCGCGGCTAATACGGCTTCAGACCTGAGAATCGCTGCCCGCCTGGCCGAAGAAACCATCGACAGCGGACAGGCTCTGGATAAACTTGAAAAAATGATAGAATTAAGTCAGCGTTTGAGGTAACCATGGCAACCGGGATATTAAACAAGATTGTCTCCGAAAAGAGGCAGGAAGTCGAGCAAAGAAAGCGAAGCCTGCCCACAGCGGCTCTCAAGGAGCGAATCGCCGGGCGTGGGGCACCGCTCGATTTCAAGCGCGCCCTCAGTGGAGGGGGCGTAAAACTGATTGCCGAGGTGAAAAAGGCATCACCTTCAAGAGGTATTCTCCGCCCCGATTTCGACCCCCTGGCACTAGCCCGAAGCTATGCCGAAGGCGGCGCAACGGCTATCTCCGTGCTCACCGAAGAAAACCACTTCCAGGGCAGCCTGGAACACCTGAAGTCAATCAGAGAAGAGATAAGCCTACCCCTGCTGCGGAAGGACTTTATCTTCGATGAATACCAAATATACGAGTCCGCCGCCTCAGGCGCCGATGCCCTGCTGCTGATAGCCGCTATCCTCAGCCGGGAACAGCTTAAAGAACTGCTGGGGCTGAGCCTAAGCCTCGGCATCAGGTGTCTGGTTGAGGTGCACAATGAAAAAGAACTGGAAAGGACGCTTACGGCTGATGCTGAAATCATCGGCATCAATAACCGTGACCTGAATACATTTAAAGCTAATATCGACACCACGCGCCGGCTGTGCTCGCTAATCCCCCATGACAAAATCGTGGTAAGCGAGAGCGGAATAAGGAACAGACACGATATAGCAAAGCTAAAGAAGTGGGGAGTAAATGCCGTCCTGGTAGGCGAATCGCTGGTCACCGCCGTGAATATCCCGGTCAAGATAAAGGAGCTACTAAAATGACGCACATCAAAATCTGCGGCATAAAAGAGGAGGCCCATGCCCTGGCGATAGCGGAGGCAGGTGTCGATTTCATGGGGCTGGTCTTCACTACCAGTCCAAGGCAGGTAACCCCTTCCCGCGCAAAAAAAATGGTGTCAGCACTGAAAGACAGTCGGGCCGCCATCGATGTCGTCGGCGTCTTCGTCAACGCGCCGGCATCAAGCGTCAGAAAGATAGCCGAATCCTGCAAACTCGACTGGGTGCAGTTGAACGGCAACGAACCCTGGGCATACTGCCGGGAACTCGACATACCTGTCATCAAGGTTATCCGGGTAAGCCGCAACTATAAACCAGAGAAAATATGCGCCGACCTGGCCTACGGCGCCAGAATCCTAGGCAAACAGAAACACCTTTTCCTGATTGATTCCAACGCACCGGAGAAATACGGCGGGACGGGAAAGACCTTCGACTGGAAACTGGCGCACCCGATAGCCGAGCAGTTCCAGGTAATTATCGCCGGCGGCCTGACGCCGGAAAACGTAAGCGAAGCCATAAGGATAATTTCACCCTGGGGAGTGGATGTCTCTTCAGGGGTGGAAACCAGAGGCGTCAAAGATATGAATAAAATAAACAAGTACATCGAAGCTGTAAGGAAAGCCGATGAGGGATAGACCAGATTCACAGGGATACTTCGGCGATTACGGCGGCCAGTTCGTGCCGGAGACACTGATGTCAGCCCTTGAAGAGCTGGAGGCAGCCTACGCCGATGCCAAAGTGGATATGGCATTTCAGGAGGAGTTCAACCGGTTATGCCATGATTACATCGGGCGTCCTACACCTCTCTACCATGCCCGCAAGCTTTCCGATAGCATCGGCGGGGCGACCATCCTGCTCAAGCGCGAAGACCTCGCCCACACGGGCGCCCACAAAATCAATAACGCCCTGGGGCAGGGGCTGCTCGCCAAGCGCATGGGTAAGACCAGAGTAATCGCCGAGACCGGAGCCGGCCAGCACGGCGTGGCCGCAGCCACGGTATGCGCCATGCTGGGCCTCGAGTGCATCATCTATATGGGGTCGGAGGATATGCGCCGCCAGGCAGCCAACGTACAGCGCATCAGGCTCATGGGCGCGGAGGTACGCCCGGTCAACTCGGGCAGTCGCACTCTCAAGGACGCCATCAATGAGGCCATACGCGACTGGGTAAGCAACGTACAAAATACCCATTATCTCCTCGGCTCGGTGGTCGGCCCGCACCCTTATCCCATGATAGTACGCGACTTCCAGGCGATAATCGGGCAGGAAGTGAAGGAGCAAGTTATGGCGGACTATCACCGCCTGCCCGACTACCTGGTGGCCTGCGTGGGCGGGGGCAGCAACAGCATCGGGCTATTCCATCCATTCTTCAATGATAAGGATGTTAAATTTATCGGGGTGGAGGCGGGCGGGCGGGGACTGGAAACCGGCGAACACTCGGCGGCCTTACTTACCGGCAAGACCGGCGTGCTGCACGGAACGAAATCTTACCTGATGGAGAACGAGCACGGCCAGATAAGGGAGACGCACAGCATCGCCCCGGGGCTGGACTACCCGGGAGTAGGCCCGGAACACAGCTTTTATAAAGACAGCGGCCGGGCCACCTATGTGTCCGCGACCGATGAGCAGGCGCTGGAAGGTTTTAAGCTGCTGTGCGATACCGAGGGGATAATCCCGGCACTGGAGCCAGCACATGCCATCTACTACACCGCCAAACTGGCTGCCGGCCTGCCACGGGAACAGCTTATCATCGTTAATCTGTCCGGCCGCGGCGATAAAGACCTTGAAATAGTCACTGAAGCCCTGGGGATGGAACCATGAGCAATATTCAAGACGTTTTTATAACAGGTTATAAGGCATTGATTGCCTATATCACCATGGGCTACCCTGATATCAGGGACACGCCCCGGATAGCCGCCGCCCTGGCAGACAGCGGCTGCGACATCATAGAGTTGGGCATTCCGTTTTCCGACCCCCTGGCCGACGGCGTCACCATACAGAAGTCCAGCCTCCAGGCGCTGCAAAGGGACACCACCCCCAAGGTATGTCTGGAGCTGGCGGCCGAGATAAGACAGAAGATATCCATGCCACTGGCTTTCATGACCTATTACAATCCAGTGCTTAATTACGGACTGGACGAGTTCTGCCGGGGTTGCGTCAAATCAGGGATAAATGGTTTAATAGTCCCTGACCTGATACCGGAAGAAGGGCGAGATCTGGAAACAATAACGCAGAAGCATGGCCTTGACCTGATATATTTCCTGGCGCCTACCAGCACCGGGGAACGCATCAATCTGGTTTCGGAAAGGTCACGGGGATTTATCTATCTGGTATCGCTCACCGGTGTTACCGGGGCCAGAGACAGCCTGCCCGCAGAGCTCGAGGACTTCGTCAAAAGGGTCAGACAAAAGGCAAAACAGCCTCTGTGCGTCGGGTTCGGGATATCCACACCGGAACAGGCACGGCGCGTAGCCGCCATAGCCGACGGCGTCATCGTGGGCAGCCGCCTCATTCAACTGATAGAGGAAGACGGCACCCTGGATTCTCTAAAGTCATTTACGTCGAGCCTGCGCAAGGCTCTTGATTCGAGAAATAATAACTGGGAGGTCAATTAATATGCTTACCATATCCTGGCGCAGTCCACCGCCGCCCGCCGGAGGGTAATATTAATCTATATCCAAAATTAGAAGGAGGAAAATGGAAAGGACAAAGTTTATTCTTGATGAAAAGGACATGCCGACCAAATGGTACAACATCCAGGCCGACCTGCCGAAGCCACTGCCACCACCCCTGCACCCGGTAACCAAGAAACCACTAGGTCCGGACGACCTGGCCCCACTCTTCCCGATGGCGCTCATCATGCAGGAGGTCAGCCAGGAGCGGTACATCGACATCCCCGAAGAGGTACAGGAAATATACCACACCTGGAGGCCAACGATACTGCACCGGGCACACCGGCTGGAGAAGGCGCTGGATACCCCGGCCAAGATTTTCTACAAATACGAGGGCACCAGCCAGGCGGGCAGCCACAAGCCCAACACCGCCATCGCCCAGGCATACTACAACAAACAAGAGGGAATAAAGCGCATCACCACCGAGACCGGTGCCGGACAGTGGGGCAGCGCCCTGGCCATGGGCTGCATGTTCTTCGGCATCGAGTTAAAGGTCTACATGGTAAGAATCAGCTATGACCAGAAACCCTACCGCCGCATTCTGATGGAGACCTGGGGGGCCACGTGCGTGCCCAGCCCGAGTCCGGATACAAAGGTAGGGCGGGACATGCTGGCCAAAGACCCCGGCTGCACCGGCAGCCTGGGGCTGGCCATCAGCGAGGCGGTCGAGGACTGCGTCAGCCGTGAGGATACCCATTACTCCCTGGGCAGCGTCCTCAACCACGTGCTGCTGCACCAGACCATCATCGGCGAGGAAACCAGGCTGCAAATGGAGATGGCCGACGCCTACCCCGATATTATCGTCGGCTGCATCGGCGGCGGCTCCAACTTCGCCGGGCAGTTCCTGCCCTGGGTAAGAGACAAAATCAGCGGTAAGAAACCCAACCTGCGCGTTATCTGCGTCGAGCCACAGGCCTGCCCGACGGTGACCAAGGGTCCCTACGCCTATGACTTCGGCGATGAAGCCGGGATGGCCCCTATCGTTAAAATGTATACTCTGGGCCATGCCTTCATACCACCGCCAGTCCATGCCGGGGGCCTGCGCTACCACGGAATGGCACCCATCGTCTGCCACCTGCACCAACTTGGCTTTATTGAAGCCGTAGCGGTTCCCCAGGTAGCCACCTTCGAAGCCGGCGTCCAGTTCGCCCGCACCGAGGGCATTATTACCGCGCCGGAGCCGTGCCATGACCTCAGGGTGGCCATTGACGAAGCGCTCAAATGCAAAGAGGAAGGCGTATCCAAGAACATCCTGATAGCCCACAGCGGCCACGGGCATTTCGACCTAACCGCTTACGACGAGTACCTCTCTGGCAGGCTAAAGGACTACGAGTATCCAGAAGATAAGGTGAAGGAGGCCCTGGCTCAACTGCCCGAGGTCCCTGCCTTATAGACACTTCTTTCATAAATCAGCGCTCACAGACCCCCTCTTCTTACGGGGAGAGGGGGTCTTTATTTTAACAAAAAATAAACAATTTGTGTGATATAATTAATTATAGATAGATATGAGAAAGCTACGTTCAAAAGTATTATTAACGGTATTTGTCCTCATACTGTCGCTGACATTACTACTGGGACCCGGCTGCATAACAATCGAAACACCTGAGTCGCCGGTGTCACCAGCACCTACAGAACCTTCAGCGACACCCACGCCTATCGATACATTATGGACACCGCCACCGACAGCCAATCAAACTGAGGAACTCCCCAGTATCGCTGACGTGGTGGCGCTGGTTAAACCTTCGGTGGTCGCCATCACCACGGAAGTAGTCGGGCAAAGCATCTTCGGGAGGTTCACGCAGGAAGGTGCGGGCTCCGGCTGGATTATTGATGGAGACGGCATCATTGTAACCAATAACCATGTCGTTGAAGGCGCTCAGACAATCACGGTGACGCTGGAGGACGGCAGGACCTTCCCGGTAGATACCAACTCCATATTTACCGACGAGCTTAACGACCTTGCCATATTCAGCATCGAGGCGCATGACCTGCCCGCCCTTAAAATAGGCGACTCGTCAACACTAAGGGTAGGCGACTGGGTGATAGCCATCGGGAATGCGCTCGGTCTGGGAATAAGAGCAACCGAGGGGATAGTGAGCCGCCAAGGCGTGCCCATACCGTTAGACCAGGGCCAGACACTCTATGACCTGATTGAAACCACGGCGGTGATAAACCCGGGCAACAGCGGCGGTCCGCTGGTGAACCTGGCCGGAGAGGTAATCGGCATTACCAGCGCCAAGATTGCCCAAATCGGCGTCGAAGGCATGGGGTACGCCATCAGCATCGATACAGCCATGCCAATAATCCAGGAACTCGTGAATAAAGGGTACGTGGTCCGACCCTGGCTGGGTGTGGGACTCTATACGGTTGACCAAATCGCAATCCGACAACTTAGTCTGGCTGTAGACGAGGGAGTCCTGCTCGTGGAGGTAGTCAGCAACGGTCCGGCGGCCCAGGCTGGACTGGAACCGGGCGATGTTATCGTTGAACTCGGTGGGGAAAAGGTCACCGATGTAGAACAGCTGACACACGTCCTCCACAAGTCCGAAATCGGGGAACCCCTCGACGTCGTATTCTGGCGGGGCGATACCCAAAAGACTACCCAGGTCATTCCCACCGCGAGTCCGGCACCATCCTAGACTACCCGGCTTTTTTTACGCCCAGCAACAAGCTGTGGCCGCTTATCTTATAAGTCTCCTGGAAATCGGCGTCCTCAGGAACACCTTCTTCAAGCTCACGCGAGAGCGTTTCCTGCGTAATGTAGTCGGCGAAGGCGGAAATAGCCTGAACGAAAGCAGCGTCTGCCTCATAGTAGGTAATGATGTTGTCGGCGATATCATAGCCGGCGGTACGGCGCATGGTCTGCACGCGGTGGACAATCTCGCGGGCGATACCCTCGGCCTCCAGTTCGATAGTAATGTACGTGGACACAGCCACATTATTGGACGCCTCACTGACGACCACATAACCGGAGTCTTCCTTGCCAGCCACCTTCGCAAGGGAATCGGTGTACAACTCCTTTATGTTTAACTCTTCCAGCACGAGAGGCTCGACTCTCTCTAAAGCCCGCTTCTCCCAATCAGAACTGACGCCAACGTGAATTTCCAGCAGCGGCTGGCGCACCTTGATGCCGGCCTTGCTACGCGCCGCCCGACCCAGGCTCGAGACCTTCATGGCCAGCCGGTTATCGTCGGACAACTGCTTATCAATCCGGCTCTCGTCGGCTACTGGAAAATCAGCCAGGTGGACGCTTTCGGGGGCTTCCGGGAAGGCCGAGCGCACCAGGTTTTGATATAGCTCCTCGGCCAGGAAGGGGATAAACGGCGCCAGTAGCTTGGACAGGGTGACCAAACATTGGTAAAGCGTATGATACGCCGAGAGCTTATCGGCGTCATTCTCACTCTTCCAGAAGCGCCGGCGACTGCGCCTGACGTACCAGTTGGAAAGTCCGTCGACAAAGCCCTCTATCTTCCTGGCGGCGTCAATGGGATTATAAGCATCCAGCGCCGAGACAACGTCGCTAACCAGCTGGTGAAGCTCGGAGATAATCCAGCGGTCAAGCTCGGCCTCCAGTGACAAAGCCCATTCCGAGTCGGGCTGGTACTTATCGATATTGGCATAGAGGACGAAAAAGGAATAGACATTCCACAGCGTCGATAGAAAGCGGCGGGACGCCTCCTGCACCTGCTTCTCGTCGAACTGGCGCGGGTTGCCGAGTGACGTACCGACATACAGATACCAGCGGAGGGCATCAGCGCCGTACTCAGGGATAACGTCCTTCGGCAGGACGACATTACCCTTACGCTTGCTCATCTTCTCACCCCTGGCATCGAGGATATGTCCCAGGCAGATAACGTTGCGGTAACAGGGGCGACCGAAGAGAAGGGTGGATATGGCATGGAGGCTATAGAACCAGCCGCGTGTCTGGTCAACCGCCTCACAGATATAGTCCGCCGGGAAACGCCCGTCCTCAAGCATGGTCTCGTTTTCAAAGGGGTAATGGGACTGCGCCACCGGCATAGCCCCGGAGTCGAACCAGCAGTCGATAACCTCGGGGACACGCTTCATCCTGCCCCCGCACGCGGGGCAATCATACGTTACTTCATCAACGAAAGGTCGGTGCAAATCAAGGGGCTCTTTAAGTCCGGCAAAGCCCTGCTTACCCGTCAGGTCAGCCACACCGCCAACGCAGTCAGGCGCGCCGCAGGACTCGCAGCGCCATACCGGCAGGGGCGTGCCCCAGTAACGCTCGCGGGAGAAAGCCCAGTCGACATTATTCTGAAGCCAGTCGCCGAAGCGGCCGTTCTTGATATGCTCCGGATACCAGTTAATCTCGTTATTACCGGCGATAAGCTCGTCTTTGAGCGCCGTGGTGCGGATATACCAGGTCTGCTTGGCGTAATAAAGCAGGGGCGCTTCACAGCGCCAGCAGAAGGGATAGGTGTGGCGAATTGTCTCGCTACGATAAAGTAATCGACTTAACTTTAGGTCACTGAGAATGAGAGAATCAGCTTCCTTGACAAACTTCCCCTCAAAACGAGCATCACCAAACATAGTTCCCTGCAAATCCACCGGCTGGACGAAATACAAACCATTACGGCGACCTGCATCATAATCTACCTCGCCAAAGGCTGGAGCAACATGGACGATTCCTGTACCCTCATCTAGAGAGACAAAGTCTTCAGCAATGAGCCAAAAATTCTCATCCCTACCAAGACTTTTCTTTGATAGCCCACCCATACCAACAGAGTTATTCTCATTAGGATTGAATACAAATTTCCAACTCAAGTATAAATCTTGGGGCAACCTAAAGAGAGGCTCATACTCTACGCCTTTTCCATGCAACCGTTGCCCCATCAGTTCGTTACCACTGCAAGTTCCTAAAATCTTGTAATCTTGAATAAACACAACCTTAATGAGAGCATCAGCCAGAATAATCTGTTCCTTCCGCCCTTCAATTTCGACTTCTACGATAGCATAGTCAGCATCTGGATTCACCGCTAAAGCTGTATTCCCTGGCAGTGTCCAGGGAGTTGTTGTCCATGCAAGCAAGTATGTTGGTAAGTCCCGGCGGGCCCCAAACTGCGCTAAGTATTCTCTCGCTCTATCCACAACCTTGAACTTTATGTAAACCGAGGGGTCTTCGGTATCTTCCTGATAGCCCTGGGCGACCTCGTGGGAGCTCAGCGATGTGCCACAGCGGGGGCAGTGGGGGGTAACCTTATAGCCCTGGTAGACCAGCCCCCTGTCCCACATCTGCTTTATCGCCCACCAGACGCTCTCGATATAGTTATTATCCATGGTGACGTAGGGGTGCTCCAGGTCAACCCAGTAGCCACTCCGCTCCAGTATCTCCTCGAACTCGCCAATGTAGTGATTAACGCTCTGCCGGCACAGGTCGTTGAACCGGGCAATGCCGTACTCTTCAATCTGGGCCTTACCGGAAAAACCAAGCTGCTTCTCTATTTCCAACTCCACCGGCAGACCATGCGTATCCCAGCCACCGATACGCGGCGTGCAGTAACCTTTCATCGCCTTATAGCGCGGGAGCAAGTCCTTGAAAACGGACATGTAAACATGGTGAATCGCGGGGCTGCCGTTTACCGTGGGCGGCCCATCATACAGTATAAAAAGAGGTCCGCCCTGCCGGGAATCCACACTCTTCTGGAAGATGCCACGGTCTTTCCACCAGCCCAGTATTGTCTCCTCAAGCTGAGGGAAATTCACCCTACTATTGACAGGATTAAACATAAC
>Ga0315537_1003955_pt1 | contig 10902 bp, 8 predicted proteins | sample SalMarSW160270MG_FD_203091 | JGI IMG/M metagenome (GOLD analysis project Ga0315537, IMG submission 203091) | Salt marsh sediment microbial communities from the Plum Island Ecosystem LTER, Massachusetts, United States - Salt Marsh Sediment SW1602-70 ... | reverse complement strand
CGAGATTAGTGGCTACGATACGGATCGGGACATTTTCTTAGGTAAATATCGCTCCTATCATAATCCCGAAGTAGTGGAAAAAGGTGAGTGTACCAACTCTCTGGCAGTTGGCGATAACGGCTGTGGTGTTTTACAAATAGATGTTGATTTGGCAGCCGGCGAATCAAAAGAGCTGGCAGTTTTTATGGGTATTGGAAAAGCCGCCATAGAAGGTAAAAAGATTGCCCAAGAGTTCCGCAATCTGGATCAAGTTGAACAGGAATTTGTCAAGTTGAAGCATTACTGGCATTCTCGTCTCGAAGGAATGCTTGTAACGACACCGGATGCCGAATTCAACAGCATGACCAATGTCTGGAGTCCGTTTAATTGCCTGATAACTTACAGCTGGTCACGAGCAGCCAGCCTGGTTTACAGCGGCGAAAGAGACGGTTTAGGATATCGGGATACGGTACAGGATTTACTAGGTGTCTTACATTTAATCCCCGAAGAAGCAGGTAAACGTCTAGAGCTGATGATTACCGGTCAGGTCGCAACCGGCGGCGCAATGCCGGTGGTTAAACCTTTCGCCCATACACCCGGTCAGGAAGTCCCTCCCAAGGAGAAAGATTATCGCTCGGATGATTGTATGTGGCTTTTTAATACCATCCCGGCTTATGTCAAGGAGACCGGCGATATTGAATTTTTCGATAAGGTACTTCCCTATGCTGACAAGGGTAAAGATACTGTTCTTGGTCATTTAAAACGAGCAATCGAATTTAATCTGGAACGCAGCGGCGCCCATGGACTGCCCTGCGGATTATACGCCGACTGGAACGATTGTCTCGAACTCGGTCAGCACGGCGAAACCGTCTTTGTCGCTTTTCAACTTCGCTATGCTCTTAAAACTTACCGCGAAATTTGCGAGATGTTGAATCGTCCAGCAGAAGTGGAATGGGCTGACGAACAGTTACAAAGCCTGGATAAGAACCTGCAAAAATATGCCTGGGACGGCGAATGGTTCCTGCGTGCCTATCGCTATGATGGTCTGCAATATGGATCCAAGAATAATGAAGAAGGCAGCCTCTGGTTGAATCCCCAATCCTGGTCAGTAATCAGCGGTCATGCCTCTCCAGCCCGTGCAAAATCTGCAATGCAAGCAGTAAGAAATCGGTTAGCGACGGAGCATGGTCTCATTATTGTTGATCCACCTTATGCAAAAACCGACCCCCGTATTGTCAAAGCGCCGCTATTTAATCAAGGGATGAAGGAGAACGCCTCGGTCTTTTCCCATACTCAGGGCTGGGCGATTATTGCGGAAACAATGTTAGGAAACGGCAATCAAGCCTATCAGTATTACCGTGCTTTCATGCCCGCTGCTTATAATACAAAAGCCGAAATCCGCCAGATCGAGCCTTACGTTTACTGCCAATTTACTAATAGTAAGTATAGCCCGCGCTGCGGGGCTTCCCGTCTGCCCTGGCTGACCGGTGCTGCTGCCTGGTCTTATTATGCTGCCACTCAGTATATCCTTGGTATTCAGCCAGACTACAGTGGACTGCGGATTGATCCCTGTATTCCAGCAGATTGGCAAGAAATTAAAATTACCCGCCGCTTCAGACAGAAAAATTTTGTTATTACAATCAAAAATAAAAATGGTGTTCAGAAGGGCGTCAAAGAAATTGTCATCAATAATCATAAAATCGAGGGCAATCTTATCACCTTGAATATAATGGAAGCAGATAACGAAGTACTGGTAATTATGGGCTAATAATTCAACTACAACGGGTTGCGGCATGGGTGCCGTTTGTAAGAATGGCATCCCTGCCGCTGTTGTGGGTTGTTGGGTCCTGGCTTCCTTGTCCCATTGCTTCTTATCATTTCTAAATATCACCCGTCAACATAACAGTTTGTTCGCATCTACCGCTATCGATTCCAGAACGCAGGTAGTTGGTAACCTCTGTTCCTTTAGCCGGCCCGCAAGTTCCCTAGATCTAGATGGCCACGAGTTTACGTGGAGGATTAGGGGAAGATGCGGGATCGGTGTGGGGTCCCAGTTGGCGCGCCTGTGCACAATCCGGTCGTCTACTAACCATCTTATCTCTCTAGGTTCCCATTCAATTGCGAAACGGTGTGCGGATCTCGAGGAGTCAAACCCGAGTTCGACGTAGCTTGGTGCTCCTCGGTAGCCGTAGTCGAATCTAGCCCCCTCATCGCCCGGGTTATAAAAGACATTCACCACGAGACAGTCCGAACGTTTTCCAGCAATCTCGACATCGATTTCTTGCCGCGGCGAATTGCGATGCAGGAAGAACCCAGTGACGACTCCAGGCACGTCCGTAGCCTGCATCACGGCCTCAAACCTACCAAACAAATACCTGCTGCAACTAGAAATCGATGCAGCGCTATATTCCCGAACGCCAAGGGACTCCTTCCTTACAATCAGCGCAGCTCCCCCACCGACAGAAAACTCGACATTCTCGGGCCTAAATAGCGCCAAGTTGCCCGGGAAAGTATCGTCTCTAAGCACCCAGCGTGTTGGGTCAATGCCATCGAAAGAATCCCTGAATGCAACTGAGGTCCTGCATGCATCTTCCCCCTTAATAGCGGCTGCTGTCAGGATACCTACCCAACCACGGCGTGGTTCTATAATCCAAGGTGAATTGTCACGCTTCGGAGTCTTCTTGGCAACCCCACTATTAGCAGTTGGGGGCAAACCAACAACCCGTCTTTGCCCAAGATCTGCAATCTTTGGGAATGAACAGACAGGTGGCGCACACCTAAGATGCTCACATAAAACTCGCCACTTATTGTCTTCGTGCAAGTGAATGACAGCGTCGAATCTGGCCATTCCATCTATACGTGCTGTGGTTTCATTGGCATTGCTGCTCTGACTCGATGTTGCTATGAACTTGGCACAGGGGTAGAGTTGTCTTAGTTCCCGAATCTTATCAGCTAGCGATCCGATGTTAACGTATGCGTCAAATACTCGGTCTGTCCTCCCCGAGAGGAGCTTATCATACTCACATTCTGGCAACTCCTTGAGATCACTGCAGCACCTATATCCAAGCATGGAAATAGCCATAGCAACTGATGAGAGACCTGAGCCCTCTGGACCAAATACGAACACGGGCCTTTCTGTTGGGCGAATCTGGAAGAGGGACGCCCCCTCACTTTCAATGACCCCGATCCTGTTCAGTATAGGGAGTATGGAGTAGGAGTTTGTTGAATCACCGTCAAGGCGCTGCGCTATTATTGACCGACGGGTTGCTCGCACGGTTAGTTCCTCGAACTGGTGGTTGATCCATAGATCCACAGGTCCACGACATGGCAAGCGTCGAAGAAGCCTCCTAGCTCCTTCCCGAGAAAGAATGTATCCAGACATGTACCAGAGCCCGCGAACCGGACAGAAAAGGTTAGGCGAGATGAATGTCTTTTGAGCTCCGTACTTAACTTCCTTGTACGATAGGTATAGGATGTCGAAGTGCTCCTCGGCTCCACCGTTAGCCGAGAGCTCTTCCCACGCCTGTTCTAGATTTCGAGCGAATCCGCTTTGGAACCAAACGTCGTCCTCCAAAACCAGCGCGTATTCTCGGTCACCCACTGCTATTTGTCGCCATACACTGATGTGGGAAAGCGCGACAGCAACCTCTGGCATGGTCATTGGAATCGGGTGGCGCAACTCCAGTCGCTCCGGCAATGCATTTGGCTGCGGCTCTACAAAGAGCTGATCCTCAAGAGTATAGAAAGGTTCGACTTCTGAACTGTCTGGGCAAAGCTCTGCGATATCGATCGCATCAACCGCGGAGCAGCGCTGGGTAAAGTCTGCAAGCTCAATGCCTGCTGCGTCCACGACGTGCCCAAGCTCTCGGAGCATCTCAGCCCAGCGCTCCGGCTGGCGATCTAAATTTATAACATATATCCTTTCTATACTGGGCTGCCCCTCTTGGTGTAGGATTCCGAATGCCCGACACCTTTTTTTCGGTAGGAAACGCCGAGCCTTTATCCCAAAGCGAAAAACGGACTTCAATGGCGCCAGCAAGGGACGAGACGGATTCACTCTTCCACTACGACGCTTGTCTGCCCAAAGCCCACATAAGCTCGCTGATTCGAGAGTCTCCAGTTTCTCTCGTCATCTCGGTAGCTGAGTGGCCATCGGGTTGTGGCGATATGCTCCCAACTGCGTAGTACAAGCAACGCCCCCTCTATTTCATCTGTATCGTTGGCGATCTCGAATAGAGATTTGGTGAGGTTCCCAGGACCTGTTGTTGACTGGACTTCCGGCAATTTGTCTTGCGAGTTTCGCTCAAGGGAGATGGTGGCGTTCGCTAGCGCACGATCGACGACGGGATGGCCAGGAATTGCGATCAATGGGTTGTTGTTAAAGTAGAAGATCCAGCTCAAATCGTTTGCCCCTGGACTGGTGAAAATAGTAGGTGAAACCATTTCGCCGGTTGAGATATCGTAGCATAGTGGCTGAATCTTAAGCCGCCCATCACTGAAGAGGTGTTCAACTTCGACCCCATGGTAGACATCATCAGCATCTACGTAGCAGCCCCCTTCTTTGAGGATGTAGCAGAGCCGAAAGTAGTCTGACTGCATGGCAGGATGATAGCACCAGTCAAAGGCCCTCTCGTAGCGCGCTCCCAATCCGTTGCGAATGAACTGTCTAGCTTGGCACGTGTCGAAGAGAAGCAATTCGAACCTCTGTTCCTTGAGCTTCTTCCATGATTCAATGCATTCCTTAACGTCGTCCGGCATTTGGCCGAAGTCGTTCCAAAATTGCACTATTCGCTTGGGAGGGGTGACCAAGTACTCACTAGACGCATCAATGATTTCACTGGTACGCTGTACAAGATTGCGAACGAAGTTAGAGCGCGCACGCTCATTTTCCTCCAAGGGATCTTCCTCAGTGCAATCAATCGTACTCATCGATCACTTCGCGAATTTGCATCTTCCGCCCCAGGTTTGGGTCTAATGGAATTCATAGGGGCTACTTGTGAGATACAATGCGTTCAAAGCCTCAGAAGCCAGGTCCCAATTACCCACAACGGTTGGCGTTATGCGCAGTGCGGGTTTCAATGCACTTACCTATCAAATCGCTAATATGTTTATTAAATGTAATCATGTTCAATTTACAACCTAGCCCCGCATTGCATATGACCGCGTGTTACCACACGTTATTTTTCATTTCCTTGATTATCCCTAAAATCCAAGTTTACTAGCGAACTTTTAAACTCATTATTAAATGGTAGTCGAAGCACAAAATCTTTCAGTTTATTATAGTCATCCAATTTGCCTTCAACTTTATAGTTATATGCTAAAGAAATTATTATATGTCCAACATTTTCTAAAATCTTTTGCGAATCAACAGTATTGTATTCTGAGAAATGAGCCCAACCAAAAAGGATTTTCTCTTCATTCGTCGTGTAATCATGAACCCATCTCATAAAAGGTAGATTAAGATTACGATAAACAATGTTCTCATATTCTATTTTTAAAACATTGCTTAAAATCCTCCTATATTTATTGATAGTTTTTTCAACTGCTAAATCTCCTATTTTTATACTCAAAAAGGGATTTTTCATATCTACGATAAAAATCTTATTCCCTTTTTTATGTTCATAATGAGGAATAACACAATGGCTATGAGTTTTATCCATTCTAAAGGAAATTTTTGTTACGCAATCTGGCTTGTTTATTAAATAGTTCCCTATCAACGATGTTGAATAAAAATCTACACGATTATCTTTTGTATCAAAGTAGCAAATAAAAAATGGCAAATTATTTTCGAGTAGCCATTTAATCTTTTTTTCATCAGATAAATCATAGACAATACTATCATGATTAGTTTTTAATTGAACAGTAAATGATTTAGCGGGGTAAGATACTTTCCCTTTATTTTCGACTGTTGTGCATAAGAAATCAAGCCCAAAGTCTTCCTGTCTAAGAATTGGAACCGAGTAACCTAATGCAGAAAAAATCCCTTGTGAAATATATTCAGCTCTATCTCCTTTTCTGACAGAATTTAATTTTGACATAATCTCTTATCTTTATCTTGAAAGCCTAAATTAACATTGCACTTCCTTCTTAATGTGTGGTAACGGCTTTTTCACGTATAAATATTGCATATAATCGTTTAATTCGAAGAAACAATTTGCCTCAGTTTGCTGGTTTAATGTGAAGAAACGTTAATATATCAATGAATAACAATTTTTCGAATTAATCAGGAGAGAATTATACCGATTCGATTCCAGCGAAATTTCTTAGTAATCCGATATAACGGCATCTCTTTATCGAAAGAAAACCAGACAAAAATCGCTTTACCGACAACCAGATTATGGGGTACGAATCCCCAGAATCGGCTGTCGAGACTATTATCCCGGTTATCGCCCATCATAAAGTAATAATCCTGTTCGACAAGATAATAATCGGCTTCCTGTTCATCAATTATCATCTTGCCATCTTGAATATAAAAAGTATGATTAGCTGCCTCGATGACGTTCTTCAATAACTGGGTTGGATACTCGGTTAAGCGCAGCGTATCACCTTTGGCGGGAATATAGATCGGTCCAAAATTATCCTGGTTTCCGGCTAATCGGGGAAAAATATTGGAATCCTTCCAATAGCGGGAGTAGACCGTCGGGCGGATGAATTTGGATTTGGGGGGATTTGTAAATATTTGCCCATCAACATAGACCTGCTTATCAACAATTTCAATTGTCTGCCCCGGACCGGCAATACAACGCTTGACATAGTGCACATATTTATCTTCCGGGTATTTAAAAATCACAATATCTCCTTGAACCGGCTGCTTGAGTGCCGGAAGACGAAACCAGGGAATATGGAATCCAACCCGGGTATAAGGAATCCCAATCCATTCCGGTGTTCGGGAACCATAGATAAAATTATTGCCAAAAAGAAAATCACCGGTCATAATTGTATTCTCCATTGAGCCGGTGGGGACGTGGTATGACGCGATGATCGTCTGCTTTATTCCGAGAGCAATCAGGATAATTAAGACCCAGGATTTAATTTCCTGTTTAACATTACTCTGAGCCTGCTTTTTTTTGATTTCTTGCTTCATCAATGCCTCATCTCTAAGTCGTAAATTGTCTTATTATATCCCCCGGATTCGAAAAAGTTCGATCATTCGCCACGATTAGGAACAATACATAGAAATATTAGATCATCATTTCCGGTGTTCAGGATTTGATGAATTTCATTAGGGGGAACAAGAAGGACCGATTCAGCTGCAACGGGTGTTTCGCCAGATCCGCTTCGCGCGATACCAGCTCCTTTTAAGATATAAATTTCATGTTCAAAATCGTGAGTATGGTAATAAGTGTAGCCGTCCGGTTCGACGGTAAACCGCCGGATGGTAAACAGCGGTGCGCCATCTTGCTCGCCAATGAGAACCTGCTTACTGACCCCCTTTGTACCCTCAACATCGATCTTTTTAGGGGGAATTTCCGAACAGTGTTTAATGACCATGTTTGATATCCTCAACTAGTTGCAATATTTGGTGCGTGAGCGAATCACAAACAAACCAGCCTCGCAGCGTTAATTTAAAACTATCTCCGGCGAATATCCAGTATTCATCACTGCCAATTTCTTCAGCAAGTCGCTCGACCAGATGCTTGAAATCAACCAGGAACAGGTTATTGAATCGTCGAACCGAAAGCCCCTGCGCCGTTCGTAATCCTAAAAAAATGTACTCAATTTCGCGATCCTCTTTCGTTAACTGCTCCTGCCCTGCAATAGGAAAATTACTTGCAGATAAAGTCTTGATATATTTTTCAACCGAGCGGTAATTCCACCAGCGCTGTTGGTTATAAAACGAGTGCGCTGCCGGACCTAATCCCAAATAATTCTTGCCCGACCAGTAGCCGCAGTTGTGACGGGATTCAGAACCAGGTTTTGCCCAGTTGGAAATTTCATAATGCCGAAAACCGACAGCCTTTAAAAAATCATGCGCCATACTGTACATCTGCCATTCCAGCTCAGGATCCAACGAAACAACCATCCTTTTCTGACGCCACTCGTCAAGCAACGTTCCCCTTTCATAACAAAGATTATAAAGCGAGACATGGTCAACCGGCAGCAAAAGCAATTGCTCCAGACTGGATTTCCAGGATCCCAGTGTCTGCCCCGGAATACCATAGATCAAGTCAACATTAAGGTGTTTGAAGCCAATCTGCCGGACTTGCTCACCAACATGCCAAATATCTGCTACGTTATGAATTCTGCCCAACGTCTGCAATTCTTGATCATGAAAAGATTGAATCCCAATACTCAGCCGATCAACGCCCGACTGTTTGAATTGGTTTAACAATTCAGCTTGAACTCTGCCAGGATTTAGTTCCACCGTGAATTCCTTAAGCGAACTTAGATCAAAGGCTGCATTCAACGCTTCCATAATTGTTAAAAACTGATTAGGCTGGATTAAATTGGGACTGCCGCCACCAAGATAGAGAGTCGAAATAACTTGTCTGCCGAATTTACTACCGTAAAGTACGATCTCTTTTTGGAGAGTCTCAATAAACCGATTAACTGTCCCGGTACGATAATTAATTGAATAAAAATCGCAATAATGGCATTTGCGCACACAAAAGGGGAAGTGAAGGTAAAGGCCGGACATTTTCATAAGAATCAGATTTCCGATTTTAATCTACTTGATCGGTTAATTGCTGGATTTTCTATTATATGGATTATCAGGTTAAAATGGCTCAAAAATTAATACCACTAATAATCTTAATGATTCTTCTTATTTTTTAGCCACTCGATAAAATACTTTCTTACCCCACATCGCCTTAGCTAACTCTTCGAACGTGATCTCGAATCCCGCCTCTTGCAGGTGTGAAGGGTACAAACTCCACTCGCCTTTTGCCAATATTCTTCGAAGTTTTGTCTCAGCTTTAGGTCCGAATTCGGCCGAGACGTACCTGCCCTTACTTTTCAAAACCCGGTATATTTCCTGAACGGCTCTCTGCTTTTCATTTACATCCAGCTGATGAAACATAATGGTTGTGAATACAACGTTAAATGTATTTTCTTTGTATGGCAATTCAAGCGCCGAACCAATCCTAAAATCAATGTTGTAACAGTATCTTTTTGCCTTTCGCCCTGCTATACTAATCAGGTTCTCGGAAATATCAATGCCGGATATTGAAGCTCCGTTATATTTTCCGGCAATTTCACAGGCTAAAGTACCGGTACCACATCCCACATCAAGAATTTTCTCGTCACCATTCAATTCCGCTAAGTTAATAATCCGAGTCAGGAATTCTTTACCTCTTTTCCCTGCGGTCAATTTGCCTATCAGGTCATAGAGTCTGAACTTTCCGAGAAGGTCAGTGAAAGTTGTTATGGGATATTTAAACTTCTGATTCATTCAAACTACGGCTTAAAGTTGGTCACCAGTATTATATGAAGCGCCAGGCAGGTAGCTATTTTTTTACATATGCAATGCAGTGAGTACCATTGACTTTTCCGATAATATTGTCGAATTCGTCTTTAAAAAACATCTTTTCCAAATCTTCAGCAGCTAAATTTTGAATTAAGGTAAAATTGTAATTACCTAAAAACGCCTCAATTTTTCCTTCCTCGATACCAAATAACCATGACTCCTGAACGCTACTTACTCTTCGATAAATGTCTCTTTCACCATAATAAATATTTTCCTGCCTTAATACTGAAGCATAAATATAATCAAAAACCAACCTACTTCCCGGTACGGCGAGGCGGTAGATCAATTTAAACAATTCAGCTACCGCTTCCTCGTTCAAATACATTACGAGACCTTCCATTATAAATAGAGTGGTTTTGTCTCGTCTAAATCCGTTCAATTCTAATTTTTCAGAAGCCGAATCAACATTGAAATCAACGGGGATAAAAATAGTATTGTCCGGGATGGGAACATTTCTCTTTTTAAACTGATTTATCTTTGCATTCTGGGTATGCGGCGAGTCTAATTCAAAGATTCTTGTTTTAATATTATCTTTGGCAAAACGCACGGCTCGCGAATCAAATCCGGCACCAAAAATAAGAATTTGGTCAATACCGCTCTCAAGCGATTCCTTAAATATTGTATCAATGTATTTTGTTCGGGCAATTACATATTCATAAATCCCCCGTGGAAAAAACTTCCAATTGAAATTCATAAGTCGGTATTTTACGAGAAATTTAATCAATCCTGGTAGTAATCTTGGCGCTATATAATCTCCTGATTGATATAATTCATTCTTTTCAAGATATGACGCCGCTCGGTACATACAATTAAAACCTGCGGTTCTAGATGATTTAGTACCAATCCTTCTTTTATTTTCTAATATTTTTTGGTTCATTCTTTAACTATTTTCCAATCGAAAAATATCGGGGTACGCGTTGCATGTAATCACGATAGGAATCACCATATCTTTTAACACATCCTTTTTCTTCCGCTAAAATTCCGAAGTGCCGAAACAATTTTGAGATGATTAAAATAAATAGCACAATCCACGAGCCGAGCGCAATACAAATCCCAATAAATAAGACGAATAACCCGAGCTCCTGGGGATGTCTTGAAAACTTATACAATCCTATAGTAGCTGGCTTATCCGGGGTTGAGCTTTTAAAATTGAAAAGGGCAACGATAATTCCGCTGAAACCAATCACATATACCGTGATCCCAATGATGAAAACATTAGTCCCAATTTTTAATGGCAAAAAGATTATCAGGATTATACAGACAAGACCTAATAATTTGCCTATCCCGTTAAATACTTTTTCCTTCTTTATCAAGCCAAACCGATCACGACCGAAAAGCCTGGACCAAACATCCTTCGGAAAAGTCAACATCAAAATTTGGGATATTAAACCATACAGAAACACCAGCATCCACCCATTAAGCCATCCTATTTCAAATTTGGGAATTAATTCCATTTC
>Ga0315537_1003953_pt1 | contig 10904 bp, 10 predicted proteins | sample SalMarSW160270MG_FD_203091 | JGI IMG/M metagenome (GOLD analysis project Ga0315537, IMG submission 203091) | Salt marsh sediment microbial communities from the Plum Island Ecosystem LTER, Massachusetts, United States - Salt Marsh Sediment SW1602-70 ... | reverse complement strand
TACTCATCGGGAGTAAGTATATCGATATCCCAGCCGGTCAGTCTGGCAGCCAGACGCACGTTCTGTCCGTGCTTTCCTATAGCCAGACTAAGCTGGTCCTCATCGGCAACTACAGTAGCCCTGCCCAGCTCGAAGCAAAGCGCTATTTCACTGACATCAGCAGGTTTGAGGGCGTTTGTAATAAGGACCTGAGAAGACTCGTTCCAGCGAACAATGTCAATTTTTTCACCGCCGAGTTCTTCGACGATATTCTTGATTCTGCTGCCGCGCACGCCTACGCAGGCCCCGACCGGGTCCACCTTGTCGTCGAGCGAGGCAACCGCCACCTTGGTGCGGTAGCCCGCTTCTCTGGCCAGCGCCCGTATTTCGATAACGCCCTCTGCAATTTCCGGCACCTCGATCTCGAACAACCTTCTTATAAAATCAGGATGAGTGCGGGACAATATGATTTTGACCTGGCTGGATATCTCCCTGACATCCAGAATCATTGCGCGAATCCTTTCACCCGGTCTGTGGGTCTGGCCCATTATCTGTTCGCTCCTGGGCAAAAGAGCTTCAACCCGCTGGTTAAGATTCACTACGACAGAACCCCTCTCGTAACGAACGACGCTTCCACTGGCGATAGTGCCTTTTCGCTGGCTGAATTCAGCGTAGATGCTCTCGCGCTCATCGGCTCGGATTTTCTGAATCATGACCTGCTTTGCGGTCTGGGCAGGGATTCGTCCGAGCTGGCGTATTTCTATCTGCTTACCGTCTTTGAAAGCCGTGACCTCGCCGCTGGTCCTGTCAATATTAACCACCACATCACCCTCCGGCTGACCGAAGTGCTTTCTCGCGGCGGAAATCATGGCCTCCTCCAAATCAAGGAATATCGACTCCTTGTCAATGTTCCTGTCGCGAGCTATGTTCTCGACGATTCTGACCAAATCCTGATTGACCATCTATCTTCCTACTTCCTATACAACAACCAAAAAAAATAGAAACCAAAACAGGTTTCCACTTCAAAAACACCTCGACAAACGCAGGCCTTTTTCTTCGCTACATCAGCCGCCTCCTCAAGCAAAACGCCCGTTCGTTTACCGCCAATGAAGCAGAAACATCCACGCCCAAGCCACCGTTTACGCAAAGGCGCCGTCGCGCAACCGCTTTGTTGCGCCTATTTTCCACGGCTTGTTAACCCTGCAAAGTCCATTTTCTACAGTACCTTTACTTCAAACTTTCAGCTTTGGCTGCTGTGGCTTAGCCACAGCTATATAATGGTAATCGTCAATCACGGCCAAAGCAATAATATTTTTGCCAAAAAACCTGTTTTTTCGCCCCAAATCCCGGTTCTCTTCGTCGAACCGGCTTCGTTCTCATAACCGCAAACAATGCTATCGTCAAGAAAACCCTTTTGCTCAACTAATTAGCATCGCCCAGCAGCTTGACCACCCGGCTATGGAGCAATGGGAGGTCTTTGGCTACAATATCCCAAACAACAGCATCTTCAACGAGGTCGTATCCATGAATCAGGATATTGCGAAAAGAGATGATGCGTTTGTATTGGCTGACCTGACCAGCCACATCGGGGGCGGCCTTGACCAAACGGTTCAACGCTTCACCAATTATTTCAAACTGCCTTTCTACGCCGCTTCGCAGCAGCCGGTCCCCTGTATAATCCTGAAACACTTTACCATCGGTACAAGTATTTCTTCACAGGCCTGCCGAATATCCTCGAGCAGTTTCTTGGCCTCAAGTTGCATAGAGCACCTTTCGACTCTTATTGATAGATTCAAGGAAGTAAGGATTTTTCACGGCACGAACCATTACAAGGTCAACGTGCCTGTTGAAAAGCGATTCCAGTGACTCCAGCAGGCCGAAGTATGTATCGGCGTGCTCGCCCTGTTTTAACGGTTCGAACTCGACGAGGAAATCAATATCACTTTTATTGGCATCAAACTCTTCTGCCGTCATTGAGGAACCTATAAGCTCAAGACGCCGAACTCGGTACTGCCGGCAGAATTTTTTTACTGCATCCAGATTTTGCTCGACCAGTGCAATCATATTATCACCATCAAAACGTTTTCCCGGCAAAACTATGATATACAACCAGCCGGCCAAAACAAGCCAAAAACCTGCTCCAGCCCCGTCTGGGGAAAAGGGGACATTCTACTTTTTTATTTTTATGCGGCCCGTTACTGACAAAAAGGATGCTATAATTTGGTTAAAGAAGCGTGGTCATAGCGTTTGCTAATTCGACTTTGGCGTCGATAACGGCCTGCTCGATGCACTTTTTCCAGTCATCGCCGAACTGCTCTTTGTATTTGGGCTTCTCGTAAGCGTAAGTTATTGACCGGGAGGCATTTATAAGTGCGCCGGTCCCGTCGGTCTTGCACAATTTGACACAATCGGCTGCGGACGCTCCCTGCGAGCCAAAGCCGGGAACGAGGAACCAGATTTTATCATATTGACCTCGAAGGGTTGCGGCCTCATCCGAGCCAAGACCTCCCACAACCATGCCGACATTACTGTATCCGCTGGCGCCGATTCGCTGTCGTTCACAGGCGACTTCGTTGACAATCTCAGCAATCTGCTGATAGAGCTTGCGGCCATCAGCATCCGCAAAATCCTGAATCACCGCGCCGCCTGGATTGCTCGAACGCACCCAGACAAAGACGCCTTTGCCCTGCCGGTTGGCCATATCGGCAAATGGTTTAATGCCTTCAACGCCGGCAAAACCGCTTATCGTAATTGCGTCAGCGGTAATCGTGTCCTCCAGGCCGACCAGCTCGGGATTCTGCAAATGGGCCGCGGCATACAATTCAGCGGTATGGCCGATATCACCGCGCTTGACGTCGGCGATAATCTCAAGGCCGAGCTCTTCGGCCTCACTGATAAGAGAATAGAAGGTCTCCAGACCCTCCCAGAGATACTTTTCAAAAAATGCGATATTTATTTTCACGGCGGGCACAAGGGGTGCGATTATACGCGTCACCTGAGTGCAAAAATCGAATATGGCGTCAACAGCCGCCGCCGCATCATTTTCATCATTCATCGCCCGATGGGTCCTTATGGCCTCGGGCAATCTGCTGTAAACCGGGTCCAATCCGACTACCAAAGAGGTCCTCTTGCTCTTTACGGCATCGCAGAGACGGTCGGCGAAATGGTTCGACATAGCTTCTTCCTGTCTTTCTAATAAAACAAAACTCAGGCTTAAAAATCTTTTCAATAAACAACCCACGTACTATAATCACACGTCAGGTTTTAAGCAAGGCCCAAATAAAACATCAAGCAGAACCGGATTCATCCGAGGTTATTTCCTGGTACGGCTTGGCGCCTACGCCAAGACGAGTGAGGTCAAAACAATAGATGATTTTCCGAATTTAATCGCGGCAACGGCCAAATGCACATAGACGAACTGATAGAACAGCAAAAGCACAAAGACCTGCAAAAAAATCGACCGCGAAAACATTACGCCCTGAAGCTGACCCTGCTGACGGCAGCCGGTCTAATAGTCGCACTTACAATAACCGCAGTATTGTTATTACACAAGCCTTCGGGCTATGAACCCCCGCAGGCAATTGAAGACAGGCAGGTCAGCAAGTATCTGACGCACGTAATCAGTCAGGACCTCTACAACGGTGCTCAGGCCGGTGAGCCTTTCGACCTTCTCATCACCGAGGAGGGTATCGGCGATATAATCGCCCGGTCAGGCTGGCCAAAACAAGTTGGAGAGGCGTCATTCGCCACCCCTGAAGTCAAATTCGAACCTGACAGTATCCTGCTTCGTGGAATGGTCAATCTGGACACTGTGGAACTGTTCGTTGTCATCGAGGGAACGGGGCGCATCGACGAACAAGGCCTATTGCATCTGAACGTGACCAGGGTAAAGATAGGTGCGGTAAGTGTTACCACTGTCGCAAAGCTTCTCGCCGGAGCAATCTACAATAATGAAGCAACGCGCCGGCAATTAGAAGATGACGACTGGCGAGCCAAGCTCATGGCCGCGCTACTATTGGATACGCCTTTCGAGCCGGTTTTCGAAATCGAGGAAACAAAAGTTCGTATAGATAACGTCAGAATCGAAGCAGGAAAGGTAACGATTCACTTCGTGCCGGAAAAACTATAGGCCCTGCAGACGGCAAGAGGCCATAACGGGAACCTGGTTCTCGCGCGGTGGGTAACAAGTTATGAATCATGACTTCTTATCAGGCAAGACCGTCCTTGTCATGGGACTGGGCCGATTCGGCGGCGGCGTCGATGCGGCAAGATTTGCGGCAAGCAAAGACGCGAACGTTGTGGTGACGGACCTGGCAGAAGCCGATGAGCTTGCCGCCTCATTAAAGCAGCTAAGTGCATATCCTAACATTGAGTATCACCTTGGCAGCCACCGCGAAGATGACTTTGAAAATGCAGATATAGTCATTGCAAATCCTGCGGTCCCCTTACAGAACAGGTTTCTGAAAATTGCCGCAAGAGGCGGCAGTATTGTCACCTCACAAATGGGCATATTTTTTGAGTTGTGCCCGGCAACGGCTATCGGCATAACCGGCTCGAACGGCAAGAGCACAACCGCCGCCCTTACGGCCCATCTGCTGCACAGCGCGAACAGGACGGACTATGGAAAGGTATGGCTTAGCGGCAACATAGGTAACGAGCCCCTGCTGATGCTGCTGGACAAAATCGAAGCACATGACATAGTGGTGCTCGAGCTCTCGAGTTTTCAAATTGAACAGTTAGCGGCAGAGCATAAGGCACCGCAGGTTGCGCTGCTTACGAATCTTTTACCCAACCATCTGGACCGCTACGGCACGTTTGAAAAATACTGCACCGCCAAGGAGCTGCTTTTTGACTATCAAAAGCCTGAGCAAAACAAGCAGGCAGTATCCATATTCAACCGCGAAGATAACATTGCAGCTAAGTGGTACGAGAAATACAAAAAACAGCCGCACCGGAAATGCTTGACCTACAGCGCAGACGACGTCCCCTCAGGGGTTCGCAGGCAATTTACTTTGCCGGGCAGATGCAATCTTTCCAACCTGGCAGGCGCAATGACTATTGCAGGGCTTTTCGGCGTCGATGAATCGGCCATAGCAGACTGCATAAAGGATTTTACGGCACTGCCGCATCGCCTGCAGTTCATAGCCGAACGCAATGGCCTCAGATGGTTCAACGATTCAAAGGCAACCACACCCGAAGCCGCCGTCGCAGCACTGGAAGCCTTTGAAGAGCCGCTGCTTCTAATAGCAGGAGGATACGACAAGAAGCTGTCCTTCGACGAGCTGGCAAAAGTAATAGCTGCAAGAGCCCGCTGTGCCATCCTTATCGGCGATACCGCCGAAAAGATTAAAGCAGCTATTGAAGCAGCGCCCTGCGGGAAAAACGTTACAGTTGAGATTTGTAAATCCCTTGCTGATGCAGTCAGGACGGCAAACATAACGGCCCGGAAAGGTGATGTGGTTTTACTTAGTCCTGCCTGCGCCAGCTATGACATGTTCGATAATTATGAACAAAGAGGCCGGGAATTTGTACATCTGGTCCAACAACTGAAAATTTGAGGTTATAGGAACATTGCTTTCTCCTTCCGGTAAAAGTTGCTTGGGCAACCACCGGTCGTAATGCATTTCAAGGCTGACAGGGGGTTAATCACAAGTTTCAGTCCTGTAAGAGCACTTTTTTCCAGTGGCCGTTATTAAGCGGCTGCCGGTATTTGTCGATGTCTGTAACAACGGCTTTTAAAGGAGCAGGAAAATGGAAGAAAACTCTGAGAGAAGAAAAGAGCGTAGGCTTCGTTATCATTGGCCCGTCTGGTTCGCGGAGGATTTCGACGAGATTCTCATGCAAGGTCAGATGGTTGACGTATCAAGCCGGGGCGCGGCATTTACCTGCTGTAATGACCAGTGTTGTCCTTACCCCGGCCAGGACGTGACCGCGCGTTTCAGCGTACCGCAATTCGATTCAGACAGTTCCTTCGGCCTGGCTAGTTTCACCCGCACAGGCAAAATCTGCAGAGTCGATGAAGTTAACGGTTACATACGACGGGTAGCTATGCAGTTTGCCGAGCCGCTGCCTTTCAAGCCGGGCGAACAAACCGAGACCGAGATTGACACCCGCGAAAGACTAAAAGCCGTTACAATATAGCCTGAAGACACCAGGCTCGTTCATCTGACAGTCGCTCAGCTCCTTGCGCCGACGACTTCAATCCTGCATTGCGGAATCGAAGACAAAAAACGCTGGCCATATTTCTTGTTTATAATCCGGCTGTCCAGTACCGCAACAATACCGGTATCGGTCCTGCTGCGGATAAGTCTTCCGAAACCCTGTTTGAATTTGATAATCGCCGAGGGCAACTGGTATTCAAAGAAGGGGTTGCCGCCCTGCTGTCTGATTTGCTCGACTCTGCCGGCGACTAAAGGATGGTTCGGTACGGCAAAGGGTAATCTTACGATTATTACATTGCTCAGGACCGCACCCGGCACATCCACCCCCTGCCAGAAGCTGTCGGTCCCGAACAGTACACTGTTATTGTGGGCTTTAAACTTTTTGAGCAGTGTGCTGCGGTCGAATCTGTCACCCTGACACAAAAAGTTAAAACATCGTTCGCTGAACCATGCGGCTGTTTTTTCGGCGACCTTGTTAAGCATCTCGTAGCTGGTAAAAAGCACGAATGCCCTGCCGGCGGTCTTCTCGACATATTTTTCTATTACCGCGGCGGCGGAGTCCACAAAGCCGGGCTCATTGGGGTCCGGCAAATCTTTTTCAATGTAAAGCGTAACCTGCCGTTGATAATCGAACGGTGAACCGAGCTTGAGAGCATCAAAATCTTCAAGGCCGACCCGGCCCGCAAGAAAATCGAAATCTCCGGTCTTTCCGCCGTCGCAGCTTAGAGTGGCGGACGTGAGCACTACAGATTCATAAACATCAAACAATGTCCTTTTGACATATTCGCCGACATTTAACGGTGCGCTCTTGAGTCTTATGGTCGTGCCCCGCTGCCCGCTGAGCTCAACCCAGTAAACCTGCTCTGTTAGTTGTTGGGTGATAAAATTCTGGAGGTCGACAACAAGCTCAGCAGCCAGGTTTGCGAACCTCATGGTCTCATATTTTTCGTCGGTATCACTGGTCTTATTCGCCAAAGACGAAAGCTCGGCTCGCAGAAGCTTCAGATGTCCCGACAGATTATCATCAACAAAGTTGCTGTAGCACCTCCCGCCGGTTTCATCCTCGTTTTGCTCGTACCAGTTGCGAACGTTCTTAAAGAACCTGCGGCCGGCCGTCCTGACAGTGTCCACAAGGTCGATGGCTCTTCGAGCCTGCTTGTTGTATGCCAGCAACCCCCCTTTAGTGCGGCTGCTGTACAATCTGTCGAGCAGGTAGCTTACGCGTCGATTGCTGATGTCGATGCCGAAGTGGTCCTGTGCGACATTTTCGATATTGTGGGCCTCGTCGATAATGACAAAATTATATTCCGGCAAAAGACTATGCCCCTGCTCTTTGAGGACCAGGTTGCTGAACATCAGCGCATGGTTGGCTATGATTATATCGGCGGTATCGAGCCGCCGTCTGGCCTTACGCCAGAAACAGTCCTTAAAGTGACTGCATCTTGACGCCGGGCAGCTCCCATGCTCACTTCGGACCGCATCCCACGCCTCGGCTGATGGAACAAAAGGCAAATCACTCAGCGAGCCGTCGGTGGTATCAACAGACCAGCGGTTTATCTGTTCGAGCTCGTCGGTTATCTGGGTAAATAGAGTTCTGCCGCGACGCAGCGCAAACTTCAGACGGCGAAGACAGACATAATTCGCCCTTCCCTTTGCTAACCTCGCCGAAAAATTCTGAGGCAGCACTTTAGCCAGTGCAGGTATGTCCTTGCCGACAAGCTGTTCCTGCAGTGTGATAGTAAAAGTGCTGATGAGTGTCTTTTTGCCCTTCTTTGCCCCATTTTTTGCAAGATTGTGTATTGCGGGTATAAGGTATGCGAAGCTCTTTCCTACGCCCGTTCCGGCCTCGACCACAAGGCGGCGGCCGTTCAGCAGGGCCTGATAAACCGCACAAGCCATCTTCACCTGCTGTGGTCGCGGCTCGAATTTGACCAAAGCACGCGCAAGAGGACCATCATCATCAAAGTACTGCTCTATTTCAAGAGACGTATTGAGCCTTATCATAGGCTTTGGCTTACGCAGGACCGTGCACTACCGATTCCTCCGCTGTTCGATAGCCGCTTTCAACAGACCGACAGCCGGTACGTCCGGCATCCTTTTATACGCGGCGTTAATAGCCTCCGAGGCCTTATCCAGACGGTCAAGCTGCATATAAACATACGCCAGCAGGAACTCCAGCTCCGGCGCCGAGCTCAGTTCTATCCATGCTTTGATGTCGGCGATTCTTCTTTCGATTGTGTCCATATCGCCTATCATGGTGGCAATGTCAATCTTGAAATCAACGTACCCGTTGAATATCTCAATTGTACGGCTCAGATACAGCGCGCTGCTTAAGTACTCACCGGCTGCGAACAGGGCATGGCTTTTTCCGGCGTAAGCCAGTGGGTCCAGCGGCTTATAAATTGAGGCATACGAATATGCATCGGCAGCAAGGTAGAACTTGCCCTGCTGCATGTATTGCTCAGCCGCACGCATATACTGGTTGAACTTGTCCTGTGAATAACCGGCGAACGTCTGCCGCTCAGACAGTACCCTTCGGGTCCGGGCCAGAATTTCCAGCTCCGAGGCCGGTTTCTTTTCGGCAGGCTCCGGCTGCGCCGGGGCCGGCTGAGCAGGTGTAATCCTCGCCGCTTGTTCGTATTTGAGCTTCCTCTTAAAAACGTCTGTCTTCGGCTTAGTCTTGCCGGTATCCGTCTGTCCTTCGGTACCTTCAGGTTCCGCAAACTCTTCATAAGCCTTTTTCGACTCCTCGTACTCATCGAGCATCTTTTCGTAGATGTCAACTTTTTCTGGCTGCTGCCGTTGCTGGACAAAAGGCAGCTGCGGCGAACCGGGCAACTCCGGCTCTAACGGAACTTGCGGCTTATTTAACATCTCCAATCCCTGCCCGTAGGCCCTGTCAGAATCGGATTCAATGGAAGGCTTAATCTGGCTCCGGCCGTCAAGGCGTCGTTGGAGTTCATCAACGTCCTGGCTAAGCCCTTTTAACTGCTCGTTAAACTGCTTATACTGCTGCTGGTACCTTTCACGGTCCTTTTCCTTCTCTGCCTGGTCTTGTTCCCTTAGGGACAGGTACGGCCCCACCTGCTCGGTACTCATAGGAAAGAACCCGACTCGACCCAAATCCAGCGAGTCGGTTCTCAAAGTCGCGTCCTCCTCTGTCTGGCCAAACAGGAGCGGTCCGCGGCTAAGCGATTCGGCACTCTGTGTCCTGACCTTCGTCGAAGGTGGTATAACAACCATGTTAGTTCCTGGGACGATGCGCGTGACCGTGCCCGTTTGTGAATAGAAAGGTGCCAGGCCGCCGCTGTAATAATTCTGCGGGACCGTGGACCTTCTGAGAAAATCGTCGAGTGTTCCCGAGCCGAGCCGACCTCCGAAATCACTTATTGCATTGTAAGGCATCACCCCGCGAAAATGTTTTCCGCCGCCAACATTGCCCGTAACTATAAGATCACTGATCGGGTCAATCGGGTTTGGCGAAGCCACAAGCCCGCTTTGGTACGCCGTTACAGGAGTGGTTCCGCTGCCGAGGGGGTTGCGAACAGACGGGTTGCTTAGAGAACTACCATTTTGAGCGAAAGCGGCGGCGGCCAGGATAACTACCAGCCCGGCTACGGCATGCTCCGCCGTGACGAGCGATAATGCCCGAATTTTCAATATCTCAGCTCTCATAATACTTACTACACGACGGCCCTGCGTCGTGTTCACCCCGCTGATAGGCTTCAATTTCTAACGGGGCTCAATTCCAAATATCGTCTCAAAAGCCCTTGTACTTTGGCTTTCCCGCCCAGCTCAGCTTGCTGGCCAGGGTATCCCATTCAGTCCGCAGCGGATTGTTGACAATCAAAAACACCTCCTTCGCTCGCCCAATCCGAACCACATCATCCATTCCCAGCGGCGCCGAAACCTGTCCGTCAACCAATACCGCCGAACCCTCGTTGAGGTGCACTGCGGCTACTTCAATTTTGCTTTCTGCGTTTATAACTATGGGCCTGAAGCTCAGCGAGTGCGGACATATTGAGGTCACGACCATAGCCTCCATCTTTGGCGACAGTATAGGCCCGCCTGCCGACAGATTGTAAGCGGTCGAGCCGGTCGGAGTCGAAATAATCAAACCGTCACTGGCACAATCCGCCAAAGGCTGACCATCCACGGTAATCCGCAATTCTATCATCCTGAACGGAGGCCCCGCCATAATATAGACATCGTTCACAGCCTGCGCACAGAATTTGTCCTTTTTGCCGTCGAAAACAGCGCAGTCAAGCATCATCCGCTTTTCTATTCGTGTCCTGCCGTTCAGGATGTCTTCAAGGTTCTGCTTAAGTTCATCCGCGCTGAACTCAGCAAGGAACCCGAGCTTGCCGAGGTTTACGCCAATTACAGGGACATTGGTCTGGGCCAGACTCCTGGCCGCGGAGATAATACTGCCGTCCCCGCCGAATACCACCGCAAAATCGCTCTCGGACAGAATCTGTGGGCTGCATTCGTCGATATGACAACTGGCGACGACTTGGCATTTTCCTTTGGCAAATTCAAGAAATCCTGCAACAACATCATTGACCCGGCCTTTGACGGGGTCTCTGAATACGACAAGTTTTTTCACCTCTGATTCTGCCATGATTTTTACTTACGCATCCGAATTGCCAAGGTTATCGGTACCTATTGCTACGCCCTTGAGCCGGGCCAGGTTAAGTATGTCCCTTGCAGTTCGGACTATTTTATCGGCATTTATTCCTGCTGCGTTAAGCTGCTCGCTCCGCT
>Ga0315537_1003950_pt1 | contig 10907 bp, 6 predicted proteins | sample SalMarSW160270MG_FD_203091 | JGI IMG/M metagenome (GOLD analysis project Ga0315537, IMG submission 203091) | Salt marsh sediment microbial communities from the Plum Island Ecosystem LTER, Massachusetts, United States - Salt Marsh Sediment SW1602-70 ... | reverse complement strand
CATCCTTCCTGCCTCCCGTTAAGCTATAGGTTAAGTCAGTTAATCCTTACAGTGTCCTTCTCCTTCTAAGCCAGCCGACAACGGCTACACCAATACCACCTAACAAAATAGCACCCGGCGCGGGAATCGGAATTAGCTCTGAACGCTCAGGTTCCCACGTTCCCGCGGTGATGTTCCAGCCGCTGCCGTTCCACACCGCTCTTGCAGATTCTAACAGGGTATCCCCGTTGAAGGCAACAAAGTCAAACGTCAGCGGGTCACTCGAACTGCCTGCAAAATTTATGTTCCAGGTCATGCTTGTCAGACTAGTTCCGGATGCTGAAGCTAAGGTTGGGTACGTTGGGTCGTTCTCATACAAAATCGACCAGTCGGAAAGCAAGCTCGAGTGTGCGGGGTGCTCGAAACTGTCACCCGCCGATACCATCCGGACAGCAACGAGGTCAAAATTGCCCACGTCGGACTCATTAAAGCCCTGACTCCAGCTAGCTCCTTCTACCGGGCCACCGATTGACGTCAAATTCGCCAAAGCACTATTCGTGATGATCAGTACGGTCAAGGCTGCGAAAATCGTTAAAAACTTTTTCATCAGTTATACCTCCAAAAATAAGGTTCACACTCTAAAGTGTTCTTCTTCTTCGCAGCCAGCCGACAATGCAAATACCAATACTGCCTAACAAAATAGCGCCCGGAGCGGGAATCAAGGTCAGCATATCTTGAGCAGGGCTCTTCATTTCTTCATCATTCCAGAGCTGTAATATCCGTACGTTACCGATGTCAGTCCATCCTGAGCCATTGGCTAAGTCAACAAATGCTTTCGCGTCGGTACCAAGAGCTGCATAAGTGTAGTTCGTCTCATCCTCGAGGTGCCATATAGCAGTCTGTAAGGCCCAAGCCGAAGCGGGGCGTGTACCTCCTGGCCCGGGAGTGTAATCGTACCCAGCCAGAGTTCCTTTGCGAAACTCGGTATACAAGTAAGCAGTCTGGGCGCTGAGTAAGTCGCCACCGCCGGGGCCCGCAGGATCGGCGTTTCCGTCGCCCATGATGGCTTCCTTACTTATTACTGCTACATAAGTGGAGCCCATCGTAACGTATTCAGTGGTCTCAACGCAAAAACTCTGGAATGGGTCCAGCGGGTCAGGCAGAACGCCGGTCTGTACGTCAATCGTAAATTCTCCACCACTTCCAGTGTAATAGCCAGATATCCTCGTCACTTTCACGGTTGGCACGGCCAGTGCCGTTGTTGTAACGAAGACACAAATTGCTAACACAAACAATAAACGTTTCATATTTTAATTCCTCCAACTTTTTATCTGGTCAAAAAAGGCCAGAATCCCTTTTTAAAGGGTTAGTTAATAAAAGAAGTTTTAAACTTCCGGAGTGCTTCGCGAATACACTCTAAAAGTCAAAAAACCAATTCTCAGGTGAGTTTAGGAGGGCCGCGAGCGAGGTTGTCAAAAATGAATGCTGGTGAAAAACAGATAAACTGCTCGACCTTGAAGGACAAGCAGGTAAATGTTGAGATTAGACAGCGCGCATCCTGCGCTATCGCGAATTGAGGCGCTTCATTCGTATTGCGTATTACGTATTGCGTATTGCGCTTCTGATGGAGTTTATCTCCCACGCTGATACGGTGCACAAATGACATTGTGCCGTCCGGTATTCCAGCTAAATGACGGAGCAGGCCTATGTACCGCGTGCCATCAACGTCACTACGCAAACGAGAATTTTCAAGGTAATATGGATAAGTAAGCTGTGTATCGAGCATCTGCTCGATATGATTTTTGTGGCTAATGCGTACAGCCAACTGAGGTACGGCTTGAATTCCGGCCTGGCCTACCCATAACAGGCCGGCCAGAGCTGCCAGCCAGAACCTGCGGTCCTTAACTAATGAAACACAAAGGAATCCGGTTAAACCCATTAAGAGCGCTCCGGGTACGGCAGGTAAAGTCTTTACACCAACCGGCGCAGCCGGCGAGTCCGTAAAAGCGGGCGGGGGCTTGAGAAATTCAGCGGCGGCCTGGGCCAAATGAGAATCGCCGAATTCTGTGGCAAAAGCAGCGTCGGCCACAACAGGGATATGCGCATTTGAAGTGGGGGACACAGCAGAAGCAACAAGACTGCTGCTGCAATTGTCAACCGTTGGCGCGGCACTTACTACCGTCACAACAAGCAACGGCAGCAACACAGCCAACCACTTATTCCTTTTTCCTGATGCCACCACTCCGTCTCCTTATGGGGGACTTCGTTGTCGAAAAGAACCTTCAGATTGCATCCGTGCATGATAACCACCCCATCCTCATAGGAAAGTAATGTTAATTTTATACCAACATAGTAATTAAACGTCAACGTAAAAATGCAGAGAATTTTTAAATTAATTTCGCTGGCACTACCTATGGGATATACCATAAGTGGTAGAAAATCCGGTTGTGAAGGTTCTAACAGTTACGCGAGGAAGAGATTTAATTGTGAAAAAAAATGAGGAAAGAGATGAATTTTTTTGAGTGTGCTATTGAGGGGAGAACAAATTAGTAATTTTTAAGCATTTCGCCGGAGGCAGGTGTTTTTTTAGTTGGGTTTTTTCCGTCTACAATGGGGACAGAAGAAGTACGGACAGATTCACTGAAGAATTCGTTTACATCCTCCATAAATCTTAAGAGCAATGTGATTTTATTTCTAGCGTGTGTCTTGCCAAAAATACTTTTTATGTGGGTTTTTACCGTTCCCGGCTTGACGTCAAGCTTAGCCGCGATGTCGCCATTGACGTAGCCCCTGCAAATGAGTTTTGCAACCTCAAGCTCTCTTGGGCTTATGTGATAACGCCTCTGGACATATCGCCACTGCTTATCGTTGAGCAAGGCGACATCGGGCTGCTTATAAAGAGAGCGACCGGGATTGACATTTTCGCTTTTGTCTTTTTTTATTTGCTCTGACGGTAAAGGCATAACTATTCTCCCAGTGATAATTCCTGAAGAAGACTTGTCGTCTCCTCTGTATCTGTGTTCGATAAACCCACAACTTCAGCATTCAACTCTAAAGCTTTGTTTAATTTTTCTATAGCTTCCTTTTTTTGCCCCAGTTCGGCCAAGGCCCTTCCCAAATGAAAATACGTGGCTGTCAATGCAGGTGTCCCTGTGGGATACAATGTCAGGCACGTGTTGAAGTCCTGACAGGCTTTTTCAAGTTGGCCGAGTCTGTAATAGGCGACTCCACGGGTATCAATTAGGTCAATGTACTTGGGGGCAATTTCCAAACCGCGCTGGGCAAGGTCGAACGCCTGTTGATGCTTGCCTTGCTCTTCACAAAGTGCCCAGGCCAGATTATTGATGGCGACTACGCTATCAGGTTGAATCGTAAGAATCTGCTGGTAAAGTGCGGCTGATTCTGCAGGACGGCCGGTCAGTTGCAGCAGCATAGCAAGTGAGCCCATTGCCGGGAGAGAATTGGAGTCGTTAGCCAGGATTTTGCGAAGTAAATCTTCGGCTACTTTTTGAGCCTGGCTGTCTCCAGTGGCCGCTAAATCCCCGGCAATAGCGTTAGGTATACGGGTATCGTTTGGGTGGTTTTGACACCAATCTGAGACCATCTGGTTTAATTGGCTCCAGAGCTTGTCGTCTCTTAGCAATCGGACCTGCGCTAATAACGGACCCGGGTCATCCGGCGCAGACTGGTATAACGAGTCAAATATCTTTTGAGCATCTGCTTTGTTGCCGTTTTTGTGCAGCGCCTGAGCAAGAGCGATATTTACTTTCCGCTCATCGGGGGTACCGCTGCAAGAGACTAATTGTGTTTTGAGAAGACTTACGGCTTTTTCAGGTGCACTTGCCGCAACGTAAGTACTGGCCAGGAGCACCGCACTATTGACATCGTTCGGCCCCATTTCGCATAGAAGCTTAAGAGTGGGAATCGCCAGGAGCGGCGACCGCGCCGCCTCAGCCTGGGCCTTCAACAGGAGCAGCCCCTTATTGTTGAGCGTATGCGCAAGGCCCCGCAAAGCAATATCCAAAGCCTTTCCAGGCTGTCCCTGCCTAAGCGAGAGTTCACCCAGCAGCGCCCAGGCCTGGCTGATTTTAGGCTGGTCTTCGGTTATCTTTTGAAGGATGCCCTCTGCCTTTTTAAATGCCAGGGCTGTTTCTTCGGCAACCAAGGAACCGGCCTGGTATAGACACAGTCCAACATCGTCAGGATATTCGTTTAGAGCCTTCTCAAGAAGGATTTTCCCCTCACGTACATTGTCTGGATTCTTGGATGCTAACAATAGCGAAATAGCACGTTTCTGGACCAGGAGGTTGCTTGGAGCCAGCGATAGCGCCTGCTTTATATCAGCAATTGCCTTATCTGGCCGGCGCCGGCCTATGGAACGGTAAAAAAAATCACTCCTGGCCACCCAAGTCTCGACGTTGTTGGGCTCGATAGTTATGGCGTGGTCTAAATCTTCTATCGCCTCATTTGGCTCGCCAAGGGAAACAAATGTTCTGGCGCGAAGGATGTAAGCCGATGCGTTGTTCTGGCTGTTTATTATCTCATCACACAGTGCGATTGCCTCGTCAGATTTTCCTTGACGAATGTTCCATTCAATTTCTGCAACTGTTACGGGCAGTGAGTTCGGTTCTTGACTCCTCAACTTGGCCAGCAATTCGCCTGCCTCGGTAAACTTATTTTGCCACATCTTGATTCTTGCAAGAGCTAAGAGGACAGTGATGTTATTGGGGTCATCAGTTAATAAGTCTTCCATAACATCACCGGCTGGTCCCAATTCGCCGCGTCTAAGGTAGCTTTGTAATTGGAGTTTTTTGAGCTCTGGGTGGAATAGTTCTTCGCTGGCCGCTCGCTGAAGAATCTTGTCGGCAAGTTCGTGTTCTTCTACCTTATATAAAGCGTTAAAATAAGCAGCGATTATACGGAGGTCCTGAGGAGAGCGGTCGTAAGCTTGGCGATAGGTTGAAATCGCAAGCTGCAACTGCCCTGCCCGTTCGTAGCTGTGAGCGAGAAGCATTCGGCTGACCTGGTCATCCGGATTATCAAGCAGATTTTTTTTAAGGAGTGAAATAATTTGTGGATATTGGTTTTTGAAATTGTCCTGTGCAAACCAAATTCTTGCCTGCTCATACCGCCATTGCCAACCCTCCTCGCCCTCAAGAGTCTTAATTTTGTCGACTAACTGCTTGGCACGGACGGAGTCTTGTATTATCTTTTCGCTTCTTAAAAGCTCTCGCTGAATAAGGATGTCGTCCGGGAGGTCGCTGGCGAGTGAATTGAGGAGCTGGTATCGTTTTTCCTGCTCGTTCCAGTCTTTATAAAAGCGGGCCAAGAATAAACCCAAGTCCCTTTTGGCGCCGGGTTGTTCTATACGAGTTAAAGCATCTTTAATAATCTTTTCGCACTCTTGAGTCTTATCTTCTGCTGCTAACAAATTAGCGAGGTATTTTACGGCAGTGATGGATTTTGGAGACGCGCTGACAATATCATATAATTTTTGTGCCGCACCATCGGTTTTGTCCTGAGCAATTAACAATTCAACCTCTGCCATAGCAACTTCTATACGAGAGGGGTCGCTATTCCTCATATCGCTGAGCAACTGCTGAGCTTTACCGAACTGAGACCGCAAGACCGCAAGCTGAAGCTGTGAAGCCTTAACTGAAAAGGCATTATCAGTGGCTTTTTCCAGCGCAGCTAACAGGTCCTCTAAAGCCTGCCAAGTCGGGGAATCTCCCTCTGTTTTGCTTTCCGCAAGCATTTGCATCCGGGCTTGAATATGGAGTAAGGCTGCATCGAGACTGTTCGGGGAAATTTGTCCGGCAATCCGGGCTTGCTCTGCTGCCTCGGCCCAGTTTCCGGTTTGAGCTAACAGCCTGGCAAGGGCCAAACGCCCATTGAAGAGATTAGGACTTTCAGAAACCAAGGTGCGTAACTGGCGCACTGCCGATTGTGCGTCACCTAACCGAGACAAGGTTGATGCCAACGCTAATCGAACTTGTGCTAATCGAACTTGTGGGGATGTATTACCCAATTGTATTGCCCGGCGAAACCTTTCGACCGCCTCATACGGGCGACCTTTTCTGTCGGCTACAAGACCTTCCAGGAATGCGGTGGTTGGGGGGGCAATATCTTTTTGGCGTAGTTTGGAAATACATTCGCTGGCGCGGCCAAGCTCATCACATCTGATATATAGCTCTGCAGCTGTGGGCATAAAATCCCAGGGTTGAGAAGAAAGCTCTTTTAATCCGGTTTCGGCAACTTTTAGCATTGTTGTCTTTGAGTTTGATTTCAGTGCGAGGGTCGCCCAAGTTCGCCAAAGCAGTAGGTTGCCCGGATCGGCGGCTTGAACAGCCTCAAGGTGTTTCTCTGCCTTGTCGAAGACATTTGTGTTGATAAATTCCCCTGCAAGGCGCAGCCGTACGATAGGTTCAGATAAATCCAGTTTCTCAGCCTGCTCTAAGTCAGCTAAAGCTTTGGATCTATCGTTGCTTCTTAAATGAAAAGCGGCACGAATCATGTACGCCAAGGCCGAGGACGGATTGTTCTTTACCGCTTCGTTAAACCAATCGTTGGAGTCCGGGAAATCTTCCGGACGCTGCTCTGTGAGTTGACCTAATGTTTCGTAGGCTAATATCTGGTCAGGATGTTCCGTTATTATGTTTTCCAATTCCGTCGCTGCTTCATCGAACTTTCGCTGTCCGGCCAATGCCATGGCTAACATCCTGCGAAGCTTAAGGTCCTGGTTTATTTTAAGGTATGTTGTAGCAATTAACTCAGCCTCGCCGGGCGTACGCATCTCTAAATACAACTCAGTCAGTTTCGTAACGGCTTCAGAATTGTTTTTGTCTTCTCTCAGGGTGGCTCGGTAAGCTGCAATAGCTTGTTGAACGTTGTTGTTTTTGAGAGGCCTGATATTAAGTTGGGCATCGGCGTATTTGAGCAGTATCGGCACATTGGTTCGTTCAACAGTCAGGTAACGGCCCAATTGTGATGCCGCTTCTTCGTAACGATATTCATTGTATGCCTTATTGCCAAGGATGAGTCCCCGCTCGGCTCTGCTGCTTCTGCGCCATTGGCGCAGTCCGAAAGCAGTCACGCCTAAAACAACAATACCGATTACCAAAACAATTGCTAATTTCCAGTTAAAATATCTTCTTGGCATTTACTTATCCTTTCTGGGTTCTTATTTTGCAGCAAATTACACAATGGGGTCCCTTTCATCCATATACTATGGTTGTTAGAACTGCTTGGCGAAATTCCTGACCAACTTTTTGATTGTTTGCCAACAGACCCATAAGTCCGTTTTTAATGACAGGTCCCTGACATACTTGGTATCGTAATGTATCCATTCCTGAAAGTCTTTCATCGGCTGGCGGGTTCTACAGACCTGCCAGAGTCCCGTGATACCGGGCCGAACTGAGAGTCGGACATCACGCCAGGATGGACACAGCGTATTCTCCGATTCGGGAGACGGTCTGGGACCAACAACGCTCATCTGACCAAACAACACATTAAGGAATTGAGGTACTTCGTCGATATACGTATCTCGCAAAAATCTTCCGACACCACTTAGTCGCGGGTCATCCTCCATCTTATAATGGTCGCCATCAACCTCACTGACGCTCCTTAGTTTATCTTGTATTTCGTCAGCACCAACGATCATAGACCTGAACTTCAGACAGTTGAATTCTTTGCCGTGCAGCCCCTGTCGTATATCTTTGAAGAATACCGGCCCACGAGAGGTTAATTTCATAATCAAAGCAACTATTGGAAGAACAGGTGCAAAAAGAATCAGCACGATTGCAGCCGCAACGATATCAGCAATTCTCTTAAAGCATCCGGCATAGGAAAATCTTGGCCAAGAGCGAAAAGTGTCCTTTATACGCTGCTGGCGGCTTAAACCAAACTTCGTGGAGACAATCATGTTTGAATTATTGTTCGTAGCTCGAGTTAGGCGTTTCCAGTTGCATTGTGGTCCTTTTACAACACGATTCTGGACAAGTTGATTCACCGGCACGCAGACTCCCGGGCCTATGATCGATGAATTTATGACGGCAGAGGAGCCAATTCTTACGTTATTGCCAATAATGGTTGGGCCCACAATGATAGCTTTCGTGCCGATGTGAATATTCTTTCCTAACAGCACCTTACCGATTAATCTTGAATCCGGTGATATCGTATTTGAATTATGAATCTTGAATCTTGAACCTTGAATTTTTGAAAGCTTTGCCCTACAAAAATCCAAAAATCCATCTTCCGTCTCTAAATCCAAAGCGACACCACCCACATTAACTGCGGTCAGCGTCACTGCGTTCGACCGGCACCTTCTTAGAAGAACGGAAAAAGATTGAGGCAAATTGCGGTCAGGTGTGACCTGGCCAAGCACATTAGTCTTAATAAAAATATGATGAGGCCAATCAGTAGGAATGGGTACGGGTTCGGCAGAATCAGAGTACAACCGACGGAAACCTGCCACCTTGCCCTGGGTTGTCAATCGCACTTTATCTCGTTTGCCCAGCGATTCAGGTTCGACATTAACCGCTAACACATCCGCCTGGGCGCTGGCCAGCACTTTATCAAGCAATCCACTATCAACCTGCGTAGCGAATCGTCCGTCGGAAACAACGAGCCATGAGTTTCGTTTGGTTTTTTGCAGGAGCTCAGAGCAGATTGATACATTTTCCCTGTAAGCTATTATCTTTGATGTCGCTGCGCCGGGGTCAACGCTCCATCCTTCCGGAGCGGAAATAACAGTGTTTGTATCACCGTCCAGGCATAAATTTTTGCTTAATCCATCGAGAATAACGTCGGCAATAGGCTCGCTGGAGATAGCAAACGGAAGTAGGCCATCACCGCTGTTATTTGTGGAGTTCCTGTTTTTATGTATGATAATCAGGTTCATAGATAATCTGAAAAAATAAATAGACAGACAACTGATGTCTCATTAACAATCTTCGGCAAATTAACTTTCTTCAGGGGTCTGAACAACCGCTGGAATTATGTTTTTGGTTCTGCAGGCAGAAGCAGCTTTGCGGCGGCTTGTTTGGCATTTTTTCTCGAACGTGCATTCTGCTCGTAATAATTGTGGCTATAACGGTAGTAACTACTACCGGCCCTGACGTTACTTAGAATAGTGCCAAGTACCTTAGCATTTATTTGGGCAAGTTTATCAGTTGCCTCTCTGAGGTCCGGAGCGGTTGTTTGGCCGGCGAAGCTGGTCAATATGACAGCATCCGCCATCTTGGCCCATACCAAAGCGTCGGGAAATGCCAGCACGGGAGGAGTATCAATAATCACGTGGTCGTATGTTTGGCTGATTGTTTTTATGCGCTCTCTCGCCCCCGGCAAAGCTAATAGCTCGCAGGCATCGTCTCTATTGCGAGAATCCGCAGCCAGCACATCCAAACCGGTTGCAGGCATAGAGCAAACGACCTGGTGATATTTTTTTCTACCGAAAAGTAAATCCTGCAGGCCCCTTGAGCTTCTTGGTAAATTCAACAGGTACGCAACATCAGGTTTTCTCAAGTCACCATCTATCAGCAGAACCTTTTTCCCTGACCTGGACATGCTTGTCGCCAGATTAATGGCAAAAGTAGTTTTGCCTTCTCGCATTCCCGGGCTTGTAACTACGAGCATTTTTGGTTCTTTGTCACCATTAAGCAGACGTAAGTTGGCACGAATAGTCTGGTAATCCCCGGCTATCTGTCTTGGGAAAAGAGCTTTTTTGATGGTGTCTGAACCGGTGGTAGTCCCGATTATTCGGATACCGATGCGCTTAACGACATCGTCAGGTGTACGCAGGCGAAGGTCTGCCTTGTCTCTCAGGAAAGCCAATAGCATTCCACAAGCGAACGCGCCAAAGACCAAAGCCACTGAGTATTTTACTCGCTTATCCCGGATAGAGGCAACGTCGGCTTCATAAGCGTAAATCCTTGCAGGACGCTTTTGTTCCATTTCCAACTCGTCTATGCGCCGGCCATATTTATCGTATGTTTCCTTAGTGAAAGAGAGCTCATCCTGCAGTTCCCCTATATTCAGCTGCCGACGGCCCACATCAATGGTCTCTGTATCCTCCTCAGCGAGCATACCCTTAAACCGCTGTTCAAGCACACTGGCTAATTCCAACTCGCCCTGCATATCAGTTAGTTGCTTTTTAGCGTTAAGCAGCTTTTCTTCTTCCGCCTCGGCAGTTTTCTTAGCCATGAAACTATCATACATTTCACCCACTTCCGTCTTACGCTGCTCAATACGTTCTTTCAATGTTTCTATCACATCAGCTTTGTCCTTAAGTTCCGGATTTGTAGGTGTTAATATCTGTCTGGCAACGATGAGTTCCTGCTCTAACTGTGTGAGATTTGCTATGAACGTATTTAGGGTTGGGTCGGCATTTACATAGCTGCGGCGCGTCAGGTCATTCTGGTCTGTGGCCTGCGCCACTTCAGTTGCCAATTCGTCCCGCTCTACGGGTTGTTCTTCTTCATTTGCATCGGGCGATTCCAACCTATTTTTTAGCACCTCCACCTGGGCCTCCAGGCGAATTCTATTTGCTTCCCATTTAGTAACCTCGTTGAGCAGCATTCCAACACGCTCGAGCTTTATTTCTTGAAGTTTGTCAAATGTGTTCGTTGATTTAGACCCAAACTCTTGCGCCAGGTCTTTGATGTTATCACGCTGGCTTTTCAATTTTACGGCCAGAACCTTTTGCTCGTTTTCCAGCGTAGTCAATTTTTGACGCTCATCCTTGCTGGAACTGTCTCCTTCGATGGCCTTATAGGCGGTAATAAAGGCATCTACAATCTGCTTTGCTTCTGCTGGATTTGTGCTTTTCATAGTTACCATTATTAGCTCGGTACGACGGCCCGGGGTGGCCGTGATGACGCTATCGAATATTGCCTGCTTCAATATGCTTGCCGGCTCAGGTTTTGCTTTGG
>Ga0315537_1003949_pt1 | contig 10908 bp, 6 predicted proteins | sample SalMarSW160270MG_FD_203091 | JGI IMG/M metagenome (GOLD analysis project Ga0315537, IMG submission 203091) | Salt marsh sediment microbial communities from the Plum Island Ecosystem LTER, Massachusetts, United States - Salt Marsh Sediment SW1602-70 ... | reverse complement strand
TTTCATACCGCTTGAGCGGTATCGAAATCGGTTTGGGGCTTTTTTGTGCAGCCGCTGTCATCTCGTCTCTTGCAGCGCCGGATAAGCGAGGGGCGATTACTGATTTCGCCGGGCTTGTCGCGCCGGTATTGATGGCCCTGCTGCTGGTCCAGATATTAGACTCACAGTCAAAAGTAAAACTTCTCTTAGCTCTCATTGTCGCTCTGGGTGTGGTCTCGGCCTATCGTTGTTGGGAGCAATATTCTGAAAATGAAATTTTCATAGAATTTTATGAGAAGGACCCGAATGCAGCACTTGCACAGGTGCCGCAGCGAATTGAACTGGGCAGTTTGGAGCACTTCCAGTTTGAACATCGTTTGTACTCGAAAGATATCAGCGGCTTTTTCACAACAAGTAATTCCGCCGGCTCTTTTGCATTAATGGCGTCCTTCGCAGCTATTGCCTTGCTTATTGAGAGGTATAGAAATCACAAATCTGCCGGACTCGAATTTGTTTGGCTTATCACATGCGGCATTGCGGTAGCAGTTGTTATTTTCGGCCTTTTATTTACCAGGAGCAAAGGCGCAATCATCGCTTCGCTTTTTGCCGCAGCAGTGTTTGTTATTTATCTTTGTCTTGGCAACCGGCTGAAAGCTCACAAAAAAGCTGTACTGATTTTATGTTTGCTATTGGCTCTCGGAGGGACCTGGGTAGTTATATGGTATGGATTAGCTCACGGCCGATTACCGGGCGGCAATTCAATGCTTGTCAGATGGCAGTACTGGTGTGCATCAGTGAAAATGTATGCCGACCATTCGCTTACCGGAGTTGGTCCCGGCAGCTTCGCACACTTCTACCCACATTACAAACCAGCTTCAGCACTGGAATCCGTCGCAGACCCGCATAACTTTCTACTCAGTATCCTTACTCAATACGGCCCCGTTGGGCTTATCGGATTTTTAGCTATGATTTGCATGCCGTTGTGGGCCGTAATATCTCCCACGTCTGCAAGCTGCCCATCGGAAGCTCACCGGACTGAGCCGGCTTTCAAAAAATTGGCGATTTTCTCAGCGATTATTGTATCGGCTGCGCTGCTGTTTATCAGACCAATTATTTTTCCTCTGCCGCCGACTGCTTCGCCGCAGGAAAGAAAAGCCGGGATAATCATATTGTATATTATGCCTGTGATTATATTCATAGCCGGTTTCCTGCTCGCAGCAGCGGGTGAGAGGCCGGCAAAAAAGGCTCACTCAAGTATTGCCTCTGCTGCTCTTTTTTGTGCTGTCTTAGGCGTTGCTTTTCATAACTTAATAGATTTTGCCATTTTTGAGCCTGGCGTATTCACAGTTTTTTGGGTGGTAATTGCCTGCATTATCGCGATAGGTTATCAAACAAATCCCCGACCGCAGGTCGTTCTAAAACCTGCACCTTTTGTAAAGATACTGACAGTGGCGGCAGGCCTGGTAATAACTTGTGTTTATCTCAATTATGCCCTTATTCCAGTGAGTAATGCCAGCGCTAAAATCCAGCAGGCTAACCGGGCCATATCCGTTGGCCAATTCGAGCAAGCCCACAAGCTCCTGAATTCTGCTGCTGAGGATGACTCTTTAAGTCCCGCCGCACTATCTCTCAACGGCCGGCTGTATCTGCACCATTTCAAGCTAACGCCGAACAACCGGGACCTGCTGCTGCAGGCGGAAAAGTGCCTGCGGGCTGCAATCGAGCGCAACAGTGCTGCTTTCAAAAACTTTGAGCGATTAACAGAGGTCTATTTACTGCTCTCGGAAGTTTCGGCACAGCAGGGAAAATTTGATTGGCTGCAAAAAGCTTTCGATAACGCCTCGTTTACTGTTGAGTATCGTTATCCCGGCTGCGCACGACTGCGAATCGAGCTGGCAAAAATCGCGGAGCTGTTAGATAAAACCGATGTTGCAATCAAACAGTATGAAGAAGCAATCGACATCGAAGATAAATATCGCGACCAGTTTAAGCAAATGTACCCCGAAAGGGATAAAATTGTCAGCCGGCTCGGTGAAGAAAAATACCAGTTCGCAAAACAGCGATTGAAATTCATGGGTAAGACGGTGAAACGGTAAGACGGTTGCGGTTGCGAAGCTCGTATCGGTTGCGTTTATCGTAAAACGTTATGGAAAACAAAAAACCTATCAGAAGTTTTCAAGATTTGGAAGTTTATCAAACTGCTTATCAGGCAATGCTTGAGGTGTTTAAACATGTTCTGCCGAAACTACCTGCAGAAGAGAAATACGACTTGGTTGACCAGCTTAGACGTTCAGTCAAAGCCGTTCCTCGTTTGATAGCAGAGGGTCACTCTAAAAGGCATCAGAAAAAAGGTTTTCAGAAATACCTGGATGATGCAATGGCAGAGTCTAATGAAACAATAGTTTCTTTAACCCAGGCCAAGGATCTATATTCTCCTCCGGTCAGCGTAGAAATATGCGAAAGACTAACAGACATATACGACAAGATTAGCAGAAAGTGTTATAATTTGGCAATTGCGTGGGATAAGTTTGGCCAGCGCAAATCCAGAACGCAACCGAAAGACGGTACACGAAACGAGCGGCGCAACCGTTGAACGAAACACGCAACCAGTGCGTGAGAAATTAACGCAACCGATAACCAATCAAGGGTTGCGTTTAACAGGGAGACGGTTGGATGAGGGACGAACCGTTTATCCGTCGAACCGCTGCATTATCACATCAGGTATGTCAAAGTTTGCGTATGCGTTTTGCACATCTTCGTGGTCTTCAAAGTTCTCCATCAGCGAAATTATTTTCTTGGCTGTTTGTTCATCGTTGATAGGAATAGTATTCTTCGGCACCATTGAAATTTCAGCTACCTCGGTAGCTATTTCTTTTTCCTGCAGAGCTTTTTTTAGTGCTTCATAAGCACCCGGCTCACAGGTTATCTCGAAAATGTCCCCCACAGTTTGCATATCATCGGCACCCGCACTAAGGGCAATTTCCAGGAGCTGTTCCTCACCCACACTGGCTGTGTTAACCGTAATAAGCCCCTTCTTTCTGAACATCCAGTTAACGCATCCGCTTGTCCCCAATGAGCAGCCGTGTCTTTCGAACAGTCTCTTAACTTCCGGCGTAGTGCGATTCCGATTGTCCGTCAGCGCCTCGACCATTATAGCCACACCACCTGGGCCGTAGCCCTCGTACAGCACTTCTTCAAAAGTAACACCCTCTACCTCGCCGGTCCCTTTTTTAATTGCTTTTTCAATCGTATCCTTCGGCATATTGGCTGCTTTGGCCTTGTCGATTGCGTATCGCAAAGACAGATTCGCAGATGGGTCACCGCCGCCGCTCTTGGCTGCGACTATTATCATTCGAGATATTTTGCTCCATATTTTACCGCGCTTTGCGTCGGCAGCCGCCTTTTTATATTTTATTCCAGCCCAGTGTGAATGACCTGACATAATTGCTCCTAACCAACACTATAACCTGCTAACTATGAACCAACTGCTAAACATTATAGCTTTTTGTAAAAAAAAGTAATGATTTTTCCATCAAAAATATTTCGTTCTGACTTATTTGTCCCTTTGTCTTACGGCTCCAGCCAAATTCCTCTGAAACTTTTTTTCTTAGGGTCAATCAGGTATTTGTTCAGGCACGTCCCGTCTTTACGAAATTTGCCCTTCATACACTCCCACGCTCCACCGACTTTGATTTCCAGAGACCCATCATCGCTAAGCATAAAAAGCTTATCCGAGTCCTTAAAGGTAACCAGCGCCTCAGGACTAAAATTGCTTTGACTTAATTCCCGCACTAATACCGGCGGTGTTTCTTTTTTTCCTGACCAGCGATATAAGGCAAACTTTGGGCTTTCGTCAAAACTGCCGGCGATAATGAAATATGCCTTGTGGAAATGGGAATACTCCATACTCCTTATCCCCTGACCGCGTAAATCCAACAATATCGGCTGACCAAAAATTGGCGCCTCGCAATCTTCAATCACCTGCTTGGGATTATTCAAAGGTACAACAAGAGCTTTTGTATGGCTGGTTACTCTATCGAATGGGCGAGGGTTTCTGAATCCGATATAGATTGTCCTGCCATCAGCCGATGTACAAAGTCCCTCAATATTAAGGCCTTCTTCTTTCGGCGCAAGTTTTTTGCGTTCTTTCTTGGTAAGCTCGGTTGCATTGAATCGAGTTACTCTATCTAACCTCAAATGACGCATATTCTTAGCCTTTAACAGACTTTGGATGAGGGTTTTGCATGGCGTACCTACGGGGGTTATAGTAACATTCCCATTTTCGACCTTTACAGTAGTAGCAAAAAAACGATACCGGTTAGGCCTCATTTTCCCATCTTTATTTCTACCGTGCGAAGTAATCCAATAGATGCGCGGCCCAATCATCGTTGCACCCTCAATATCGGTCTCCGGGTGTTCCGGTTCGATATCAAGAAACTCTGTCATATCATAAGAGAGAAAAGGCAGCCCGCCTTTACTGGTTTTGTAAACCCTCAGTACATTGTTCTCATCATCAGCAGCGATGAACATATCTTTATCTACAGCCACCGCAGCCGACGCATCACTGGCTCCACGATAAACAAGAGTTCCTGCTGCTTGCCTGTTACCAAGGGCAAAACTTAACGTGCTGAATATCCAAACATAGAATACAGCTTTGCATACGATTTTCATTTCACATACTCAACCCGGCACTTTGTCCCCGGCCTAAAAGCTGCCACCAACCGCACCTTCACTTCCCTTCGTCCACCGCGTATCATAAGGACTGTTAAAGAAATTAGGTTTCGTTTTGGCTCCAGCGAGGACAAGCCTGGCAAGGAAGCAAAATGCAGGCCTACTGGTTGGTAGTCCGAGTTTTGCTGACACCGCCAGCCGAAGCCGCAGCCAGCCAAAAATGGAAGATAATTTATTTACAAGTCCTAAGTCTCATGACTATATTGCCACTTCGACAGAAAATAATCAATAGTAAATCGCCAATATCGCGGACCTACCGTATTTTGGGCGAGCCAATGAAAAAAGGGCCTATACCAAATCGGTATAGACCCCGAATTGAAATGAATTTGTAATATCGACCACGTAATTTTAATTGCCAGTCTCTGCTTAAGGTGCCGGCTCTGGTTCCGGTTCTAAAAGCGGTAGAAGCAGACGAATATCATCAAAGTATGCTGCACCTGAACCGCCGGCTTGCGGATTGGTCTTATCGCCGAAACCAAGGGAAATCGTATTGACATTGGTTAGGTTTATGCCGAAAGCCTGAAGGTCGATATTCCATTGGGTCCATTCATCTATCTGTGCTGCATTAGGATTATCATGAGTGACCACCGCGCTGCCGTTGAGGGCAACATACATCGGCTCAGCATCGTTACTGAGCATAGTTGTGCCGATGGCTTCGTGTGTCCACATCATCGGAGTAACCGTGCCGGTGGTCTGGACGTTGGAGAATTCGGCCTTGCACATTTCATTAACGTTATGGCTCGTCAGCGCAATACCTATATAGACATTCGGAGACATTAATACTCTCCGCGGATTCCATGCGAGTGGAGACCAGGTAACACCATCATTGGAGTTATAGGCATTAAAGTCACCGGAGGCGGTACGCTCAAGTTTTACCCAGTGCGGCGCCTCGATGGCCTGAAGCGTCGTAACGCTGTCATCGCTCATGGCGTCAGCATCTGTAGTCAGCCTTGCCTGGAATCTGCATCCGTTAGCGGGTGAAACAAAGACAAAGGCAAACTTTGAGCCGGGGGCCAGCGACTCACGAATCATCAAGCCGGCCTTGGCCCAGGGGTCTGTGTTCTCTACGCTTAGCACCTGCGCCGAAATCGAACCAACGCCGGATAATTGCTTCCAGGCATAGCGGAACTCGTCGGCCTGACCCCAAATATCCGCTCCGGAGGCGCTCATCGTGTAGGTGCCGGCCGGGGCCTCTACCAAACCTGCTGGACTGCCTCTGAACCAAATCGATAATGTGTTGACACCGTTTTCGGTCCAGTCACGCGGGTAAGTCAATGTCAGAGTCGCCTCAGAGTAACCAACACTATTGTCGTAGGAGAGCGGCATCGACTGGTTCCCGCTGTGAACGATAGTTTGCTCGGCATAAGGAGGAAAATCATTACCAACGAGAGATCCGTTTGTCGGGATGCCATATCCGTCTATCCACGCTTCAAATATCCTGTTGCTCCCCAGGTCAGGGGGGTCAATGTCGTTGTAGGACTCAAAATCGTCCACGGAAAGGAAGTTGGCAGTCGTAAAGCTCCAGACAGGCCCTACCCACGGACTGTCGGGATTGACGCTATTGACCTCATCAATACGCCAATAATAGGTGGTATCCCACAAGAGTTGTACGGGTTCAAAGGTCTCAGAACCAAGGTTCCCGGTGCCTTTGTACTCTGGCGAACCTGTATCGGCATTTTTCACGGCATCTTCATCAGTGCCGAAATAGACCTCATGCGAAGCGGCATAGACTCCCGGCGACCAGGTAAGAACCGGTATTTGCTTTACATCCACAGCACCGTTAGACGGGTCCGGGCTCCCGATGGCGCCCTCAGTAGTAAAGCTCCAGACCTCGCCTTTATATGTGGCGATGGCATCAAACTCATCGACACGCCAGTAGTAAGTCTTAGCCAATTTAAGTGGGCCGGGATTATAAGATGGATCTCCAAGGGGCATACCCACAGTAGCATTGTTCACATCGTCAAAATTATCACCGAAGTACATATAGTGCAGTTTCGCACCGAAACCCTTCGTCCAGCTAAGGCCTGCATCCGGTTCCACCATCTCGGCACCATCAGCCGGGTCGGGTGCGTAGGCGGTCCTGGGTGGAATTGAAAAGCTCCAGACAGGGCCCACCCACGGACTATTCGGCTCGGTGTCATTGACTTCATCGATTCGCCAATAGTACGTCGTGCCCGGGACCAGACCATCCGGATATGCAAATCCGGGGAAGCCGGCTACCAAAAACGTCGCAGCTTGGTTACCTTGAAATGCGACTTCAGTACCATCGTTCACATCGTCAAAATTATCGCCGAAATATACATCGTGTGAGACGGCAAAATCTCCCGCCCTCCAGGCAAGGTTAACCCACGTATCCAAAAGTATGGTACCATCAGCCGGGGTGGGGCCCGAGGCAGTTGGATATGCGCCGAAGCCTTCCATAAGAGCCAGAATTTCGTCCGCCGTCAGTGCTCGGCTGAAAAGCGAAACATCATCCAGGGCGCCATTCATTCTGCGCGCGAGCCATTCATCATTGCCATCACCGCCCAGGTAGATGTTGCTGTTCCACGTGCAAGGGCCATGAGTAATCTCATTGACGGATCCTGCCACACCATTTACATAGAACGTTGCCCTGTCGGGCTCAACCGTCACGGCGCAAAAGGTCCACTCGTTGTCAGCGATCATGTCGCCTCCGCGGTAGTCCCACGACGTTGAAGTATCATTCCAGTGATAGGCCAACTGAAAACCGAGTACATTGAAGCCCGTTGCAAGACCAGGTGTGCGGGTCATAATGAACGAGGACCAGTCAGGCTGTGAACCGTTCGGCTTGATCCATCCCGCCATCGTGGCTTCCGTAAGCACCATATCAATAGGGGGCACTTCAACCAACGTGGGCCCGACCAGTTGCACGGCACTGCCGTGGATACCCTCAACCCAGGCCGGATCACCAAATACGAATGTCCCGTCGTGGCCGTTGCCGGAAGCATCACCCACAAAGGTACCTGCCCCTTCATCAAACGACCACCAGGCGATAAGGCTGGGGTCGGCACCTTCGGCTACGTTTGTTGCAAATCCCAGCACAAGAACAAAAGAAATTAGAGAAATCAATTTTCTACACATAATAATCCTCCTTTAAAAATAAATATAGGTTGTTAATTGAAATGCAAGAATTCTCACTTGCTTGTGAAGCACAAAATTTCCGCTACAGCTCTGTGCCTCGCGTGATACATAATAACTCCTCCTCTATTCAGAAAACAAGGCTCCTGCAAAATTGAGGTTAGGCATATATTATTTAAGAAAATCTGTTTTTTTGATTTCCTTAAATAATCGCCTAACTGCTTATTAAACAATAACTTACTGTCTGAAAAGAAAAAACAAAAGACGTTTTTTTTCTTTTCAAAGTATGCCTAACCTCAATTTTGTAGAACTCATTGGAAAATCACAAGAATTTTCTCAGCAGAAGAACAAAATCCACACTTCTAACCAATTATATTTATACCAGATTAGCCACCTTTTCGTCAAGTAGAATTTTTAGACAAAATTCCGCAATTCCACATATTTTTTAATTAGTTACTGTTTCCGCAACAAGAACTAATTAGATTGTGCAAAAGCAATAACTTGTTTACTTGTACGCTTATGCTTTTACGCCCACTTACCTTTAACTACGAATCACGGTTATCGAGTATCGTGATACACAAATCGTCCTGTTTGTCAGGAGCTCAGATGAATACCGTGTGCCGTACGCTAAAACAGACTCATCGGCTCACTGTCTCGGCTGTGCCGGCGATAAATTGTAACCCCTTTACAGCCAAGCTGATAGGCTAATTTATAGGCCTTATCAACGGCGGCTGCCGTGGCTTTTTCGCTGAAATTTATGGTCTTACTGACCGCCGCATCACAGTGTTGCTGAAAAGCCGCCTGCATACGAATATGCCATTCTGGCTTAATATCGTAAGCGCATCTGAAAATTCGGCGAATTTTGACGGGGATTTTGATGATTTGTTGAATGCTGCCGGTTTTGGAAATCCGGTTTTCAAGCTTCTTGCTGTAAAAACCATGTTTTTCAGCTACCTGTTTGAAGAATGGATTTATCTGCAGCGTTTTTGAACCATCTAAAATCCTGCGGATAAATACCGGTGAATAAACCGGCTCTATGCCGGACGAACAGTCTGCGATGATACTTATCGTGCCGGTCGGAGCTACGCAGGTAATAGAAGCGTTGCGGACCTTTTGCTTTCTTTTTGTCCGCCAGATACTGTGACTCCAATTTGGAAACGGCCCACGTAAATCGGCAAGCTCACTGCTGGCCTTGCGTGCGTTTTTATTGATGAAGCTCATAAGCTCCGAGCCGAATTCGATACCCCGCTGGGAATCGTAGGGTATCCCGAGCAGAAACATGCAGTCCGCAAAACCCATAACGCCTAAGCCGATTTTGCGATTGCCTTGCGCCAGGCGGACAGTATTTCTGACCGGATAAACACACACATCTATAATATTGTCCAGAAACCGCACAGCTAATCTAACGGTCTTGGCCAGTGCCGGCCAATCCATATCTGCTTTGTTATTAGCGAAGCTCACAAATTTGGTAAGATTTATACTACCTAACGTGCAGGCCTCATAAGGCAGCAGCGGCTGTTCACCGCAGGGATTAGTTGCTTCTATTCGGCCCAGCGAAGGAGTTGGATTGTCACGGTTGATTCGGTCGATAAAAACCACGCCAGGTTCGCCGGTTTTATGCGCGCACTTAACAATCATTTTCCAAATGTCACTGATGGTGTAAAATTGGCCTGCTCGCTGAGAGCGAGGTTTGCCTTTGCCGGTCAGTTTGTGCAAATCCTTTATTGTGTAGTTTGTAATATCGATTCGCCGTGGCAATAAATACCTTTGCTGGGTACGGGGATTTTTAACGATGTGCAGGCTTTTGCCGGTTTTGAGTACCTTCTTCATCCAGTCATCCGTGATTTTGACGGAGATATTGAAGTTGGTGAAGGACTGTAAGTTCTGCTTGGCGTGCAGGAATTTCAGGATGTCCGGATGTTCGACACTCATCATGCCCATATTTGCGCCGCGGCGAAAAGCGCCCTGCTGAATCGCGTTTGTTGTTTCGGAAAAGACGCGCCAAAAACTGATCGGCCCTGATGTTGTCCCGCCGCTGGAGGCAACGCGGTCGCCTGTCGGCCTTAATCTGTCAAAGGAAAATCCGGTTCCGCCGCCGGCCTGCTGAATCAGAGCGGTCTGCTTAATCGACTCGAATATCCCTTCTATACTGTCTTCAATCGGCAGCACGAAGCAGGCGCTGAGCATCCCCCGACGTTGTGCGTTCATTAAGGCGGGGGAGTTAGGCAAGAACTTCAAAGACGCCATCAAATCGAAATATTTTCGGTGCCACTGTCTGATTTCGCTGCTGTCGGCTCCGTATTTGGCTTCAGCTTCGGCTACTAATGATGCCACCCTGCTAAAAAGCTGGGCCGGTGTCTCGATGCACTTGCCGTGTTGGTCCTTGATTAGATATCTGCTTCGCAGTACCATCAAAGCGTTTTTGCTAAGCACGGGAACATTTCCAGGTGGCGGATGTATATGGAATTCAGCCATAAATGCTTCAACACTAAAAAACTTACTTAAAGGGAAAAATACATAATCATAATATGAAATTAAAAACCTGTTTAACTTTAAAACTCAAATGGTTTTTTATATTTCAACTTTGAACTTTCAACTTTTTTTTATCCATCTGAACCGAAAGACCTCACGAATCCTTTCGGTAAATCGTATCCCCAAACGCTGCGTGCTGGATTTGAACTCCATTCGATTCAAATCGTTTGTCGTGGGCTTGGCCGGGGACCTGCCGAATACTGTCAACAAGCCGGCCGCAAGCAAGCTGAGAAATGAATTTATCTTGGTTCGCACACGCATACTTGTTAAATACCATCACTATTTACTAAATAGTTCCTGTTGCGGAAACAGTATTTGTCATTCCCGCGAAAAGCCTACCCTGAGCGAAGCCGAATGGGCGGGAATCCAGTTTTTCGCTCTGGACCCCTGCTCCCCGCTTTTGCGGGGACAAGTTTACCCCTGCGGAAGCAGTGGCAGGGGTGACATCGTCGATTTTCGTTTTCCGCAACAGTAACTAACTACTATCTTTGCACAGCCAATTTTAGACCGACTAAAAGCTCCTGGCCGGTTCTGCTTATCGATTCGGTTTTGCCGAACAATTGATGTCTG
>Ga0315537_1003946_pt1 | contig 10912 bp, 7 predicted proteins | sample SalMarSW160270MG_FD_203091 | JGI IMG/M metagenome (GOLD analysis project Ga0315537, IMG submission 203091) | Salt marsh sediment microbial communities from the Plum Island Ecosystem LTER, Massachusetts, United States - Salt Marsh Sediment SW1602-70 ... | reverse complement strand
AAAAGCGAAGCGCTACAAAGGCAAACCAACCATAATCAAACTTCGCACGCACATTGCCTACGGCGCCCCTGACGCCCAGGACACCGCAGCCGCCCATGGCGCTCCGCTCGGCGAGGATGAGGTAAAACTAACAAAACAAAAATTCGGCTGGGACCCGGAAAAAACTTTTTATGTCCCTGCTGAAGTTGCCGAGCGCATGCTCAAGGTGCGAGACGCCGGAATCAAAGCCGAAAAGAGCTGGCAGCGAAAATTCAACAAGTACGCAAAACAATACCCGGAGCTTGCGCAGCAGTTTAATACCGCCGCAGATGGAAAGCTCGGTATAGACATCGATTCACTGCTGCCGAAATTCTCACTCGATAAACCGATGGCCACACGCAAGGCATCAGGTGCCGTCTTAAATGCGCTCATGCCGCACCTGCCTTTGATTATGGGCGGCTCGGCGGACCTGACTCCTTCGAACAACACCCGCTTCGAGGGTGCCGTTGACTTCCAGAAGGACCAGTGGCACGGCCGGTACATGCGCTACGGCGTCCGCGAGCATGCAATGTGCGCGATTATGAACGGTATATCCGTCAGCGGCCTGTGCCGCGCGTATGGCGGAACGTTTTTCGTCTTCAGCGACTACGCCCGCGCCGCAATCCGCGTCGCCGCAATGAGCGGCTATCCGACGATTTTTGTTTTTACGCACGACAGCATCGGCCTGGGCGAGGACGGCCCGACACATCAGCCAATCGAGCAGTTGCCCAGCCTCCGTGCAATGCCCAACATCATCCTCATTCGTCCCGCCGACGCAAACGAAACCGCACAGGCCTGGAAGTTCACCCTTGAATACCGCAACGGCCCGGTCGCTCTATTGCTCACCCGCCAGGGCCTGGGCGTACTCGACCAGACTAAGTACACTCCTGCTACTAATCTTGTAAAGGGCGCTTACGCAGTCAAACCCGCCGACAATCCTGATTTATTGTTGTTATCGAGCGGCTCGGAAGTACACATTGCCCTGGCCGCCGCCGAGACTCTTCAAACACAAGGCGTAAAAACCCAGGTCGTCTCGATGCCGTCGTGGGAATTATTTGAAAAGCAAAGCGCCGAATATAAGAATTCCGTCATCCCGCCGCACGTGAAGGCCCGCATCGGTATTGAAGCCGCCGTCGGTTTAGGCTGGGAAAAATATCTTGGCGAAAAAGGTATATTTATAGGCCTAAGCGAATTCGGCGTCAGTGCCCCTTACAAGGACGCCTACGCCCACTTCGGAATTACAGCCGACAACGTAGTCGCCACCGCCAAAAAACTACTCGGTTAATTGACACGACGTTGTTACTTGTGACTTGTGCGCAGGGTTTTGTCTTATTATGAAAACCGCTCTTTGCATAATAGGCGCCGGCCCGGCAGGTCTGTTCGCCGCAATTTCCGCCGCACAATCCGGCGCTGAGACCCTTATCGTCGAGCGCAACACCTCCGCCTGCCGCAAACTCCTCCGCACAGGCCGAACCCGCTGCAACCTCACCCACTCCGGCGCCGTCCGGGATTTTATAAAGGCCTACGGCTTGCCGCTGCGACGCGCGTCGCAAGACGCGGCAGCAGGCCGCTCCGGCAGGTTCCTGCGCCACAGCCTTTACGAATTTTCCGCCGATGATTTGCGACAGTACTTCTCCGAACACGGCCTGCGAACGAAGGTCGAAAAAGACGGCTGCGTCTTTCCCGCCACCGACCGCGCAACCGACGTCGCACGGGTCCTGCTCGGCCACGCGAAAGAGTCCTCCGTCAGGTTTATGTATGGCAGGGGTGTCCGGACCATTCAAAAAGAAAACGACAGCTTTATAGTAATCACCGACAAGGACAAAATCACGGCTAAGGCCGTCATCATAACCACCGGCGGCCTGACCTGGCCGTTCACCGGCTCGACCGGCGACGGTTACAGCTTCGCAAAGTCGCTCGGCCACACAATAATCGAACCTAAAGCCGCGCTGTGTCCTTTGGTAACCGCCGAGTCCTGGCCGGGAAAGCTGCAAGGAGTTGGTATTCCGGATGTAGTTATCAAAACTGAGGTTGCAAGTCGAAAAATTAGTGTCGCAGGCCCGTTAATGTTCACCGACAGCGGTATAGGCGGCCCTGCCGTATTCGACCTCAGCAGACTTATTACCGAATACCTGCCCTGTTACGATAACCCGGTGCGCATAACTATAGACTTGCTGCCGCAATATGATTCGTCGCGGCTTGACAAAGAGATAATCACCGTCTGTTCGCAGCATCCGAAGAAGACTGTAACAGCAGTCCTTTCGCAGCTTGTCACAAAGGCCGTTGCCGCACAGCTTTTCCGGCTTATAAGCACTTCGCAGAGTATCCTTGCGGGACAACTGCAAAAAACTCAGCGTAGTTTGCTCGTTAGGTTACTAAAGGCCATGCCGCTTTCTGTTGTCGCTGCCGCGCCTGTTGCCGAGGCGACTATAACCCACGGCGGCATCAGTACGAACGAAATTGACCCTAAGACTATGGAATCGAAATTGTGTAAGGGCTTATATTTCGCCGGTGAGGTTATAGATGTGGACGGTCCCTGCGGGGGCTACAATTTACAAATCGCCTTTTCAACCGGCCGACTCGCCGGCCTGGCCGCCGCCCGGTAACGATTATTCAGCTTAATTTACAAACCTTCACCGGACCGGCGGGTAAGCCCCTGTAAACCGCTCATCGGTTTTAAGGCCGAGCAGCTTGCTGACTTCGGATGGAAGCTGCGTCGCCGCATTAGAGCCTCCAAATGCCTCTAACAACTGGTAATCACCCTGTTTGGCATTCTTGAACAAAGGTCCTTTATAATTAGCGAAATAACGACTGTTAGCTGAAAATTCCGGATGCAGTTTCCGCAAATCCTCCAGCGACTCAAGTGCAACCTGGCAATCATCGTTCTGCGCCGGACTCCACCAAATCATCGGTTCCGTCGTCTCCGCGCGCCGCACATACACATTATAATCGAGCTGTTTGACCTGCGGCTTATCGAGGCGTTTACACAGGGACCTCGGCTGTGAAAAAGCCAGAAGCGGTCTGCGAAAATTTTCGTTCCCTGTGAGCAGATTATTGACAAATACGTGCCCGTCCCGCTCGTCAACATCCGGCCCGGTGCTGGGATGCCAGCCGAAGTGGTCGCCGGCCGCACTTCTTTCGTTGCGACCAATGCATACGGTGCTGTTTACTAATGTGTTTTGGTACATTTGAACATCCGAACTGTTAATCACTAAAATGCCATGGTCGCAATTGACAAACAAGTTTCCCGCGCAAATCGCCCCTTTCGAGATTTCAAAGAAGAATCCATTCTGGCTCGGCCAGAACCGTCTGTAGGAGAACTCCCCGCTGGTATGGCCTACCTCCTCGATGCGGTTGTCGATAAATCGGCCGTCAACATTGCCCACGTCATACCAGATACCGTTCGAATTCGGAAGGTCGGTAACCAGATTGTCCCGGCACGTGGCACGGTAGCATTGATTAAATATCTTCACCGCCGCCGGGAAGTAGCCTTCGATATTCTCAATGTTGTTACGCCTGAAGATGTTCTTCTCCAGCAGAACGCCAGCCGAGGCTATGATGTAAAGCCCTTCGGTGCTGGTGTCACTCACTAAGCAATGCCGTATCGTTAAATTATCCCCCTTGAAGTAGCCGGCCACACGCGAACAGAAACTAATCGTGCAATGCTCGAAAGTTGTGCCCACCACGTCTTTGCCGTGCTCCGACTCAGCGGACAGGCCCTCCGGATACTTACCTTCGATTTCAATCGCACGGAATGCATATTGCGTGAAAGTGATTCCGCGAATCGTCGGCCCCTTGCCGTCCGAATCCTTGCCGTGACATTTCCCCGTTGTCCGTATAATAGCGCTGTCGAAAGCGGTGATTTCGACTAATTTATCCGCCGGGTCAATACCTATATAAACCTCTTTAGCGTCATAGTCGATGAAAAAAGAATTCTCATCAACCTCTCCTTTTCCTCCCGCCGATTGTAGAAACTTACCATCCACGAACACCATGTCATTATTAAAACGATGCAGCGGTGTTCTTCCTCTGTCCCGCCACCAGTCAGCCGGCTTTTCAGGAAATAAGCGGCTCCACGACGTTTTCCATAATCCCTTTGCCGGACTCTCCCACTTGTCAGCTACAAAAGTCCCCTTCAAAACAGGCTGTTCATCTTTGTAAGGCTGTATAGTAATTTGCTGGTTGAATTTCAGGCCGCCGGTACGATAAGTACCACCACGCATCACGATTGCATCGCCGGTCACTACCTGCTCAATAGCCGATTCAGTTGTTGTTGGATTTTCGAGTGCATTGCCCGACGCCTGCGCCTTTCCATCGGGCGCTACATAATAAATCTTGCCTGCATCTTTCGGCAATTCATAGCTTTGCCGAATCGGCCCGTAAGGCCCGCCCGAAGGCTGCGCCGCTGCAGACAGCGAGCAGGAGATTATGCAGGCAAGAACACAGCTAATAAAAAACGGCTGCTCCCATTTCTTTGTTTGAGTGGATTTTTCAAGGCTGCTTGATTTCATTTGGCATTCCTTCAAAGTAACGGTTAATAAAGAACAAAATTGCTTACGCCCGCCAGTTAAATAAAACGGACAGTATTATAACTCAGACGAACCGATTACGCAATTTGTAATATGAGATTGTCATTCTGAATAACTTGCCCAACCGTCTTGTCAGGCGTAGTTTTGACAATGACGGAAGTTTTAACGGAGGCGGATGTGCCGAAGGATTGTCCTTTCTCAATGTGTCAATCAGACTCGGCTGTCATCTTTCAGTCTCAGATAATACAGGTTTTCTCGACAACCAAACCGCCATCTCACCCGGCCCGCGATGTGACCACGCGTAGTAAGGAATAGCTAATAATTCCCTTTTCCCTCCGGTCTCGTCCGACACATCCCCTGTAATCACAGTGACGCCGCCCAGCAGGTCTTTCCGGTATTCAGCTTTGAGTTCGACGTCGTCGCCGATGACCATATCAAGCACTTTCTTATCATTATCAACTCCTTCGGCGCAGTAAACAACAGGACCGCGAACCAGGGTGACCTTATTAAGGTCGGCCTTAACCTTTTCATTCGCTATCACCCGGCGAATCGGCATCGGCAGGTTCAGTTCGACGACGTCTCCTTTCGACCATTTCCGCTCGATTACAGCAAATCCCTTATTCATATTGATATCGATTGGCTTAGCATTCAGTTTTAGCGTGACTTTTTCCCGGTTTTCATCCGCGTAACGGTATAAATCGCTTGGCACGGGTTTATTTAAGGCCCACCCCGGAACACGGATATTGACCGTAAATCTTTCGCTCGCTTCTGGTTCCACTTTTATAATTACTTTTCCGTCCCATGGATAACCGGTTTCCTGACTGATTTCGACACTTGTTTTGTTCATCTCGATGTCGGCCTTACCCGAAATAAAGAGATTTACATATAACGAATCGTCACGACGGGCATAGATATAATTGGGCACCGACGGGATAAAACGAATAACGTTCGTTGGGCAGCAGGAGCAGTCGAACCACGGCTGCCGCGTTAGACTGCCCATATTAAACTTGTATTTGCCGTTCGACTCCAGGCAGTTCGGATAGAAAAAGGAATCACCCTTCAAAGAGACCCCTGAAATCATCCCGTTATAAAGCGTGCGCTCCAGTACGTCGATATATTTTGCGTCACCGGTCAGCAGAAACATCCTGTGGTTCCAGTAAATATTTCCTATTGCCGCGCACGTTTCGTTATAAGCCGTCAGGTTCGGCAGCTCGTAATTGTCGCCGAACGATTCTCCCTGATGGCGAGCGCCTATTCCGCCGGTGATATATAATTTCTTCGATACGACGTTGTCCCATATCTTCTCCACGGCCGCGCGGTAGCTCGAATCATCCATAATCCCCGCGACGTCCGTCATCGCTGCGTACATATAGACTGCCCGCACCGCATGCCCGACCGCCTCGTCCTGTTCGACGACAGGCTTGTGGTCCTGGCTGTACGACCCGTAAAGCTTATGCCCCTGAGCGTTGCCTCTCTGGTCCAGGAAGAATTTCGCCAAATCGAGGTACTTTTCTTTCTGAGTTGCCAGGTACAGTTTAACAAGACCGGTCTCGATAATCTGATGCCCCGGCACGTCGAGCTTTTTGCCGGGTCCGAATGTCTCGCAAATCAGGTCGGCATTCTTCAGAGCAACGTTCAGAAAGTTCTTCTTGCCCGTCGCCTTATAATGCGCGTAAGCCGCTTCATATAAATGCCCGGCATTGTACAGCTCGTGGCTTGCCCCGAGGTTATGCCATCTCGGCCCCGGTTTTACCCAGTTCGCCGGCGTCTTGTCCGGATTTATCGTCTTCCACGTACACAGATAACCGTCCTCTTCCTGCGCCGCTGCGATTTTTTCAATGATGCCGTCGATATATTTCTCCAGTTCCTTGTCCGGGTGAATTGCCAGGCAGTACGAAGCCCCTTCGATTATCTTATAAACGTCGGTATCGTCGAAAGGCATTTTCCCTTCGTATTGGCCGTCCAGCAATCCGCCGGCCCTTGCAAAATTTCTTATCCTGCCTTCTTCTTCACATTTCTTAAAACCGAATGAAATCGTAACCGTCCTGTTGGTCTCGATGCGCCTTGCCCAGAAATCGTCCGTCAGTGTTACATTAGTGAACGGGACCGCTGTAATGGCGTATCCCGATTTGCCTTCCTTGTGTTTTACAGGCTTACAGGAAGCTGCTATAGTCGTTATAAGGACAAGCGATATTTTTAAGATGTTTGCAGCGTACCGCATTTTCATTTTACTCCTCATATTTTTAAGATTTTGCCCTGCAATTATCTGTCTCGCAACTGATATTACGAAATGCTGTTTCAGATAACAATATTGCAATCGGTAAAAAAAAATTTCTCCGCCAGCCCGACCCCCTGAATACCGATGACTAACCAGTTTCTGACTTTATCTTTGGGGTTCTTGCTTGCCCTCCGAAGCGCAAAGTACGAAGGAGGGTCATACCTGCGCAAGCAGGTATCCATTTCGAGTATCGAGTATCTCCACAGGACGCCTTACGGCGGAGCATCCAGCATCCGGCATCTGGCTTGGCCTTCCTATGGAATGGCCGAGCCAATGCCATAGGCAGAGTATCACCCGTCCGTTATTATTGCTGTCCGCATAGGCTGACAATAAAAGAAGTCCGGGCAGCGTGTGTCCTCACGCACTGCCCGGACTGCGAGGTAAATGCCGAATATGTCGCCTCGGCGGAATTATTGTGGGCCGGGCCTTCGACCCATGAATTGCTTAATTGACTCAGTAAATTCCTCGAGCGTCACAAGCCCATCGCCGTTCGTATCGGCTTTTTCAAAGTGTTCAGCCATTGGCCTGCCGGTCGCGGTGAATTCTTCGAGCGTCAGCTTGCCGTCGCCGTTTGTGTCCTTAAGCTCGAAAATCTTTTGCGGGTCCGGCGGTCCCATCCGGCCTCTCCAGCCCCCTGGTCCTCTTCGGCCTTGTGGGCCTTCGCCTTCACCCCTGCCCCAGGCTCCGGGTCCCGCTATGTCCCCGCGGTGTTCGCGCCGGGCCTGCCTGAGATTCAGCCATTTCTCATACTGCTCGGCGGTAAGAACATTCTTTATTTCCGCGATGTGCGCCGCCCGCAGAACTGCGTTGTCACCCATTATCGTGCCCAGCTCGGCAGCGGCTGCTCGAATAGCCTCCTCGCCCGCCCCTGACTCTACGGCTTCATTCAGGGCCTTTCTCTTTTCCTGCATCGCCTGTTGCGCCTCTTTCATTTTTTCCATGTGAGCAGTCATTAACTGCTCCATCTGTGCAGCTTGCTCATCTGACAGGCCCAGTTTCTCCTGCAATTTCGGCCCTGCACCCGGCCATTGGCCTTTGGGGCACGGAGCGTTTGGCTCCGTATTTGCAAAGGCTGCTGAGGTGAGTAGAACGGCCATAACCAGGCCGCACAACACGATTCTTGACTTGCTGGTACCCATTTGTTTGCCCTTTCTTAAAAATACCTAAAACTTTGCTGTTTTGCCTTACCAATCGCTTATTAAAACGGTCGCAGGAGCAATTTTATTGCAGGGAGAGATTATTTCGGGAGAAATTACGGCCGGGCTGTCCTGTTCGGCTGCGGCAGCTATAAAAAAGGGTCGCGGCGGCTGCCGCGACCCGTGTCGGTTTGTTCTAAAGCTGCAGACCGGAGGCGTCACCGCCTTTTTCCACGAGCTTGTCGTAGTAAACCTGAAATCGCGTCTTGAGGTTCGAGATTGATTTGTTCAGGGCGTCGATATCGGCTTGCAGGCCCTTAGCCTCTTCGCCGACGGCTTCGAGCGGCGGGATGTCTTTGAGCTTGGCCATTGACTTTTCGAGGTCAGCCATTTTGGCCTTGACGGCGTCGTAATATTGTTTCGCCGCGGCCTTTAGCTGTGCTTCGTTCATCTTTTCGGCTTCGGCTTTAACGTCGGCCATAGGCTTGTTTTCGTCGGCCTTTTTGCCGCAGCCGAACAGCGATACGGCCAGCAGGGCGACCATACAATAGAGTGTGATTGTTTTGAGTTGTTTCATTTTAACGACCTCCCTTCATATTAGACTAAAAAACCAAAGGCTTCTTAGGCACAAACTAACAAAGATTTGCGCGAATGCAAGGGTAAAAGTCGAGGGGCTATGGCGGACAGGTTGGCGCGGCTGTCTTCGACATCGATTAACGCTGTAGCATATAAGTATATAAGCATATGCGTATATGCTTATATGCCTTTTTAGTGTCTGAAGCGTTGTGTCATTAAGGGATGGAATGTGGGTGATTGACGGGTCGTGAATTGTGGTTGGTAATTGGACCGGCGGCGGTGCTTAAGGGCTGATTTGGGCGTGAAAAGGGGGTTTACAGGCGCCAATGAGGTTTGAGGGGACGCTATAGAGAGCGGTCGAAGCGGGAGATAATAAAAATATAATTTTTTATATGTTGCGTCGGATTAGCCGATATGGTCTAATACAGGTTGTGGGTTTTATTCTTGCACCTCTCGAGAGTACCTCCCAAATGAAATAAGAATCAGAGGTATTAAGTTTATGGGCCTATGTTTGGTCCAAGGAGCAGTTTAAGTGAGTAACGGTAAAGTAAAATGGTTCAATGGGAACAAGGGTTTTGGTTTTATCACTCCGGACGGCGGCGGTGAGGACCTGTTTGTCCATCACTCAGAGATTAAGACGACCGGCTACGCGTCGTTAGACGAAGGCCAGAACGTCCAGTTCGAGGTAGGACAAGGCAGAAAGGGTCCGTGCGCAACAAACGTAGTGCCCGGCTAAGACGAGAGATTCCTTAAGAAACCTATTGGCCCTGACGGAAACGCCGGGGCCTTTTTTTTATCGCTGATCCGTCGTCGCCTTCGGCTGTGCCGGACAAGTTGCGCTGATTTGCTTTATCCACGAATTGACACCAATTTTATTGACACAGATTAACACAGATGATTTGAATGATTATTGATTAAGGATTATTGATTATTTTTTGTGGAACCGCGGATTTCTTACCATGAAGAGCAGGGAGGACATGAAGCGAATTTAACAGCGGATTCCGGCGTCGCCTGCGGCTATGCCGCGACAAGTTTCGCGGGATTTTTTGTTTTTCAGTGACGGGATTGGCGGGTAAAATTGTGAATTAGCGTTTAGCGGGTAGCGTATAGGAACCGCGGATTTGCGCGGATTCTATCTCTACTGCTCAACTGCTTGTCTCGGCGGGGCCGAAGGGAAAACCGGACTCAAATCTCTTGCGAAGCGGGCCGCGGGGTTAAATGAAAAACAAATCCCCCCAAGCAGGCTTGGGGGCTAAATATAAATAAAGGGCCCCCCGGCACAGGTCCGGGGGCTAACCGAGTCGCCGTTCCGGCGACTGCTAAACAAAATGGATACCTGCTTACGCAGGTATGACAACGACCGCGACTGGGTCCCAGATAAAAACATTCTGGGGTCTTCGCCTGGTTCGACTTCGCTCACCACAGGGCGCTTCGAGGGTTTAAATAGTTGATTATGCCAAAATATGAGGTATAATAATAACTCGGAGGTTAGTTATGCGGCTGATAGTCAGAAAAGACGGCCAGGATGATAAGGAGTTCAGTACCGGTAAGCCTACCATCCAAATCGGCAGGGGGCTCGACTGCGACGTTATACTCAGCGACCGTTTAGTATCGAGAAAACATGCTGTGCTGAACTACGACGATTCGATTGGGCAGTGGACTATCGAGGACTTAGGCTCGTCGAACAAGACGTTTCTTAATAACCGGCCTGTCCAAAAGGGCGGGGTTAAGACGGGCGATGAGATTCAGATAGGCCAATTTTTCATCGAGATAAACCTCGGCGATGCACCTGAGCTGGACAGGAGCATCTCGGCGGATGAGACGGTTGAAGGCGAAGAAGTGACTATGGAGGCGTCGTTAACGACGCCGAAGAGCGAGACGGTGGTGCGAAAACCGGATGCTCAGCATGCGCCGGCGATGCGCTTAGCGGCGAGGCGGCTTAATGATTTTTCACAGGCGGCTGAGGCTTTGTGCGAGGCAGAAAGTCTTGATAAGATGCTGGTGACGTTAGTGGATATTCTGATAAGGCAGTTCGACGCGTTTCACGTGTGGTGCGCGCTGAGGGAGCAGCCGAGCGGGCCGATGACTTATCATGTGGGTAAACGGCGTGACGGGCGGAAAGTGGAAATATCAGATTTGCAACTGCAGGACAAAATCAGTCATGCAATCGAGCGAAAACAATCTATGGTGATGCCGCGGGTTTCGGCGCAGATGGAATCGAAGGACCGGATACGCTCGGCGATGATTGCACCGATTATGCGCAGCAGCGGGTGCTTCGGGCTGTTGTATGTTGATAATGCGATGGTGCACAAGCATTATGCCTTGAGCGATTTGGACTACCTGATGGTAATCGCGATGCACACGGCGGCGATACT
>Ga0315537_1003945_pt1 | contig 10916 bp, 12 predicted proteins | sample SalMarSW160270MG_FD_203091 | JGI IMG/M metagenome (GOLD analysis project Ga0315537, IMG submission 203091) | Salt marsh sediment microbial communities from the Plum Island Ecosystem LTER, Massachusetts, United States - Salt Marsh Sediment SW1602-70 ... | reverse complement strand
CTGCGGCCACCACTTCGACCAAGCCGGCGGCTCGCCACATTGCTAAGGACTACAGCTACATCTTCGGCGAGCTAAGACGCATCAGTATTATTGTGCTTGTCATTGTGGCGGGGCTGGTCGCTGCTGCGATCGCTCTGCGCTAGCGCGATAGACCAGTCGCCGTGGCCACTTACGGGCGCATGCCTCGGATTTCGGTGGCCTCCACCACGCGGCGGATCCCCAGGACCGTGGCTGCCTTCCGCATCGTTAGTTTCTCGCTCTCGGATACAGCGGCCACCTGTTCGTAGGCCCTGGCCATTATCTGAGCCAGGCGGCTGTCGACCTCTTCTTCTGTCCAGTAAATACCGTTCCGATTCTGGGCCCACTCGAAGTAGGAGACGACCACGCCGCCGGCGCTGGCCAGGGTGTCGGGAATGACGAGACGCCCTGCGTCATTCAGGATCTGATCGGCCTCGGGGGTTGTGGGGCCGTTGGCTGCCTCGGCGATGATCTTGGCCTTGACATCGGCGGCATTGGCCGAGGTGATCTGATTCTCGAAAGCGGCCGGCACCAGGATATCCACTGGCAGGACCAGAAGCTCCTCGTTCGTGATACGGTCGCCGTTCTTGTATTCAGTGATACGACCGCTCTCCAGTTTCTTGGCGATGGCTGCTTCGATGTCGAGACCACGCTCGTTGTGGATGCCGCCCGATGTGTCACTGACGGCTACCACCTGGTATCCGAGGCTTGCCAGGAGGCGAGCCGACCACTGGCCGGCGTTGCCGAAGCCCTGGATAGCTACGGTTGTGTCGGCTGGTGTGAGACGGTTGCGGCGGGCAGCCTGCTGGACTACGTGCATGATACCAGCGCCAGTGGCGGAATCCCGCCCTACGGTGCCGCCAACGCTGATGGGCTTGCCGGTAACTACGGCCGGCGTCCAGCGTCTCTGCGTCCCGCCGTAGGCATCCATAAGCCAGGCCATGGTTTGGGGGGTGGTGCCGACGTCAGGAGCAGGTACGTCCTGGTCAGGGCCGAGCACTGGGCTTATGGCGATGGTATAGCGCCGGGTGAGACTCTCTAGCTCGCGGCTTGACAGCTTCTTGTACTCCACCCGCACGCCGCCCTTGGCCCCCCCAAAGGGGATGTTCACAACGGCGCACTTCCAGGTCATCCACATCGCCAGGGCCCTTACCTCGTCCAGACTGACGAGGGGGTGATAGCGGATGCCCCCTTTGCTCGGGCCACGCGCCCAACTGTGCTGAACGCGGCATCCCCAGAACACCTCTATAGAGCCGTTATCCATGCGTACGGGCAGGCGGACCAGCAGTTCACGCCGGTTGTTGCGCAGGTACTGACGGGTTGACTCGTTTAGGCCAAGGTAGTCAGCGGCCGCATCGAACTGCGCCAGAGCAGTGACATACGGGTCCACTACCTCACCAGGCGCCAGGAGCTCTCGACTCGGCTCAACCATGTTGCACCCCCTGATGATTGCGGCTAGCGGCTGCCGGTTGCCGACAGCCAACCGGCGGTGCTCCAATAGTGGACTAGTTATGGGCATTTGTCAAGCCTCGAGCTCGGAGGTCTTGGACGCGGGGTGTCCGTTTTAACCATGCTTTAACAGCGATTAGATGTAGGGCATGGGGAGAGGGCACATCCCTCACGCTGGCGAAGGCAGCCTACAGGTCCCGAAAGTTGACCAGGCGCTCGAAGTCGATGGTGCCGCTTTCCGAGAAGTTGTCGGCCTGTATTCCAGCCTCCTCGGCGGCAGCAATGGGGTTCATTCCGCCCAGCAGCACGATTCCTATCTTGTTCAGGCCGACGGGGATCTGGCACACGGGCTCGCTGGCTTCGCCCATGAGCAGTATTCCGTGGATGCCGACCTGCTGGAGCGCTGCTATGTTGCTCTCCACCAATGGTCTTGCTGCGGCCGGGATCTCCCGGAAGTTGGCCAGTATTGTTCCGTTGCCTGTGGTTGCAGCGTCGCGCACCCGCGTCATTCTGGCCCTGATGTAGGCTTCGGAGGGGTCCAGCGAGGAGCCGGCATAGGTGATTATGGCCAGAAAGCGCCTGGGGCGCGAGTTTCGCATCTCCAACACCCCTCCGAACCTGGAGTCGGTGGGGACGCCGGCTTTCAACAGAAGTCCGTTTACGACAGCGCTGCAGAGGGTGGCGAAGCCAACCATACCCTGGGGGACGATCAGGTCGCCCAGCCTCTCGCCCTTGGAGGCTACGGCCACCAATTCGCTAACACATAGGCCAGCATTGAAGGCGTCGCGCATGGCCGTCAGGGCCTCGCTGAATCTGTGTTCGGGGAACAGGGATGTGTTCACTGGTACCTGGCCGGTACGTCGGATCGGGTCGAAGGTGGTCTGAAAGGCCAGCAACTCGATCCTCTCGATCACGAAGCCAACCTGGTCCGGCACCAAGGCGCTTCTCAGCTCGGCCAGCCCCTCGGGCGTGAGCACCCTTCCGTCCCTGCCGCGAGGTTCGGTGAAGCCGCGCTCGTCCGTGATCTTGAGGTGATACCTGACGGTTCTTTCGCTCAGATGTACGCCGTGGGATTCTAGCGCCCGAGCAATGAAAGTGGAGCCAACCGGCTCCGAGGATTCACTGAGGACTTTGAGAATTGCGATGACCTTTCTCTCGGTGTCGCGATTCTCTTCTCGAATAACCATGACGACTCACCAGTTGGTGTGAGCGAGCTCGCTCTGGCGACCGCCAGCAAAATCCGCCTGCCGATACTGTAGCGCTTTTTGGCAGTTAGCGCCAGTGGGTGCGGGATCGCGGCCAAACCGTCACAGCAAATGGGACTGGCGCTGACGGGCTAGGGCGATGAGCTGCTCAACCGGCTCGAAGGGGAGGGGGATATTGCCCAGGTCGCGCTCGTGGGCGCCGCCGATGCCGTGGAAATCGCTGCCCCCCAGGGGCAGAAGGTCGTGCTGGCGGGCGATCGCCAGGAGGCGTTCAACGGCCTGTTCATCGTAGTCCTGATAGTAGACCTCGATGCCGATGAGGCCGGCCGCTTTGAGTTCCACCAGCAGGGACTCTAGGTTCTGAAGGTCGCGGGGGTGAGCCAGGACGGGCAGGCCAGACGCGGCGGTGACGAGCTGCACCGCCTCGGCGGGGGTTATCTTCTCGCGCTCCACGTAGGCGGGGCCGTTGCGGCTGAGGTAGCGGTCGAAGGCTTCTTCCAGGGAGGAGATGTGGCCGGCCTCTAGCATGGCCAGGGCGATGTGAGGGCGCCCTACGGCGCCATCGCCGGCGATCTCTTTCACCCGCTGCCAGGAGATGTCGATGCCCAGGTGCTTGAGCTTCGTCAGCATCTTCTGGCCACGCTCCATGCGCGAGCGGCGCAGGCGAGCGAGGCGGCTTTGGAAGCGCGGGTTCTGCCAGTCGAGGAAGTAACCCAGCACGTGCACCTCTTCGCGGGGCAGATCGGTACTCAGCTCTACGCCGGGGATAAAAAGCAGTTGGGAGTGCTTTCGGGCCGCCTCCAGGGCCTCGGCAATGCCATCGGTGCAGTCGTGGTCGGTGAGAGCGAGCACCTCCAGGCCTCTGCTGACTGCCCGCTCGATGAGCTCAGTGGGGGTGAGGTTGCCGTCGGAGTAGGTGCTGTGGGTGTGGAGATCGGCCCTACTGGCCATGCTTGTTGATCTCCCGGTCGATGCGGACAATGCTCTGAGCGCGGCCGCTGGTTTCATCGACGTCTATGAGGACGGAGTTGAGGATGGCAGGTCCCTGCTCCACCGGCGAGAAGCGGGTGGGAAGCTGGGTGAGGAAGCGCTCGATGATCGGCTTGATTTCCACGCCGATGATTGAGTCACGTGGACCTACCATGCCTACGTCGCTAACGAAAGCAGTGCCGTTGGGCAGGACACGGGCATCGGCGGTGGCGACGTGGGTATGGGTGCCGATGACAGCGCTGACTCGACCATCCAGGTACCAGGCGAGGGCCGCCTTTTCGCTGGTGGCCTCGGCGTGGATGTCGACGATGATCACGGGGATGTCCTGGAGCGACTCCAGGGCGCTGTCGGCGGCGCGAAAGGGGCAGTCTGTGTCGGCGCCCATAAAGGTGCGGCCTTGCAGGTTGATGAAGGCTGCGCCGTGGGCGATGAGCAGGCCACGGCCAGGGACGCCGGGCGGGTAGTTCAGGGGCCGCAGGATGGGCGCTTCGCCGTCCAGTGTGGGGTAGATCTCGCGGATTTCCCAGACGTGGTTGCCGGAGGTAATAACGTCCACGCCAGCGGCGAAGAGTTCGTCGGCGGTGGCTAAGGTGAGGCCACGGCCGCCGGCGGCGTTCTCGCCGTTGGCGACGATCAGATCGGCCTGGGTCTCTTGCTTGAGGGTGGGCAGAAGGGCCCGCAGTGTCTTGCGGCCCAGGCGGCCCACCACATCACCGACGAAGAGGATCTTCATTAGCGCTACTGAGGGCAGCAAAGGGGGGAGCGTCGACGTTGGGTCAAGTGGGACGCCGCTCCCCCTCCTTTGCTATTTGGCGTACTCGATTGCACGCTTCTCGCGGATCACGGTAACCTTTACCTGCCCCGGATACTCGAGTGTCTCCTCGATCTTCTTACTGATGTCCTTAGCTAGGCGCATTGCCTCCAGGTCGTCGACCTCTTCCGGCTTGACGATGATGCGGATCTCGCGGCCAGCCTGGATGGCATAGCACTTGTCGACTCCTGGGAAGCCGTTGGCCACTTCCTCCAGGGCGCGCAGCCGCTTGATGTACTGCTCCAGAGACTCGCGGCGGGCACCGGGCCGGCTGCCGCTGATGGCGTCGGCGATGATGCAAATCACGGCCTCGACGGTGCTCGGCTCCACTTCCTCGTGGTGGGCCTCGATGCAGTGGACCACCGCGGCGCTCACGCCGTGGCGGCGAGCCATCTCGGCGCCGATGAGGGCGTGTGTTCCTTCCACGTCCTGGTCGATGGCCTTGCCCAGGTCGTGGAGGAGACCGCCGCGACGGGCAATGTTGGCATCGGCGCCAAGCTCATCGGCGAGCATGCCGGCGATGTGGGCCGTCTCCACAGCGTGCTTGAGCTGGTTCTGGCCGTAGCTGTAGCGATACTTGAGGCGGCCCAGCGCCTTCACGATCTCTGGGTGGAGGCCAGGCACACCTGCCTCGGCGACAGCCTCTTCGCCCGCCTCTCTGATGGCGACATCGACCTCTTTTTGAGCCTTCTCCACCATGTCCTCGATGCGAGCGGGGTGGATGCGGCCGTCGGTGATGAGTTTGGTGAGGGCCACCCGGGCGATCTCGCGGCGGACGGGGTCGAAGGTGGAGAGGGTTACGGCATCGGGGGTGTCGTCGATGATGACGTCCACGCCGGTGAGGTGCTCGAGGGTGCGGATGTTACGGCCCTCGCGGCCGATGATCCGGCCCTTCATGTCGTCGCTGGGCAAAGGCACCACCGAGACGGTAGCCTCGGAGATGACATCGGAGGACAGGCGCTGCATGGCGGTGGAGAGGATGTCGCGTGCCCGCTGAGAGGCGTCCTCCTTCAACTCGGCCTCGATCTCGCGCATGCGCCGATTGGCCTCGTCGCGCACCTCGTGCTCGATCTCAGCCAGGAGGACCTCTCGTGCCTCCTGGGTGGTCAGGTTGGCCAGGTGCTCGATTTCCTGGCGGCGCTGTTGCTCCAGGTCGGTCAGCTGGGTCCTGATGTTGTCGAGGTTTTTCTCCTTGTTGACCAAGGAGCGCTCGCGGCGCTCCAGGGACTCTAGCTTTCGATCCAGGTTTTCCTCTTTGTGGATCAGGCGTCGCTCTAAGCGCTGTGCCTCGTTACGTCTGTCTCGTAGCTCCCCCTCTACCTGGCTGCGCAGGCGGATGGCTTCTTCTTTGGCTTCCAGAAGTGTCTCTTTTTGGCGTCGTTCGGCCTCAGCAATGATACGGCTAGCCTTCATCTCGGCGCTGGCGGCACGGCGGTCTTGTATTCGCTGCTGTATCCAGGCGCCGCCGAAAGCGCCGCCAATCAGACCAATGACGCCGACGATGGGTACAACGAATTCTAAGCCCTCAGGCATCTTCACCTCACTTCCTGCTGACGGTTCGGGGCAGATTTCAAGGTTAATTGGGCTACCGTTTTCATGATACGTCTGGCCGTATTAAGGTGTCAAGGAAAGTCCAGTTTCGGTGACATTTGGGAGTAGGGCGGATAGGCGAACGCAATACATGGAATAGGAAATCATGAAGGAGGGCACGTCCTTCGACTAGGAGCGCTCTGAGTCTTGCTGCTGTTCGCGCCAGAGCCTTTCGACAATGGTGTGGACGGTGGGGTAGGTGAAGCCGCGGCGGAGAAGGAAGTCGCCCAGGCGGCGACGGAAGACGGCGTAGTCCTGGCCCTGGAGGTGGCGGGCCTTCTTCTGGGCGGCGCGTAAGGCGGCGTCTTCCTCTGCCACGGGAGCGATGGCCTGACGGGCGACCTCTCGCTCGATGCCTTTGGCCGAAAGCTCCTGCCAGAGGAGACGGCGGCCGCGAGGGCTGGTCTGATCGCGCGTCTCCACCCAGAAGCGGGCGAAGGCGGCGTCGCTCAGGAGGCCCTGGTCGCGCAGGCGGGCGATGGTCTCCTGGATGACCGGCGGCGGCAGGCCGCGGCGAGCCAGCCGCTGGCGTATCTCCGCCTCGCTGCGGGGGCGATAGGCCAGGAGGCGAAGGGCAGCCTCGTGGGCTTGGTGCCTGATGTCGGCCTGGCGCAGGGAGTCCACCTGCTGGGGGCTCAGGGTGTCGCCTTCGTGGAGCCCTGCCTCGGTCAGCAGCCCAAGGCTGAGGGAGAAGGCTAGGTGGCCGTCAAGGTAGACGTCGGCCCGCCGGCGCCGCCGTTGCTTCTCGATGGCTGTGATCTGCATGGCGGTGGAGATGGGTGGCCTCCGGAGCCACCGGAGGGTGGTCAGCCTACTCTGGCTCTGGCGAGTCCTGCGGTGCTGGGGCGACGGTGGGGGAGGCGGCTTCGGCTTTGCGACGGATCTCGGCCTCGATCTCTTCGGCCATCTTGGGGTTGTCGCGCAGGAAATCCTTGGCGTTCTCCCGTCCCTGGCCGAGGCGCTGGTTGCCGTAGCTGAAGAAGGCCCCCTGCTTGCTGACGATGCCCTTCTCTACGGCCAGGTCGATGACGTCGCCCTCGCGGCTGATGCCCATGCTCTTACCGGCGAACATGATATCGAACTCGGCGGTGCGGAAGGGGGGCGCCACCTTGTTCTTGACGACCTTGGCCCGCACGCGGCTGCCCACGATTTGGTTGCTCTGCTTGATGGCCTCCGCTCGCCGCAGGTCGATGCGCACCGAGCTGTAGAACTTGAGGGCGCGGCCGCCGGGCGTTACCTCTGGGTTGCCGAAGAAGACGCCGATCTTCTCCCGAAGCTGGTTGATGAAGATGACAGCGGTGTGGGAGCGGTTGATGGCGGCGGCCAGCTTGCGCAGGGCCTGGGACATGAGGCGGGCCTGGAGGCCGGGAAGGGAGTCGCCCATCTCGCCCTCGATCTCTGCCCGCGGCACCAGTGCGGCCACACTGTCGACGACGATGACGTCCACGGCGTTGCTGCGCACGAGGGCCTCGGTGATCTCCAGGGCCTGCTCGCCGGTGTCCGGCTGGGAGATCAGCAGGTCATCCACCTTGACGCCCAACTGGGAGGCATAGGTGGGGTCGAGGGCATGCTCCACGTCGATATAGGCGGCCAGCCCGCCCGTCTTCTGGGCCCCAGCGATGACATGCAGGGCGAGGGTGGACTTCCCGGTCATCTCCGGGCCGAAGATCTCGGTGACGCGGCCGCGGGGGATGCCGCCCACCCCCAGGGCCATATCCAGGGCCAGAGAGCCTGTGGGCACCACCTCTACTGCAAGACGATGGGAGGCCTGCCCAAGGCGCATGATAGCTCCCCGTCCGAACTGCTTCTCGATCTGGCCTATCGCCAGATCTAAGGCCCGATGCTTATCATCCGTGGTCGTGTTACCTTCCTCCTTGCCAACATTTGCCAAGCTATGATCGGCGGGCGGATCATAGCATGGGGCAGGGGGCAAAACAAGGGGCGATTGGCACTCTCAGCGACGCCGCGGGACTTGCCTGGCGCTGCAGAGCTCGACGGTCTCCGGCTAGAGGAGGGCTCTGATAAGTGCCTGGCCGATGATCTGGATGAGGATGATCGCCACCAGGGGGGTGATGTCGATCATGCCGATGCGGGGGATGACGTTGCGCAGGGGTGCCAGGATGGGCTCGGTGAGCTCGTAGAGGAGGGTCACGAGCGGGTTGCGAGGGTCGATGGGGAACCAGGAGAGGATCGCTCGGAAGAAGATGAGGGCCGTAAGGACCCAGGTCAAGATCTCGATGAAGGTGATTAGAGTATCGATCCCTACCCTCCCAGTTGCTTGGCTTTCTGGTAAGCGGCCATGATGGCCTCGGCGAAGGTCGCGCGGATGCCGGCCTCCTCCAGCGCGAGCAACCCCTCGGCGGTGGTGCCGCCGGGCGAGGTGACCATGTTGCGCAGGTCGGCCGGGTGCTTGCCGCTGGCCTGGGCATAGCGGGCCGCGCCCAGCAGGGTCTGGACGACTATGGGGGTGGCCATCTCGCGCCGCATGCCGATGTGGACGGCGGCATCGATGAGGGCCTCCATCACCAGGAAGATGAAGGCCGGGCCGCTGGCGCTGACGGCGGTGGCCATGTCGATGTACTTCTCGTCCTCGGCGTAGACCTCCTGCCCGAGAGCGCCCAGAATTTCCCGCACTGACTGACGGCGCCGGCGGCTCACGGCCTCCGTGGCCGTCCAGACGGTCATCCCCTCGCCGATCTGGGCGGGGGTGTTGGGCATGGCCCGCACGATGGCCTCGTGGCCGAGGGTATCGCGGATGGCGGCGGTCTTGATGCCGGCCATGATGGACAGGACTGTCTGGCCAGCCTTGAGGCGACCGCGCATCCCCTTGGCTGCGGCGGGAAACTCCTGCGGCTTCACCGCCAGGACGACGATGTCGCTGCCTTTGATGGCGGCGGCGCTGCTGTCGGCGGTCTTTATGCTGTAGGTGCGCTCGAGGTGGTGACGGCGGCGGGCGACGATGTCGCAGGCGGTGATGTCGGTCGGCTGGGCGACGCCCTTGTCCAGCACGGCGCTGATGATCGCCTCGCCCATGACGCCGCCGCCGATGAAGGCTAGCTTCACCTCAGGCGTTCCTTCGACTTCGCTCAGGATGTAACCTCTCGCTGAAGATGGCGCGACCGATGCGTACCATGGTGGCGCCCTCCTCGATGGCCACCTCGAAGTCGTCGGTCATGCCCATCGAGAGCTCGGCCAGGCCGAGGGCGTCGCGCAGTCGCCGCAGCTCTCGAAAGACGGGGCGCACCTCCTCGGGGTCGCTGACCAGGGGGGCTATGGTCATCAGGCCGCAGACGTTCAAGTGAGGCAGGCGCCCCATAGTTTCGGCGGCCTGAAGGACCTCCGGGGGGGAGAGGCCAAACTTGCTGGCCTCGCCGGCCACGTTCACCTCCAGCAGGACGGGGATGGGCCGCTCGGCGCGGCGGCTGAGCGCTTGGGCCAGACGGAGCGAATCCATGCTTTGGATTATATCAAAGAGCTCAAGGGCTGTCTTTGCCTTGTTGGTCTGCAAGTGACCTAACATGTGCCAGGTGACGGTCAGGTGACGCAGGGAGGGGATCTTGGCGATCGCCTCCTGCACGCGGTTCTCGCCGATGTGGGCGATGCCGGCGGCTGCCGCCTCCTCGATGGCCTGGGCGGGGAAGGACTTGCTCACGGCCACGATGGTGACGTCGGCGGGGGAGCGGCCGGCGCGCTCCGCCGCCCGAGCCACGCGCTCGCGGACGAGGGCGATTCTTTCGGCGATGGTGGTGACAGGCATGGGTCTACACTCCGGGAGGGGGAACACGGCGCGTCTCCCACCAGGCGAGGGCGGCGATGACGGCGGCGACGGCGGCGATGGCCAGCAGGGCGAAGGCGGGGTGGATGGTGTACAGGATGAAGACGCCGAACATGGCGAGAAGGACGGCGAGGAGAGTGAGGAGGGGCCAGAACAGGATGCCGTAGACGATGCGGGTAAGCGTCCAGAACTCGGTCCAGAGAGAGGGCGACTTCGACGGCTGCTGCATGGCTGGCGATAGGTCTCCGGACACATGGTAGCGCGAGGGGTGGGGGGAGGGGAAGGGGGCTAGGGCGTGGCGGGCCGCGGCGGGAGGCGCTGGCCCTGCATTATCGAGATCAGATCCGCGCCTGCGGGCAGCAGATCCTCCTTGATCTCGTGCACCAGGCCGTACTCCACTGCCTGCTCGGGGTTTAGGGTGGTCCTATTGAGCATGTCTTGAGTTACTTGTTCCTCTGATTTGCCGGTGGTAGCCGCAATGACCCCGGCTATGTTCTCGATGTCGATCCTGAGGCCCTTGAGACGCTCCTCAAGCTGTTGCTCCTCCAGGCTGACGCGCTGCGAGAAGGCGGAGTGAACAGCGTGCAGCAGAAACCTTGCGTGCGGCACGCTCAGCCTTTGGTCACCTGCGCAGAAGAGCACTACGCCCATCGAGTCCACGCTCCCGAAGTTGTGCGTGACCAGTCGGACCGGGACGCCCTTCAGGAAGTTGTAGGCCGAAAGCCCGTGGAACACGGAGCCTCCCGGCGACGATATGAGCAAAACGATCTCGTTCGTGCCTTGCCCGAGCTTCTGCTCAACGGCGCCCATGAGGGCATTGACCGAGGCCTGGTCCACCCCGGCGAAGAACTTGATGTAAACCGTCTTGTTCGCCATGTCAGTCACCTCGGCTTGACGTGATTCGGGCTTCGGGCCGGCGCACATAAAGAAAGAGCGTCGGGGGGGCCGGCAACCACCGCCGCTCATCTACATAATAATACATCGCCTTCGGGATGTCAATTATCCACACTTTGTGTAGCCGCAGGCGCGGCAGACCAGGCAGCCCTCCTGGTAGATCAGCACAGCGCCGCAGTCGGGG
>Ga0315537_1003943_pt1 | contig 10918 bp, 7 predicted proteins | sample SalMarSW160270MG_FD_203091 | JGI IMG/M metagenome (GOLD analysis project Ga0315537, IMG submission 203091) | Salt marsh sediment microbial communities from the Plum Island Ecosystem LTER, Massachusetts, United States - Salt Marsh Sediment SW1602-70 ... | reverse complement strand
ATACCCGGAACTTTTGAACAAGTAGCCCGTCCGCTTAAAGCTACAGTTAAAGCCCTGAATCTGGAGGGAAAGGAGTTTGTGATAGAGGGAAAGGAACTTTTAGCCCGGGTTTTGATCCACGAGATGGATCATCTCGATGGAATACTGTTTATCGATCATCTAAGCCATATAAGAAGGAAGCTCCTCTCTAAAAAGCTGAAAGAAATCGCTGATAAAAGGGAACGGATTTATTAAAGTTTTATGAAAACAGTTTTTTTGATTATTTCCTAAATCCTGATCATTTGAAAAAATTATATATTGTATGAGAATTATTTTCATGGGAACACCCGAATTTGCCATTCCCAGTCTGAAATCAATACAAAAGTCAAAACACCAACTTTTAGCCGTGGTCACACAACCGGATAAACCCAAAGGAAGGGGGAAAAAACTTACCCCATCACCTGTTAAGGAGTTCTGCCTGGAAAACCAGTTAAAGGTCTTAACTCCAATAAATCTTAAATCAGAGAATTTTATCTCAGAGCTTAAGGATTTAAATCCGGATCTCATGGTGGTAGTAGCTTTTCGCATCCTGCCTGAAATGGTTTTTACCATTTCCCCTCTGGGAACCATCAATCTTCACGCTTCGCTTCTCCCCAAATACCGAGGAGCAGCCCCCATAAACTGGGCTATATTTAAAGGCGAAAAGAAAACCGGATTAACCACCTTTTTCATCAAAAAAAAAGTGGATACCGGAGATATTATCCTGCAAAAAGAGACAGAAATCAAACCTGATGAAACCTATGGCGAGCTTTCCCAAAGATTATCCGAAATTGGAGCAGAACTTATACTTAAAACCATTGATCTGATCGAAAAAAAAGAGGTTAAGCTCTTGATCCAGGACGATAAAGAGGCAACCCCAGCCCCCAAGATAACTCCAGAGCTTTGCAAAATAGATTGGTCCGGATCCGCTGCGGAGATCAAAAATCTGATAAGAGGTTTATCTCCTGCACCAAGTGCTTATACTACTTATCAGGGAAAAATCCTGAAGATTTTCAAAGCTCAGGTGATAAATGACACCCCTTATTCTGAAGGTTCCGGAGAGGTTGTCTCCGCTGATAAAAACAAAGGACTTCAGATTAAAACCTCAAAGGGCATACTGAGAATTCTGGAACTTCAACCACAGAACAAAAAAAGAATAAAAGGTGAGGAGTTCTTAAGAGGCTACAGGATAAAAGTCGGGGATAAATTGGAATAAAAAGATGAAAGATACTTCAAGATTAAATAAATCGGTATTTCTTTTCTTATCCATATTAAGTCTGGTAGTACTCATCTTTTTAGTATTCTTTTTCTGGTATCTTACCTCCCCTCGAATTATTGAGATCAGCAGATTTTTGGCGATAATCATCCAGATAACTTTAGCTTTGTTTGTGATCACAGTAAGTGGCGGGCTGTTTCTCATCGTTTTATCCTCCATAACTGAAAAGGATTTCCTTTTTCCTCACGGAGAAAAACAGATCACCTTGAAAGTGCTTTTTCCCATAAATCTGTTCATCGGGAGGTTCTTTGGCTGGTCCAGGGACAAGGTGCGGCAGTCCTTTGTGGCGGTTAACAACTCCCTTTTCAAAGCCACTGCCAACAGAATAAAGAAGGGCAGGCTTCTGATTTTACTCTCCCAGTGTTTGCAAAACTATGATTGTCCGCACAAGGTTACAGTCAATTTTGAAAACTGCAAAATGTGCGGAAAATGTCAGATAGGAGAAATAGTAAAAATAGGCAAGCGTTATGATTTAGCCCTCTCCATTGCCACCGGAGGGACCTTAGCCCGCAAAGTGGTAGTGGACACCAGACCTACTGCCATTGTGGCTGTGGCTTGCGAGAGGGACCTCACCTCCGGAATTCAGGATGTTTATCCCATTCCGGTTTACGGGATATTGAATCAAAGACCTTATGGTCCCTGTGTTAACACCAGGGTGGATCTTGAAAAAATCGAAAAGATTGTTGAGCTTATTTTAGATGGAAGAAAATAATTTAAAAAGAGACATTATAATAAACATCTCGGAGTTCGAGACCCGTCTGGCAATCCTGGAGGATTCCAAGCTGGTGGAACTCTGGGTGGAAAGGCCCGAAGCTGAAAGAAGGATCGGCGACATATACAAGGGGATGATCAAATCCGTTTTCCCGGGAATGCAGGCTGCCTTCATCGATATCGGACTGGAAAAAAACGCCTTTCTGCACGTCTCGGATCTGGGCATTCCTCCTGATCTCTGGGATGAAAAGGCTTTCCACAGGAAAAGAAAGCCCCACCAGAAAATTGAGAACGTTTTGAAAAAAGATCAGGAGATCCTCATTCAGATCATAAAGGAATCCCTGGGCACAAAGGGTCCCCGGGTTTCATCCCAGATTTCTCTACCGGGTAGGTACCTGGTTTTAGTTCCGGGCGAGGACCGTTTGGCTGTGTCCAGAAAGATAAAGGATCCCGGGGAAAGGAAAAGGTTGAAAAGTCAGGTTTCCGAACTGAAGCCTCGGGGTTTTGGTATAATAATTAGAACAGTGGCTGAAGGAAAAGAGAAAAGGGAGTTCAAGTCTGACATCAAGATGCTGGCTAAAATGTGGCATAATATCAAAAAGAAAGCTGAAAAGAAAAAAGCACCGGCACTGATTCATGAAGATATTGGAATGATCTCCGGCATAATGAGGGACACTCTATCACCCCAGGTAAATGAGGTGGTGGTGGATTCCAAATACGAATACAAAAAGTTACTCTCCTATCTCAGGTCCATTGCTCCGGCTTATCGCTCCCGGGTAAGACTGTATAATAATGAAATTCCCATCTTTGACTTCTACAATATCGAGCCGGAACTGGAGAAGATGCTGTCTCGCAAGGTCTGGCTGAAAAAGGGAGCTTACATTGTAATTGACCAGACCGAAGCCATGGTCACTATCGATATTAACACCGGAAGATTCGTGGGCAAATCCAACCAGCCCCAGACCATTCTGAATGCCAATCTGGAGGCAGCCAAGGAGATTGCCCGGCAGATCAGGCTTCGGGATATCGGGGGTCTGATAATAATTGATTACATCGATATGGAATCCCGGGAGGACAGAAGAAAAGTATACGATGAGTTTAAAGCTGCCTTGCGAAGCGACCGATCCAAATACAGCATCCTTCCCATATCCGACTTCGGCTTGATCGAGATGACCCGGGAGAGAACCAAACCCAGTTTCATCTTCACCTATTCAGATCCCTGTCCCTGCTGCGGTGGAACCGGCAGGGTCATCTCTGCAGAGACCCAGGCCGCAAAGCTCGAACGCTGGTTCAAAAGAGCCAGAATCCTGACAGTGGACAGAGAATATAATCTGATAGTATCCGAGGAACTATACAAAATTCTCACCGAGGGCAGAAGAAGTCGAATCAAAGGGCTACAAAAGCAGTTAAGATTAAGGATAGACGTTACCAAAGACCCCTCCCTCCCTCCTGAGGGGTATAAGATTTTAACTAAAGAAGACCTTGACGTAACAGACAAATTCAAAGTCTAAATTTTAGGTTCTTCACCAAAAGAGTTGCTAAAGACGGGTGGCCCACAGCTGTGCTGTGGGATTGTTGGTTAAAGCAGGGTGTATGATCCTTTGTGCTTTACCTTCTTGAAAAAAATAGCAGGTTCTTTGAACTCACCCCCTTTTATTCCCCCTCTCTTAGAAAGAGAGGGGGTTAGGGGGTGAGTTTAACGAGACTTTTTCTTATCAAAAATTACGACAACTAAATTGGAGAAGAAATAAATCTTCAAACTTCTTCACACTAAAAAAAGGGGCTGTAGTTCTATTGAATATGCTGTAGCTAAAATCTCTTCAAAATTTACTAAAAATAATTGACAAAAAAGGTAAAAATATTATTTTTATTGTAAATAGAGGCAAAAGAATTTTGGGAGAGGATTTAATCAGGGGTGAGAAGGATTTGAAACTGATTCAATTATAGGAGGTTGAGGATGTTTCAACTTTCATTAGCCAAAAGGCCATTTGTGATATTATCCCTTCTGAGTTTGTTATTTATAGATGCTTACAGCACAACGCCTGCTGAAATTCTCAAAAAAGAAGTGAAGTTTGAAAAGGTTCAGGAAAAAACGTACGAGGAGTTCATAAGAGCTATAGCATTTGGTTCTGTAATCACAGATGGCAAAGAACAAGTTTACCCTAAGGTTATTGTACTTGAAGATAAAGAAGTACAGTTTCTCAATGAAAAGGGTGAAATAATTTCTCGAAAATCGCTTGTGGTAACTAAGGCAAAGGAAGTAGGAAAATACTTTGGAAAAACTGCAATGTTATCATCTAAAGGTAACTTTGTAGTAGTTAATGAATATACTGGCAAGTTTGCAGATGCGATGGACTATATTGTTGAGGAAGAATTCACAATCTGTAATGAGGGAGGAGTAGAAATATACAGGATCAAAGGACCGGTGAAAGGAATGGGTGAAGGAGATCAATGGCTTATTTCAGACAAGGATGGAATGTTAGTAGGGACCAGAATCGCATACGGAGCTATAGATTTCTACAGCCCTAATGGTGACGTGAAAACAATTCCACTTTTTGTTGAACTTGGATGGAGAAATGCAGTAAGCAAAGCAATTCTCTCAGGTGATGGAGAATATTTAGCTGTTTTGGTGAGGGACGTACCAGGACCAAGCCGCGAGGTTCGTTTTCATAAAGCCGATCTTTGGGTCATGCTATTTGATATAAGAGGTAATGAGCTATGGCGAAGTAAGGTGGGTGAGCAACAATATGGAAACATAGCTATCTCTGAGCATGGAGAATACTTGTTCTTTAAAGCTTTCACTTTCGGAGAGAAAAAAGAACCTAGGAATAAGGGAGAAGAGCGTCCCTTAACCAGCGTCACATTGAGTCTTTATGATAAAGAGGGGAATGAGGTCAGTTTTAAAGATACATCTCTTTTTACCTTTGGTGGATTCTGTTTTTCACCCCAGGCAACTTACTTAGCTTTGGCAGGTGATAATATTATCAGGTTGATGAGTACTAAGGACACCTTGATCGTGTTCGAAAAAGAGCTACCTCCTAAGAATATGGCAATCAGACAGTTATTGTTTTCCCCTGATGGTGAGTATCTGATAACTAAAGGGAGAGTTCCCATTGGGACTGAAAAGGTGCCGGAACGTGGAGGATCTATCAAGCGAATTTATGGTAGCTTAATGCATGTGTTGAACATAAACGGCATTGAGATCTGGCAAAAAGACTTCCCTGATTTGGAGAAGATCTCATGCCAAGATGGATCCCTTGTTTTTTCATTTCCTAAACGATATGAAGTTTTTAAGGAGATAGAGTAAATTCAATACATAAGAAAGATGTTTATACTTTCCATACTGGATATTCAGATCGAAAGGAGATTTAGATGTATTGGATTTCAATAGATAAACGGGCATTTGTGATATTATCCCTTCTGAGTTTATTTTTTATAAATGCTTATAGCACCATACCTTCTGAAAAACTCAAAAAAGAAGTGAAGTTTCAAAAGGTACAAGAGAAAAAATATGAAAGGATAATAAAAGATATTGCATTTGATAAAGCGATTATGGATGGTGTAGTCCAAGTCTATCCTAAAGTAATTGTTTTCGGAGATGAAGTCCAGTTTCTTGATGAAAAGGGTGAAATAGTTTCCAGAAAATCACTTGTTGTTAATAAGCCTAAGGAAGTAGGAAAATATTTTGGCAGAGAGGCGATAATATCGTCTAAAGGTAGTTATATAGCAATTGGCGAATATACAGGCAAGTTCGGAGACGATATGGATTATATCGTTGATGAAGAATTCACAATTTATAATGACAGAGGGGAAGAAATATACAGTATTATGGGTATTGTAAAAGGAATGGATGATGGATGGCTTATTTCAGACAAGGATGGATCGGTAATAGGAACCAGAATCGCATACGGAGCTATAGATTTCTACACCCCTAATGGTGACGTGAAAACAATTCCACTTTTTGGTGAATCAGGATGGAGAAATGCAGTAGGCAGGGCAATTCTCTCAGGTGATGGAGAACATTTAGCTGTTTTGGTAAGGGATGTGCCAGGACCAAGACGCGAGGCTCGTTATCGCAAAGCCGATCTTTGGGTTATGCTATTTGATATAAGAGGTAATGAGCTCTGGCGAAGTAAGGTGGATGAGCAACAATACGGAAACATAGCTATCTCTGAACATGGAGAATACTTGTTCTTTAAAGCTTTCACTTTCGGAGGGGAAAAAACACGTCCTTTAACCAGTGTCACTTTGAGTCTTTATGATAAAGAAGGAAATGGGTTGAGCTTTGAAGATACATCTCTTTTCACTTTCGAGGAATTCTGTTTTTCACCTCAGGAAACCTACGCAGCCTTGGCAGGAGGTAAACTTATTAAGGTGATGAAAACCAAAGATAGATCAACCGTGTTTGAAAAGGAACTCCCGAAAAATCACAGGATCAGAGATATATTATTCACAGAGGAAGGAGAATTTCTTATAGTCAAAACAGAGCCTCGTATCTTGTCTGAGGAAATTGGAGAGGGGTATAATCCGATACACACTAGATCGGTATTTGCACTCAACTTGAAAGGAGAACAGGTCTGGCAAGAGTACTTCTCTAATTTGGAGAGAATTTCATCTCAAGATGGAAATATCGTTTTCTTGTTTCCTCAACACTATGAAATTTATAGGGAATATTAGTTTAAACTTAAAATCAAAAATCATCTGGTTTGATTAAGACGATTCAGAGTATTCTGAGCGTTGAGATCATCAGGATGATTCTGCAACCATTTTTCCAAAACCTCCCTGGCTTTGTCCAATCTCTGAGTTATGACATAAATGTTCACTAAGCTTTGTTCAATCCGGGAATCGTTGGGATTTTCATCAAAGGCTTGGTTTAACAGTTTCTCCGCTTTTCCCATCTCGCCCAGGATCTGGTAGAAAAATGCGAGAGAGACCGTATGCAATACGATTTCCGGCCTTTTCTTTACCAATCTCTCAAGGTATTCAGTTCCCCGGCTTATGACTTCCTTTTCTTTTTCAGGCTCGCCTGAGTCCCTGTAAATTTGCGAAAGTAAATAATAGGAGCGAAAATAATGGGGCACAAGCTCTATTGCCTTTTCCAGCTCAGCTATGGATTTTCCTTTTTTTCCGTTATTCAAATAATAGGATGATAAATCGATGAAACTCTCGGGAAGATAAGCTAAGACATTGGCTGTCTCATCGTCTTGTTCCACATTTAAATCATTTATTCCATCGTATCTGTATACCTCCCACAAAAGCTTATGCGTTTTCTCCGGGTCTATCATGTTTTCGCCCTCCTCGGGCACCAGCTTAAGCGCCAATCCCTCTGTCTTCAAATGATTATCCAACCCTAATCTGTCAGGCGACGGAACAGTGGAGGAGAAATAAATCGGGTATTTCCATCGGTTGGCAAAGATGATCTGCTCTATCATCATATCCTGTATCCTGACCAGAGAGCGGGTATTTTGATCCACATAGGGAGTTAGATATCTTTTCGTCTTGAGGATGGGATCCAAATAGGGTTCAACTGGTCTTTCAATCTCCCTTCCGTTAGGCAGCTTAGTCCTAACCCACTTTATCTGAGCATAAGTTAAACCCACGGGCACTCCCATCTTGTCTTTCAACTGGAGTATATACCAATCCGTATTCAAAAGGGAGAGATTAACTATCCGCACATCCTTTCTGACCCCCTCCACCTCCTGGATAAACCACAAAGGAAAGGTATCGTTATCCCCGGCAGTGAAAAGCACAGCATCCGGATCGCAGGAAATCAAAAAATTGTATGCGTAAACGTAGGGAATATGATCTCCTGCTCTGTTATTAGGAGTATGGTAGTTTTTATTCAGTTGAGTTATGGGTAGGATTAAAACCAAAACAGCAGCTCCGTATCCCAGCCAGTCTTTGAAATCGGAGAGCCTTCGGACAATGCCTGATGCTCCCAATCCCATCAAAAGTGCAAAAAACACAAACCCCGGAGTGAAAAAATAGTCCCGATCCCTGACCTCCAGACGGATTATCTCGTGGGCAAACTGATCATATCGAGTCCCGTCCGAAAAATTCATGTACAAGATCAAACCCACTGTGGATAATAATACCAATAACAGTAACACCCCTCCCACCCTTCTGTTGTGCCTGAACTGGCTCCACAGTCCAAACCCTCCCAATAAAATGGGTATCAACCAGAACTTTTTGTCCGTATACTGCTCCCGGAAAAAGCCCCAGAATCCCATCCGGGGATGAGCCCCAAACTGACTCTCCCAGCTCCCCCGACGGGTGAACATCCGCTCCACCATGGACTGCTGACCATACTGCTTCCGCTCCAGAAAATACTTGAATCGCTCCCAGTTGTCCGGGTTGTTCTCATTTATGGCTGGATTTAAACTGCTCCGTATGGGTATATACCCCTGAATCGAATAGCCCACCAATGCCACCAATACCAAAGAAAAGCTCAATACCCAGCGAGGGTCAAGCTTTATCCATAAGACTACAAATACCACCAATATCCAGCCCAAAACCAATGCCAAAAAAGGCTCTAAGGTCACCATCACCAAAGACAATATCAAGCCCGCTATCCAAAAACGAAAATCCTTAAGCTTAGATCTGTCCTCCCATACCACCAGCAAAAATACCACCGGCATCACCAAAAATACCGTCATGTGAACCCCAATGGACAAAAGACCTAAATAGGCTATCAAAACTAAAATCCGATCCCCTTTGCTGCTCCCCCTTTTGTCCATCCACAACAAACCCAGATACAAAATCAGCATCATCAGCATCAAACCCAAACCATAAACTTCAGCCTCCACCGCATTCCCCCAGAAAGTCCGGCCAAATCCCAAAAATAAAGAGCCTACAATCCCGCCCACATAAGCGCTGAGCTTATGCCACTTCCCTTCTGATCCGTTCCCCCAGCGGCTCACCAGCTTCACTATCAAAAGATAGGACAACCAAACGGTCAATGCCGAGGTCAATACCGATATAAAATTCACCCGGGCTGCTATCTCCCCAAACAAGGGAATCAGCGTGAAAATACGCCCAATCAATACAAACAAGGGTGCTCCCGGGGGATGGGGAACTCCCAGGATGTAAGAACAGGCTATAAACTCCCCGCAATCCCAGAAGGATACCGTGGGTGCCATGGTCTTTAAATATACCCCAAAACTTAGCAAAAATACCAAAACCGATATCCACAAACTCACCCGGTCCTGGGTATTATACCAATCTCTGATCTTGGTGCTCAACCTATCTCCTCAACCTTAAGCTCAATCAGTTACTTAATATAGCAAATCTTATGTTTTTTTCAATTGCAAAAATGTTCTAACCCATTAAATTTTAATCTCTTTAACCGATAAAGGATAAAAAGGAGGATAGTATGCTTATCTGGTGTGCTGTTTTATTTTTTTTAGGGGTAGCTGCCTTTCTGGATAGTCTTTTCACTTTTGGTGAGATATTCAGAAGGGTAAACTCCGTCCTGTTTATGCTGGTTTCTTTAGGACTTCTGGTTCGGGTCAGCATTAAAGCTAAAATGGGACAGAGGGAAAACTACCAGGAAAGAATCAGGAATCTGGAAACAGAAATCCTGAACCTGAAGGAAGAAAAGACAAAAGTGTTAAGCTAATTAACCTTCAGTCTTTTTTTTACTTATCAATTTCAGATTGGCTCTGGCTTCCTCAGTAAAAAGGGATGAACTGAAGTTTTCCAGAACGGAGAGGTAAGCCTTTTCTGCATTTGGCAGATCATTTATATCCTGGTAATAGATATCCCCGATCAATTTCTGTGCCAAAGCGCAGTAAGGACTTTGGGGATATTCTTTTATGATCCTTTCCAGCTCACTGATGGCTTCTTTAAAATTACCTTCTTGACGGTAAATGTAACCCATTTGAAGTTCTGCGTTACCTGAAAGCAAAGGATCCTGAGAATCGACCAGTTTACTGAAAAGGGATAAGGACTCTTTCGAATTTCCCTTCACCTTTTCAAAAAAAGCCTGAGAAAAAACTAAAAGTCCCAGAGGATTGTTTTCCATGTTCTCCTTCAGAAGAGAAATTCTCTCCAGGCTGTTATTCACATAAAATCCTTTAGGGAAATCCAGGACCAATTTCAGGTATTTCTCCTGGGCATTTTTAAATTCCCCCTGGTAAAAATCTATCTCTGCTATTTTAAATCTTATTTCCTCTTTTTTCGTCTGAACCAGGGGATTGCCAAGAAGCTCCGTAAACCAGATGCCAGCGCTATCCGGCATTCCCCGGCTTAGCCAGCAATCCCCCATTCTAACCATGGCATCCGGATAAACAGAAAAGCCGGTAAAGCCCATCGCTTTTCTATACCATTGGAAAGCCTCCTCCGGTTGATTCAGCTTTAGGTATTTGATCTCACCGATATTATAATAGGATAGCACCAGCTCGTCGCCTTGCTTTGAATCTTTTATAATCTCATTATGAACCGCTATTGCTTCCTCGAATCTTTTCATTCCAGCTAAAGAGCTGGCTTTACACAACCTGGCTTTGTTCAGCAACAAAGGATTAATATGACCGGATAAGAGGTATTCGCAAGCTTTTAAGGAGAGCTCAAACAGCTTTTTTCTGTAACATTCCTGGGCAAAGCTTAGAACAAAGCTGCCCTTTCCATCCCACAGAAAATCAACTGTTTTGTAAATGTCAAAAGCTTTTTCCATCTCGCCTTTTATGATAAACAAATCAGCATAAAGCTTATAAGCATATTTATTAGTTGAATCCTCTTGGATAATATTTTCCAGGGCAAATTCTATTCCCAGCTGATCCTCACCATATTGAATCAGATTTTCCATACCCTTCTCCACTATTTCGAACCTTTTAGGGTCATTTTCCATAAAGTTAAGATATTCCTCCACACAGGATTTATAATCCCTGCTGATTTGATACAGGTTGACCAGTTCTA
>Ga0315537_1003941_pt1 | contig 10924 bp, 5 predicted proteins | sample SalMarSW160270MG_FD_203091 | JGI IMG/M metagenome (GOLD analysis project Ga0315537, IMG submission 203091) | Salt marsh sediment microbial communities from the Plum Island Ecosystem LTER, Massachusetts, United States - Salt Marsh Sediment SW1602-70 ... | reverse complement strand
GCCACCGCTCATGCCGGCGGCAAAATTACAGCCGGTCTGTCCCAGAACTACGACTATGCCGCCGGTCATATATTCGCAGCCATGGTCACCGAGGCCCTCGACAACCGCTATTGCCCCACTGTTGCGCACTGCAAACCGCTCGCCAGCCATACCGTTGATAAAGACCTCGCCGGCAGTCGCACCATAAAGAAGGGTATTTCCCACGATGATATTCTCGTGAGCCATAAACGGGCTATTTTGCGGCGTCTGAACGATGATTCGCCCTCCCGAAAGACCTTTGCCGAGATAGTCATTACTGTCGCCGATAAGTCGCAGTGTAACTCCAGGTACAAGAAATGCACCGAAGCTCTGACCAGCAGAGCCGCGAAAAATAATTTCCAACGTTCCATCGGGCAGACCTTTGGGGCCATATTTACGAACTATATGGTTACTGAGAATCGCACCTACAGTCCGATTAACATTGGCAATTGCCATTTCGATTATGGTCTTTTGTTTATTTTCAACAGCACCACGTACTTTCTCCAGAATCTGCCAATCGAGATTGTCGTTGATTTTGACCGGCTGTGCGTTAGTCAGGCGTATCGCCCTGCCATCAGATACATCCACTTGATAGAAGATAGCAGAGAAATCCAGTCCTCTTGCCTTGTAGTGATCGATGGCTTTGTGAACGCTCAATCGGTGAACCGCTCCAATCATATCCTCAAATCTTCTGTAGCCCAGTTCAGCCATAATCTGGCGGACTTCCTCAGCCACAAAGTGCATAAACCTTTCAATATACTCTGGCTTGCCTGCGAATCGTCTTCGCAATTCCGGATCCTGCGTACCTATTCCAAATGGGCAGGCACCTTCGTGACATTTGCGTAAGAGCGTACAGCCCAGTGCCACCAGAGCTGCGGTGCCGAAGCCGAACCGGTCGGCTCCCAGCATCGTTGCCACGACGACGTCTCTTCCGGTTTTCATCTGGCCATCAACCTGCACTTTAATTCGATCTCGCAATCCATTCATCACCAGCACCTGTTGCGTCTCAGCCAGCCCAAGCTCCCAGGGACAGCCAGTGTGCTTAATTGAAGAAAGCGGGCTTGCACCGGTTCCCCCATCATGGCCGCTGATAAGAACCTCATCGGCATTGCCTTTGGCAACGCCAGCCGCAATCGTACCCACGCCAACTTCCGCCACGAGCTTGACCGATACTTTTACGCCCGGATTGCTACACTTAAGGTCATATATAAGCTGCGCTAAATCTTCGATAGAATATATATCGTGATGGGGTGGAGGCGATATAAGCGTCACACCAGGCGTAGAGTATCTCATTTTCGCAATTTCGTTTGTCACCTTGTGTCCCGGCAATTGACCTCCTTCGCCTGGTTTTGCACCCTGAGCCATTTTGATCTGCAGCTCTTTAGCATGTGCAAGGTAGTTTATAGTGACACCGAACCTGCCGCTGGCCACCTGTTTGATGGCACAATTTTTTGAATCACCGTTAGGCTCAGGTGTGTAACGAGACGATTCCTCACCGCCTTCGCCAGTATTGCTCATAGAACCCAGGCGGTTCATCGCGATAGCGAGGCACTCATGTGCCTCTTTGCTTATAGAACCATGGCTCATGGCACCGGTACAAAATCTTTTTATGATCTCGCCGGCCGGCTCCACCTCATTGATATCAACCGGCTCACCGGGAACAAATTCAAAAAGCCCTCGCAAAGTGCAGAGCTTTTGTGATTGGTCGTTGACCGCTTTAGCGTAATCAGCGTAGGCCTTTGCATCCGCATTCATTACAGCATGCTGCAGCCGAGATACCGTAGTAGGATTCCACAGATGATGCTCCGCGGTGCGTCTATAATGATATTCTCCACCAAAATCCAATTCCAGCGTTCCTTCTGGGCGCTGCCCGAACGCCGATTTATGTCGGACCAGAGTTTCTTGAGCAATCTCTGCAAGGCCGATTCCGCCAATCCGTGAGCTGGTGCCGGTAAAATATTTATCAATAACCTCACAGTTCAATCCTATCGCTTCAAAAAGCTGGGCACCTGTATAGCTGCGAAGCGTGGAGATACCCATCTTGCTCATTGTCTTTAGGATACCTTTCTTTAAGGCCGCTATATAATTATCCGCTATCTGAGTCGGTTCCATGTTTGCCGGCAGCTCACCTTGGCTGTGCAATTCATCAAGGCATTCAAACGCCAGGTATGGATTAACCGCATTGGCACCGAAACCCGCCAAAAGGCAGAAGTGCATAACCTCTCTCGGTTCACCACTTTCAATTATCAGGCCTGCCTCACCCCGAAGGCCTTGATTAAGCAGACCATGGTGAACCGCAGCCGTTGCCAGCAGCGATGGAATCGGCACACTCGTCTCAGACACATCGTGGTCGCTGATAATAATAAGTGACGCTCCATCTTTAACAGCCTCTACCGCCGCATCGACCAAACAATCCATAGCTCGACATAGACCCTCGCCAGCATCATTCTTACCAGGCTGGAACAAAGCTGAGATAGTAACGACCTTAAAATCATCCCTATTAACCGCTCGTAACCGCTCAATATCCTCATTAGTAAGAATCGGATGCGGCAGTTTAAGCTGTCTACAATGTTGCGGCGTCTCAGCCAGGATATTTCGTTTCTTGCCCGTAAAGGCCATCAAACTCATAACCAGCCCTTCACGCAGAGGGTCAATAGGAGGATTGGTCACCTGCGCAAAAAGCTGCTTGAAATAGTTAAACAACAGCTTTGGCTTATCGGAAAGCACCGCAAGCGGCGTATCATTACCCATTGACCCAACAGGTTCCTGACCATGGAGAGCCATCGGCGTTAATATCATCTTCAACTCTTCACTCGTATAGCCGAATGCCCGCATCCTTTGGCTCAGGGTCTGAGGGTCGCTTTTTACAAGTTTTGGAGTGTCAAACAAACCACTAAGCTCAATTCTATTTTCAGTCAGCCATCTTCGATAGGGTTTTTGTCGAGCTACCTTGCTTTTTATCTCGTTATCGGTAACTATCCGTCCCTCGACCGTATCCACCAGGAACATACGACCTGGCTGAAGACGCCCCTTTCTTTGTATCTTTTCAGGCGGAAACTGCACTACTCCCGCCTCACTTGCAATAATAGCCAGGCCATCGGTTGTAACAAGATACCGGCAGGGTCTTAACCCGTTACGGTCCAGCGTTCCTCCGATGAGCCTGCCGTCGGTGAATACCATCGCCGCCGGTCCATCCCACGGCTCCGTTATTGAAGAGTGATACTCATAAAAAGCACGTTTATCAGTACTGATATGGTACTTTGAGCCAAAAGCCTCAGGAATCATCATCATCATTGCATGAGGCATACTTCGACCGGCCTGAACGAGAAGCTCAAGGACACTGTCAAAACACGCTGAGTCGCTCATCTCAGGCGTCAGAAGTCCATCAGAGGCGAACAAATCGCTTATTTTCTCTCCGAATAGCTCACAGGTCATCTGTTTTTGGCGGGCCCGCATCCAATTGCGGTTGCCGCTAAGTGTATTTATCTCGCCGTTATGGGCTATACAGTGAAACGGCTGAGCAAGACTCCAGTTTGGAAATGTATTGGTGCTGTAACGCTGATGGACTATTGCCAGAGCCGATTTGACCCGCTCATCTGCAAGATCAGGATAATAAGCGAATAACTGCCAGGCCATAAACATGCCCTTATAGCATATAGTCCTGCATGAAAGCGAGGTCACATAAAAATCCTGGCCTTCTTCGCCGAACGTCTCACGCACCAATCCTTCCGCTCGCCTGCGTGCCAAGTACAGACTCCGTTCCAGCTCCTCTTCCTTAAAGCCGGTCCCATCTATAAAAATCTGCTTGATAGAAGGCTCAGCAGTTAATGCTATTTGTCCAAGACAATCATTAGCGGTGGGCACATCTCGCCACCCGAGCACCTTCATACCATGGTAGGTAATCGCAGATTCCAAGATTTTGTCACATTGCTCTCTGAGCTTGGAATCTTGCGAGCCGAAGACCATTCCAACCCCATATTGCAAGGGTTCCGGCAGTAAAAAATCCAACTTTTCTTCGCATTCTACGAAAAAGAACTCGTGTGGAATCTGAAAAAGAATTCCAGCCCCATCGCCCGTAATCTCATCAGCTCCCGCCGCTCCGCGATGATGGAGGTTCATCAGTATCTGCTTGCCATATTCGATTATTGAATGATCTCGCTGCCCCGAGATATTAACAATCGCACCAATGCCGCAGGAATCATGCTCATACTGAGATTCATACAAACCTTGGCTTTTTAACTGCATAATTTCTCGAATTCCCTATCTTAAAAACCTTATACCATGCAAAAAACTACTTAAAAACCCCCAACAGTCTGGGTTTTAGATATAAAATTACTTTTGCTTTATAAAACACGCTCTCTAAAATAGTATACTCTGATTATCAAACATTGATGATAAAATTTCCTTAATAAATAGTATAAGCAAAATAGCTAATATCAGCAAATATTCTAATAATAAAATGTTGGCGCAAAAAAATCTTGGATTTTCTTCAACATCTAAAGATATACTTCAAAAAAGATATGCTGAATAAATTTTCTTATGTTTGATTTTTGATATAATTTTGAACTCAAAATCAAAAAATCATATCTGGGCAAGGCTTGCCCTTCAAACCGGACCTGTCGGTACGGTAAACGTTGGACAAGCCTCGCCCGCAACCCAATTCCTAAAGTAATCATAATAAGTGAACTAAAGTTTTGAGTGCCTAAAATCTTGACTGTCGTCAGACAAATTTGGAGTAAGTCTTAACTTTAACTCACTTTAGGCACTAACTGTCATAATACAGATGGAACTCATAAGGATGCGGCCTTAAGGCCATCTCATTAAGCTCTTTAGTCCTCTTCCAGTCAATCCAGGTTTCTATCGCGTCTCTGGTGAAAACATCGCCCTCTATCAGGAATTTGTGGTCCTTTTCGAGTGCATCAATCGCCTCTGCCAAAGAGCCAGGTGCCTGTTTGGTCTGGGCCAGTTCTTCCTTTGAAAGTTCATAGACGTCCACGTCCATTGGTTTGCCGGGGTCAAGCTTGCGTTTGATGCCGTCATTGGCGGCCATAAGCATCGCGGCGAAAGTAAGGTAGCCGTTGCAGCTCGGGTCCGGGCAGCGAAATTCCACTCGTTTGGCTTTCGGACTCGGTGAATACATCGGAATTCGGCAGGCAGCCGACCGGTTGCGTGCCGACATACACAGGTTCACCGGCGCCTCGAAACCCGGGACGAGCCGGCGGTATGAGTTCGTCGTCGGTGCAGCGAAAGATATGATGGCCGGCGCATGGGTGATAAGCCCGGCGATAGCATGCATAGCCAGATCGGAAAGTCCAGCATAACCTTTCCCGGCGAACAGGTTGACGCCGTTTTTCCAGAGCGAGAAATGCGTGTGCATACCGGAACCGTTGTCCTGGAATATCGGCTTGGGCATAAACGTTGCCGTTTTTCCGTGGCGCTTGGCCACGTTCTTGACGATGTATTTATACCACATAAGCTGGTCGGCCATTTTTACTAAATCGGTAAACTGCATATCGATTTCGGCTTGTCCGCCGGTAGCAACTTCATGATGGTGCTTCTCGACCATAATCCCGACCTTCTGCATTTCCTCGACCATTTCGCTGCGGATATCCTGCTGTGTGTCGGTCGGGCTTACAGGGAAATAACCGCCTTTGTAAGACGGTTTATATCCAAGGTTGGGCTCTTCGAAACGGGCGGTGTTCCAGGACCCTTCCGCCGAATCGATTGAGTACATACCGGTATGCTGATTCTGCTCATAGCGAACTTCGTCGAAGATAAAGAATTCCGGCTCAGGACCATAATAGGCGATATCCGCCAACCCGCTCTTTTTCGCGAATTCGGCTGCCTTTTTGGCGATATGACGCGGGTCGCGATTATACTCTTCGCATGTGATAGGGTCGCGGATATCCGCAAGGATGCTCACCGTAGGTTTGGCGAAAAACGGGTCCATCACCACGGTGCTGAGGTCTGGGACCGCCATCATATCTGACTGGTGAATTGGCTTCCAGCCGCGGATTGAGGAACCATCGAAACCGAGACCTTCCTTAAAGGCCTTTTCGTCTAAGAACTCCACCGGGAAGGTGCAGTGCTGCCACGTACCCAGAAGGTCGACGAACTTCAGGTCCGCCATCCTGGCGTTGTTCTTTTTAGCAAACTCAAAAAATTCTTTAGGCGTCATTTGTTCCCCTTTCAAAATTGGGTTGCTTTTATTATCAACTAAGCCCCAAAAAACGATTAAGGCTGTCACAGTTTAACCAATTGCTTTTCCACCTCTTTCCCCGGTTCGAATGCGGATGCACTCTTGCAGATCCAGAACAAATATCTTACCATCGCCAATCTGGCCTGTCTTTGCACCTTCAACAATTGCTTCAACAGTCTTTTCAACAAAGCCCTCATTGACTGCTATTTCGAGCCTGACTTTTTTAAGCAGATTGACCTCGAATTTTATACCTCGATAGCTTTCGGTATAACCCTGCTGTTCACCACAGCCGAGAGCGTTAGTCACGGACATTTTAAAGACTTCATTTTTATATAAGGCCTTTTTGACGTCCTGCAATTTGTGTGGTTGAATAAATGCGATTATCAGCTTCATTTTAAGCTTTCCTTTATCAAGAGTTAGCTTGTACTGAATATCTGGAAGCCACCGTACGCTTCCATCCCGTGTTCGCCTATATCGAGGCCGCGAAGCTCTTCCTCACGTGAGACTCTCAGGCCAATGGTTAAATCTATCAATTTGAACAGCAGTCCCATTGTTATGATAACAAATGCAATTGTTGTAACAGAGCCGACAATCTGTACGCCAAGCTGCATCGGATTAGCACTATATATGAAGCCTTCGTTTGCCAAACCGAGGGCTTTTTTGCCAAATATTCCTATGCAGATTGTGCCCCATACTCCACATATACCGTGTACCGGAACGGCACCGACGGGGTCATCTATTTTCAATTTGTCGAGCAGTTCAACACCTCTTACGACGATATAACCTGCGATGCCTCCAATCACAATTGATGCCCAGGGGTCCACATACGCACATGGAGCAGTGATTGCGACCAGCCCTGCCAATGCGCCGTTCATAGCCATCGACAGATCCGGCTTTCCGAACCTTTTCCATACGGTGAACATTGCAATGATACCACCGAAAGCTGCTGCCATGTTGGTGTTCAGTGCTACACGTCCAATCATCATACCATCACCGACACTTAGCGTTGAGCCTGAATTAAAACCAAACCACGCGAACCACAGGATAAATACACCAAGCGAGGCCAATGGGATGCTGTGGCCTGCAATAACATTTGGTGTGCCGTCAATGTTATACTTTCCTTCCCGCGGACCAAGTATGCTGGTGCCAGCTAAGGCAGCAAAACCACCGACCGTATGAACGACGGTCGAGCCGGCAAAATCGGCAAAACCCATTCTCGCGAGCCAACCGCCGCCCCAAATCCAGTGTCCGACAATAGGATAAATAAGAGCAGAAATAGTAAAAGAATAAATAAGGTATCCGATAAATTTCATTCGCTCAGCCATACCACCGGCAACAATAGTAGCGGCTGCACCACAAAATGCCGCCTGGAAAAGCCAAAAAGCATAGAGAGGTACACCGTTAGCTATCGGCTCAAGGCCGAGCAGACACCAGCCTTTTGTGCCTATAAAGCCGTTTCCATCACCGAACATAAATGCGTAACCCACTAAGAAAAAACCCAGCGAAGCCATGCAGAAATCGAGGAAGTTTTTCGTTAAAATATTGCACGTATTCTTTGCGCGAATGAATCCCGCCTCTACCATTCCAAATCCGGCCTGCATGAAAAATACCAGGAAAGCCGTCACTAATACCCACATTGTGTCCAGCCCCTGTTTGAGATTAGCTACATTGATAGTTTCCAAAGCCGTGTTACCCGAGCCGACAGACTCGGCAAATGCAGGTGCACACACAATTAATGTTACTATTAACCCAAAATAGATAGATATTTTTTCCATTTTTCTACAACCCATATCAATTTCCATCCTTAAAAAGCCTTTGATAAACTAACACCAGCAATAAAGAAATCGCTGTCCGTCCCGTAAGCATCTGTATCACGTATATCATCACTTAGTAACGTGACATAACTCAAGCTTGGTTTTACCATCCAGCATGCGATTTCCACCGGGAAAGAAACAGAAAACGCCAGGTCATTTAGCTTGCTCTGGTCGGTGCCCCAGTAGTACTTATTGTAGGAGCCGCTGCCCCAGCCCAAACTCGCATTGATTTCCATGCCGATCGGTATATCCGGTCCAAGCTTGATAATTTTTTCAATACTGTGCCCTGCAGATAGTGACACATACGAGCCTTCCGCCTCGTCAACGTCATGATAGACTGTAACCGAAGGACTTAAAGGCACATCGAAATTAAGACCCCAATATACTTCCATAGTATCGGGAACCCTGGTACCATCAGCGGTACTACCTGGAAAATCATAATAGATGGCGCCAATCGAATACCCCACACCTCCAATAACTGGCAAAGCAGCCGAATAGTCTAATGAATAATCAAGCTCGGAAAAATCGCCGCTTTTATCATTTATGTTGGTCAATTCAAGATTGCCCCAAATTGATGCAGTAAAGTTACCATAAGCTGCGCTAATACTTGGCTGAAAAACCGGGTCATCATCTATATTCTGGCCTCGCCAGATATACTTGCTGAAAAAGCCAGCCGATACCTCAAACTCAAAACTATCCTCAGCAAATATATTCTCAGCTCCAAAGTTCAAAATACTTAAACCAACAATCAAAATTCTTACCTTTCTCACCTAAATCAATTCCTTTAATTTTTCGTAATGTCAGGTTAAAGATACCGTACTTCACTTTTATAGATTTGCAATCACTGTGCCAAAAACTATTTTTTCAATAAATATTCGTAAGTGCTTATATTTTAAATGGATATGGATATGGAGAATTTGAGGGACGAAACAAAAAATCTACAAAAATGTAATTTTATAAATGTAATTCTACAAATTTGTATTTTACATTGGCTTAAATGTACTTAGGATGTATATTGTACTTTTTAATTTTATAGCCAAGGATGCGTTCGGTGATGCCTAAGTCTTTTGCGGCTTTACGCTGCTGGCCGCCGCACTTCTTCAAAGCATCAACAATAAGCTCTCTCTCGGTATTTTCAACTATCTCCACTAACGACCTCTTGGCTACCGGCTCTGTTTTTTTTATCATCTGAAGTGACGGCGGTAAATGCTCGGAACGAATGACATCACCATCACATAACAGAACCGCTCTTTCGATGCAATTCTCCAGCTCTCTTACATTACCGGGCCAGTGGTATCTGGTCAACATTTCAATTGCCGGTGTTGAGATTCTGGAGATATTCTTATTGTTTTCGGCAGCTAATCTCTCAAGAAAGCAGTCCGCCAAAAGCATGATGTCATCTTTGCGTTCCCGCAGGGGGGGCAGATAAATTGGAAATACATTTATTCGATAATAAAGGTCTTCACGAAACAGGCGTTGATTTATTTGCTCTTCGAGATTTTTATTTGTTGCGACGATTATTCTGACATTTGTTTTCAGAGTCTCTATCCCTCCAAGTCTTTCAAATTCTTTGAACTGAATAACACGAAGAAGTTTTACCTGCAGATTCGGCGGAAAGTCTCCAATCTCGTCGAGAAATATTGTTCCACCATGTGCTCTTTCAAATCTGCCTAATTTTCGCTCGGTAGCACCAGTAAAGGCGCCCTTTTCATGTCCGAAAAGCTCGCTTTCCAGCAATGTCTCCGGCAGAGCGGTACAATTCACTTTTATAAAAGGTTTGTCCGCTCGCGGACTGTTGTAATGAATTGCGTGAGCAACGAGGTCTTTGCCAGTCCCGCTTTCACCGCGGATAAGCACGGTGGCGTTACTGTCGGAAACCTGCTCAATAAGCCGATAGACCTCTTGCATTGCATTACTGCTGCCGACCATATTATGGATGTTGAATCGAGATTTTAATTCCTGACGCAATCGCACATTCTCATCCTGCAATCGTTTGCGGTCCGACTCCACGAGTTTATTCAGCTTCACCGCCTGTGCTACCATCGTAGCGATGACGTTCAGGAGTCTGAGACTATACTGAAAATCATCTTTACTGCCGGCCTGCTTATCAACGCTCAATGCACCGATGGTTTTACCTTCCAGCTTGATGGGAACACAGAAAAAGGCTATTTTCTGATTCTTTCCGCGTCCTCTTGGCCCGGTTTTATGCAGAAATCGCGGGTCTTTGGAAATATCAGGGACAACAATTTCTTTACCGCTTTGCACTACCATCCCGGTAATTCCCTCGCCGACCTTATAGCTGCCCAATTTCTTCGACCTCTCGCTTAGTCCGTGAGCCACCTTGATATTAATCATCTCCGTATCCTGATCGAGCAAAGTGATGGTCCCTCTGCGAAGCTTAAGGTGCATATCCAGCGAATGGAATATAGACTTCAAAGTTTCTTCGAGATTAAGCGATTCGGCAAAGGCCTTCGATATATCGCTTAAAAGCTCGACTTCTTTTGCTACTTTTACTTTCATGATTTCTGTTCTCTCCAAAAACTGCCGTATCATAACAAAATCGTAGAGCAAATACAAGAAATTACAATTTTGTAGATATAAAGTTCCATCTCGATAATTCAAAGTTTCCTTGACAGCACACTCAACCGGTTTAGAATCGGAACTGTAATAGCAGGAAGATTTCGGTTAAGTCTTCGTCGTACGTGACAAAAAGAGCTTTTATAAGCTTTGTTCTTGGGAGTCTTACATGGAACGGATAAGTGAATGGGCGGATGATTATGGGCTGAAATTCAAACTTCCCGGGGATTGGCTCCTGTGGCTCAAATTGGGAGTTCCGATTTTGCTGGTCCTGTGGCTTTTGTCAGGGATATATATCGTAAGACCTGATGAGCAG
>Ga0315537_1003938_pt1 | contig 10926 bp, 14 predicted proteins | sample SalMarSW160270MG_FD_203091 | JGI IMG/M metagenome (GOLD analysis project Ga0315537, IMG submission 203091) | Salt marsh sediment microbial communities from the Plum Island Ecosystem LTER, Massachusetts, United States - Salt Marsh Sediment SW1602-70 ... | reverse complement strand
CTCTTTGCTAATATTAAAACTTCGGTAAACCCATTCGAGCATTACTCCGATTAGCCATGCCATGCTGTGGGGCATGGAACGCCTGACAGGGGCAAGACCTCCCGCCTTTAGAATATGGTTTATCATATCCCATAAAGGAATCGGGTCGCCCTGGCTGATAAAATAGATATTTCCGGAAAGTTTAGGGTTCTTTTCCAATCCATCCGCAGCCAGAACATGGGCCTCCGCAGCATTGTCTATGTAAACCGTGTCTACAAGGTTTTTACCGTTGCCTACTCTTATCAGACCGTTGGCTCTTGCAATAATCCTGAAGACAAAATGCTTATCCCCAGGTCCCCATATCAAATGAGGTCTCAAAATAATTGTCAGTAATCCCTCGCCGGCGGCCTTGATGACATGCTGTTCGGCAATCGCCTTTGTTTGCGGGTAATGAGCATGATACGTTGCCGGATAGGGAACAGACTCGTTAACTCCCTCCATGTCTGTACCGTTAAAGACGACACTGGGCGAACTTGTATAAATCAGCCTTGAAATGTTATGCTTTTTACAGCCGGCAATAACGTTTTGGGTGCCGATTACATTGGTTTTGTAGTAATCGGAATAATCCCCCCAGATCCCGGCTTTGGCTGCGGTATGAAAAACAAGATCCACGCCCCTTAATGCCTGCCCAATCGAAATTTTATCACAGATATCGCCCTGTATCTGTTCAATACCCATGGATGTAAGTTCGGGGTAACGGTTTCGGGAAAAGCTTCGGACATGATAGTTTCTTTGCACAAGCAATTTTACAATGGCTCTGCCCAAAAAACCTCCACCCCCTGTGACCAGAACTTTTTTGGGAGCGGTTGCTTTTATTGATTGATCATTTTTCATTAACTTAACGTCTCGGAAATTCTACAATTTATTGAAAATAAAGGTATTTTTTAGGCTTATATTTTTAACTCGGACAAGGAATAATGGAATGATGGAATAATGGAATGATGATTTAAAAAAAATGACATTCCTCTATTTAATTCCCGCCAAGAGGAATTTTACAATAACCCAACTTTCCATTTTCTCTCTGAGCCGTAGACTCTCCGAGCCGGAGGCCCATAACCCAATATTCCAGTGTTCCAATATTCCAACATTCCAATTTTGAGCGAAGCGAACTAACTTGATTTCTTTTCCGCCCATATTGCCAGTTTTTCACGAAAGATTTTTGAATTATGGCGGATGTCTACCGGAAAAGACTTACAAAACAATATGTTGTTAATGTTTTTTGTCAATTCGTTTTGTTGCCCAAGCTCAAAAAGTTCCTTTTTAATTTCCTTTTTATTATATTTAGCTTTGCCATGTTCCAGTTCGATGCATATGATGGGTGTTTGTCGATCCAAAGGACCTATCCCCACAAGGGCACTTCGAAACACCAGGGGATGATTGTTGAAAATCGCCTCGCAGGGGATGGTAAAAAGAGTCGTTTTTTCAGTGGTCACGCGATGGCTTTTGCGACCGCAGAACCATATCCTTCCCTTTGAATCCACCCATCCGAGATCACCCATCCTGTGCCATACCGTATTGCCGTCTTTAATCTTGGAAAGTGCATCTGCTTCGGGTCTTTCAAAATAGTGTCGGGTTACCAAATCTCCTTTAACCGTTATCTCACCAATTTCGTTGTCTTCAACCACAAGACCGTTTGACCACTTGTTGATGGGATCATCGCTGATTTTGATAATGCGCACGTCCAAATCGTTAATGGGACGTCCGATACAGATACCAAACCCCTTCTCACTCAATTTTCCGGTTTCAGACAGGATTTCATTGCTCGAGATAGATATGACCGGTACCGCTTCGGTGGCGCCGTATGGCGTATGAATCTCGGCATCTTCACACAGCATGGAGGCAAACTGCTCTATAACAGATGGGGATACCGGTGCCCCGGCTGAAATTACCCTTTTCAAAGACGGCAGCTTTATGCTTTTTTGCTTGCCGTATTTGCCGACGCGATGCAACAGGGCGGGTGACGCGAACATGCTGGTAACCCCCTGGTTTAAAATAGCCTCGATGATCTTTTTAGGGTTTACCCGGGCAGGTTTTGTGGGGTCCATATCCGGTATCACTGAAGTGATCCCCAATGCCGGCCAAAAAAGGGCAAAAAGCGGAAATGTGGAAAGATCTATTTCATGGGTCGAAATATCCAAGTGGGATTTTATATGACGGAGCTGGGCGTCAAAGTTGCCATGAGTATATACCGCACCCTTGGCCGGCCCTGTGCTGCCGGTAGTAAAAAGGATAGCGGCTGTTTCATCCCGACCGGTTTTAACCGCTGTATAGGGTCTCCAGGGAACCTGGCGGACCCGGGTGAGTGTAACACCTTTCAAAAACCAGCGCCGGCCCACGGTAATCCATGTCCTTACGGTATTGAAATATTTTGGATAAAGGGTTGGAAGGACATGGGCAGCAGGGATACCGATAAACGCGTGGGGCCGGCCTTCTCTAAAACAGTCCACCATACGGCGTATTCCCATTCCCGGGTCTACGATAACCGGAACTGCTCCGGTTTTGAAAAGTGCAAATATGATCATAAAAAATTCCAGGCCGGGTTTTACCATCAAAATGGTACGGGTCCCTCGGTTAATGCCTATTTTTTCAAATCCGTGGGCCAAACAGTCGGATTCCCGATCAAGTTGTAGAAAGGTAAGATGAGAATATGCAACCCTGCCATAATTATCCCGGCCCGCAGGATAAACAACCGCTCTTTTATATGGCTCTATTTTGGCCATCCTTTTAAGATGGGATGCAACGTTTACGGCATTTTTTTTATGATTGGCGGGTATCATTGGTTCGAATCAATTTCAGGTTGATAATTTTCATAGGGGTTTTTTTATTTAATATATAACCAAGCTGAGGGGCTAGGCAACGATAACCGAAAAACTATGATAAAGGTAAAAACTACCGGTCAAATACTGCTTTTCAAAAAGCGGCACGGCTTTGCCCGGTCTCACTCCACTGGTTTGCTCGCCTTTTTTATCTTGCTTTGAGGTAATTTTTTAAATCCCTATAGTAATTTTCATGTTGGCCAATCATTATTAATTCAAGGTCATCTCTAATAAGACGATATGAAAGCAAATATTGGATGCTTCTTATTTTGAACTTATGAACGTATACTCCACGGAGATCGCCTTTTTTTTCTATGCCAACAGATGGGTTTTCGGCAATCTTTAGAATCTGTTTGTCCAGCACCTTTTTTTCTTGCTTGCCAAATTTTTTAACTTTTCGTTCAAATGATCGGGACTGAAGAATTTTCATTGGCGGTTATCCAAATTTGTACTCTGATGATTCACCTTGTTCCAGCTCTGCAAGACCAATAAGAATATCTTTAATCAGGCTATAGGTTAAATCGGGATTTTCTTCAGCGCATTTACCAATCCGTGCCCAATATTCAATCTGACCAGTTAACGACCGTTTATCGATTTTACTATATATCTTTGCGTCCCGAACCAAATCGTTGGTAATTCTTACCGTGGTTGTCATTATTGTTACCTCCTTTGATATTATTTCAGGCAACGATATCATAAAAAATAGCAAAATGCAACATATTGCTGCATTAAGCAGCGCAATGTTTTTTTTGAAGGCGAACGGTGAATTCACCGGGCGCGTCAGCGATCCGGTGAAATGGAAGGTTGTGTGCCGGGCTTGGCCCGGCTGTTAAATGGTGCTGTCTGAAATTATGACACAATTGTCGGGCAAAGTCCAGATCCACCCTGACGGAGGGGAAGGATAGCCGAAGGCAAGGTCTGTTGCAGCAATGCATCGGCTGAAGGGCTGGAGCAAAGCGTAAGGCAAGCCCATCGTGTAGCGGAAGTCAGCAGACTTGAAAAGCGTGGACTGTGCTTTGTCCGTTATGCAGACGACTGTGTCATCTTTGTCGGAAGCAAGCGGGCAGGGGACCGAGTAATGGAAAGTGTCAGCCGTTTTATCGAAAAGAAATTACGGCTGGAGGTAAACCGGGAGAAGAGCGCCGTAGGTCGCCCGTGGGAACGTAAGTACCTGGGATTCTGCCTGACGAACTCACGCAAGAATCCGAAGATCCATATCCACTGGAAAACGATTAAACGGTTTAAACAGCGGGTGCGTGAAATCACGGCCCGCCGCCGTGGGCGCAGTCTTTCTCGGGCGATCAATGAACTGAAGCAGTTCATGAGCAGATGGTGGAACTATTATGGATTGACCGAATCGTTCAACCGCTTACGTCCATTGCCTCATTGGATCAGGCGTCGTCTTCGGGCGTTGGTCTGGAAGCATTGGAAGAACCGCAAAACCCGTGTGGGTCAACTCCTGAAAAGAGGAGTGTTCCGAAACTATGCCGTGAACACAGGCTGTGCCCGTAAAGGCCCTTGGCGTATGAGCAAAGTAAAGTGGGTTAATATCGCCTTGCCGGATAGTCACTTCGAATCACTTGGACTTTCGTTCCCCTGGATCTGAACTTGCCTGTTAGCGTGAGCAATCCCGCTTGCGGGGATCAGCCGACTCGCGCAGTACGGACCCGTATGCTGCGTGGGGTGGGAGGGGGGAGCTGCGAGCCTCCTCCCTATCCCGATGGGCGAAATATGTTGATTAGCTTGCTTTTTGCAGGGCTTCTTGCGCTTCCAAGGGCAGTTGGACGTGGATGAAATAGGACTCTGGATAAAGATAATCTTCACCTGATTCGTCAATGACCCTCAGATATCCTTCTTTTGAAGCCTCATCATCAGGTAGGATTTGATATATCTTCCGCCTCTCCAAATCCTCACAATCCTTATTCTCGATGCAAAGCATAAATATCGGTTTTTTTGTATTTTGTGTCATATTTTTAATCCAATAATCGTTTAATTTTCAATTTCTTTTTGCCAATGCCGTGGGCTTCATACCAGTGTAATTCAGCCTTGCGGATACTGCCGCTCTGAAGGCGAACTTTAGCAACTCCTTTCATTTTAAGCCAACGACCAGATCCATACTGCTTTCGAAGTCGCATAATATCTCTGATTCTTCCAGCTACGGCTATCGTTTCGATTTTTTCGATTTCATCTATTATCTCAAAATGCATGGCAATTTACAATGTTTGATATTTTTTTACGCCCAACCAACAAACCTCGCAGTTAGCGCAGTTTGCCTTTTATTAATGGGTGTTTAATGATGGAGCATGATCACAAAAGGGAGGTGGCATCATGCTCCATCGGTATTGCAGCCAGTTTCTTGCATACTGTGAGTTGGCCGATTTCTCGGCGCGTTCCATCCAGACTTTAAGCATCAGGCTCAACGAATTAGCAAACTTTCTAAAAATACAGAATATTCGGTCTGTTAAAAAAGTTCACTATCGGCATTTAATCGATTTTACAGCCGACTTCAATGCCCCCCTCAATTCATATCACAAAATCCCGGGTCTGGACCCTAATGCAATTTTACCATTTTTTGACGCTTCACCGGATCATACCTGAAAATATCGCCACCGGTATACCAATATCCAAAAATCGAAAAAACGGTACCAGAGTTTCTCACACAAGAGGAATCCTCCATAAGCGGACAAGTATAAGCTTTTAATTCGCCACTTAAGTGAACGGGCAGATTCATCAATGGTACTGAGAAATCTTATCATAATCATGCTGCATATAGCCACAAATCAAGGTTTTGTTGAGACATTAACTTATTGAAAATATACTAATTTTAGTTTTATTTCACTATTCCAGCTTTAACACTATTCACATTGAATACCAATCGGGGAACTTTTAAGCTGTTGTTTCACGGATTGGTCTAACTCGTTCAATTTTTTTCATTCGCTTCGGCGAATGTAATGCGGTCCATAAATCATTTCGTTGCTGTAAATTGAGCCAGAAATTCGGAGTATTGCCGAATACTTTTGCCAACATTAATGCAGTGTCAACGGTGATAGACCTTTTACCGGTGCAAAGTTCATTTACTGTCCTGCGGCTGACACCCATCGCAGAAGCTAGCTGCCCTTGATTAATTCCCAAAGGCACCATAAATTCCTCAGTGATCATTTCACCAACACTGACGGGTTGACGTTTTGTTAAAATCATTTTACACCTCATTTGTATGTATGATTATCAAGGTAAATGCCATCCGCCTCCCCGCGTTCATCATCCCAAATAAAAATAATACGCCATTGATTATTCACACGTATGGAGCATTTATCCTTAAGTTTGCCAGATAGTTTTTCAAAATGGTTGCTGGGTGGACTTCTCAAATCAGCATCACTCGTTGCATCATCCAGCAGTTGTAGCTTCCTAAATAATCGTGAACGAATGTCAGCGGGTATTTTTTTGGACTGAATGTCCTCTACGAAAAAATTTCGCAGCCAATTATCACGACAACTTTTAATCATAGCCACACTGTAACGCACATAGTTACATAAAGCAAGCGGAAAATTTAATCTTTTAATTTCAATCGATCGCCAAACCGTTAAGCTAACCAGAAAAAATGGGGTGAATGAGATTTGTAACAGACTGCGTAAGCATCCATTGGCGTTCGGTTTTCAAAATCGCAACACCAAAAACAGTGCTCGAACCTCCTGAAACGATGATCTGCAAGAGTTGCGGCAGGAGTTTGATGTTTCGGGCTCCACTGTTGCCGCTTAAAATAGTATTTGCGGATTCAGGGTAGCTGAGAACCTGTAAATACCAATTTTACCCAAATTGAACAGGCTGCCAATATCCGGTTGAAGCGGAACAGGACAGCTACGCCTTGGACCGTCTACCGGCAACTATTTCTTTAAAATAATATTTTTCTATCGATATAAAGCTTCTGTTCATATCAGGAATCCCGAATTTTATTGATTCCAGGGTGTTTCCCTCACCCAGATCATCAAAGCAATACCCTTACAGAAAAATTTAATCAGCACCGGGCTTCTTGAACAATAGATTGAAAACGACCTTTCAGGTCGTGTCAATCCTTAAAGGTTATGTATAGGGGTGTTAAAACTGAACCCCTGAAATTGCGATAAGTCACCGGCAAAAATGCCGACAACTGATTTACAATGGGTTTACAATATCCGAAAATGTGGTTTTATCAAAGATGTTTTGATAAAATTATTTTGTGCAAAAATTTTTTAAAAAAAATATTTTTTTGTGGAGGAAATTTTTTTAATTTTTTTTAAAAAATATTCTGTTAATTCTGAATAACCCCTTCCGTGATATTGAAATTCGATATCACAACCATAAAAATCGACTTCAAAATATAGGATATATAGCAGGTATCTGCCGATTACACTAATAAAAAACAGAGCCATCGCTGACCCTGTTTTTTAAAATATTTCATTTATTATTCTGATGTTCTTGGTTTTAGCCTTCTATCGAGTCCGCTTCTGCGCTCTTTGCCGGACCTGCGTTCAGGAATGTGAAGATCATAAGAGAATTGGCGTCTGTCTACACCTAAACGTCTACCCCCGTTATCAGGCAATGTATGAAGGGTCACTGTGGTCTATTCCTTAAAAATCCTATTAAAGAGTAACTATTGATTAAAGGCTATCTCGGACTATCCTTTCGATCATCTGATCTAATTCCAGATTTTTTTTCTATAAGTTTTAAAATTTCACTGCATTTGCCTTTGACAGGACAATTATAAATTATCTCTGATAATTCCAATACAACTTTAAGTAATTCGTCTTTCGTTAAAGACGAAATTGGTTTGCCGTAATATCCAATTTTATCAGGCTGTAAATCGCTCATACTTATTACAAATCCTTATTAATATAATATTTGTGAGTTTCCGGGATAGTCAAAATATTGGTATTAGCATGTCCTAAAATCAATACATGCCGATTACATATACCATAAAAATAAGAAGCGCAAACCCTCCCAAAAAGATTTGCCTTTCTGATATTCGAAAACACAATGTTTTTGAAATTATGTTGGCCTTTGTTCTAATTGCAGAGATCTGCAAATGGTTAAGGTTAGAATATAAGCAAGGAAAAGTCCCCAATATGAATTGATAAATGAAACAAAGATCCAGAGATTAAAAACAAAATTGCGTAACATAAATAGCGCAAACTATCAATTCATTAAAAAGCCGGTTTCTTTCCCAGACAGTATGGTCGCCAGTAACAGTCTAATTGGTCACAATATCCCTCTGTCCTGCGGAAACAATCAAAATTTCCTTCAATACGCTGAATGCTTCTAATCATGGCTGTAATATCGAGGAAATCATTTTCAATACATTTTTTATTGGTGTTAATGGATACTTTGGTCAATTTTTCAGGGGAGATATTTAAGCAATCTTCATCTTGCATGGTTTGTACCTAATCATCTGATTTATCGGATTTTGGCTTTTTCTTGGACAAAGAAAACAACGATTATTTTATCTTTATATGCAAAAATCGTACAAATTCAGGTGGTTTTGAAGTTTTATAGTGTTATCATTCAGTTACATTAATTAGGTGAAAATAGACATGAAAAATCAAAGAAAAAACTATGCAATTGTGGGGTAAATTACATATTAATTATTACATTATTTACATAATATTTTTAAATGAATCAAATGGTTAAATATTACATTGTGGTAGAAATAGCAGGAGCATTACGACAGCAAAATGAGACGTGTTTGATATGAGGTATCTTGCCAATCTCTAAGGCATTCACAACAATAATTGATATGTAGATATCATACCCAACGTTCTTTTTCACTATTTTTGGATGGTCCAGGGCTTTTGCCAGATGTTTTTGATATCGTTTATTGTGAAGCTTCCCAAGAAAACGATAAAGAAGCTGAAGGCCCAGATCAGGAAAGCGGCGTATGTGATTTTGAGAAATAGTTCCATGTCGTTTTCCAAGATTGCATTTCTGAGAAAGCTATAATCCAATAGACGTCCCAAAATTCACGGTGTAAGTGGAGCGGCAGCGGAACTCACATCCGTGTGAATTCAGTTGTTATCCGTATTTTTTCATCGGATGCTGTGCCATGTCCTCTGGCATTTCATCAAGAATCTCTTTGCATCGATAAGTAAGTTCTATCTCACCAGTTGTTTTTCGCGCAGTCCAGTAATGACCAGAAAGCTTCTTTACTGGTTTGCCGATAATTGACAATACTATAGTCCCATCGTGAATTGGACTTCTATCATTTACTGAAGGTAACGGTCTACTGGTATAGCTATAACACAACTGTCTAATTTGATTGTCTCCTTCAATTCTGAATTCCTCACCAAAACTATAACTTGCCATTTCGTGCGTTCGCATGACACAACTAATCTTCATAAAAGACTGTTTTATTGATAGAATACATGGAATCGGAGAAACCTTATCCTTTGTTTCTGGGTTTATCCAAGATGATAGGATAGCTCCTTGCCACGTTCCTTCTAAATTTGGAAATGGCACTAACCAATCATGAAGAATTTTCCACTTCCAAGCCCATTTAACAAAAATTCCAATAAAAAACAGATCAACCATTGCTACCTTTGGGAGCAGCTTGATAAAATCTATGAATCTTGACAAATCGACTCCAGAAAAAAGACCTATGCAAAACCAAGCTACCCCTGATATCCCGAGCATTAAATAAACCAAGTATTTTATATTTAAATTTTTCATTAGTCTGGGAATCCAATATAATTCCAAGCTTTATCGATAAACAAAAAGGCTTGTTGGCGAGTCCATTTTTGCCCACCCCTGAAGAGATATTTCAATTCACTAACCTCGTCCCAATCATTGCAAGTTTTTTCTTCTTTTGTATTGTTGAAAAGATGGGCAAGACACGCTCTCACATCACCTGTCCAATCAGAGTGCGAAAAGTTGGAATTCGGGATATTCCAGACAAGACATTCAATTAAAAAACCGCATACATCTTTTGCTTGCGGAATGTTCTGATCGGACATTTCGTTGCATAGAAATTTTATGATTCTTACTAACGATTTATATGCACGGCTTGTGGCTTTATTCTTTTCAACCCCATTCTGATAATGTTGCTCGGGCCAGTTAATGACTCTGCCGCCATTATCTGGACAAAGTTCAACTCCTGAAAGATAGTTTCCATCGGTTGAATATCTACGATGTTCAAAGAAAGCTGCAACGTCAGCCTCGACGTGATAGGATGTCTCATGAACATCAAAAGCTTTATTTCCTCTTGATACTGCACCAGAACCGAAATGCGATATCAAAGCTTCCCCGACCTCATTCTTGAATTGTTCATAATGGTAGGTTGCTGGACTGATACCAAAATTTTCCCGAGTGTAACCCTCAGGAAAATCATAGAAGAAAGTATCAAAACATAGGATTCCCACATCAACATCACTATCTGCTCTAACATTTGTATTATTCCGGTAAGATCCTTGCGTAAAAATCCGGATATTTCTATGGTTCAATTTATTACTTGCATTTATCGCATTCCTGATAGCTTTTTCTGCGTTGGAGCATCTTTCCTCTTCAGTTTTCCCGGGTGGTGCAGCCCATCTTTTGAATTTTTCTTCCCAATTTTGGTTCATTTCATTCCTCGGATAACTAGTGAGTAGCGAGAATTATTTCTCGTTTATTGAATCATTCGGAATTATTTCTTGTTTATTGGGCTCCTTTTGCGCCACTTTAAAAGCGTACAGCTTGCCAGTGTATTGAAATATTTATAAAAAGATTGAGTTGCGGATATCATAACCGATGCTTTTCGATCAGTTCTTTCAGGAGGCTTTCCGGGAAAACGATAAAGAGGCTGAAGAACCAGATCAGGAAAGCGGCGTATGTGATTTTGAGAAATAGTACCATAAAAATCTTATGAACAACAGACGGTTAATGCCAATCGATGGAAGATATGGCCGGGAACCACTCCTTAAATAAGGGGTGCGTCCCCTCATTAATCAATGATCAAGGTTTGATATTCATATAAAGGTCTTCGATTTGGAGTCATGACGATTTTGTTTTAAGTCGGAACGGGGTAAATACGTATTGCGCGTCAAGCGTGACATTTTCCTTTTGCCTG
>Ga0315537_1003937_pt1 | contig 10927 bp, 7 predicted proteins | sample SalMarSW160270MG_FD_203091 | JGI IMG/M metagenome (GOLD analysis project Ga0315537, IMG submission 203091) | Salt marsh sediment microbial communities from the Plum Island Ecosystem LTER, Massachusetts, United States - Salt Marsh Sediment SW1602-70 ... | reverse complement strand
TGTTCAATAGGAGTGGTCTCATCCATGCCAGCCCACTCCATTAGCCCCTTGACGCGATCGCCGCCAAAGCGTCGCATTATCTCGTCCTCCAAGGACGCATAGAACACGGAGCTGCCCGGATCTCCCTGCCTCCCCGCTCTACCACGAAGCTGGTTGTCAATCCGCCTGGCTTCGTGGTGCTCCGTGCCAATAACGTGGAGCCCTCCAAGCTCGACCATCTTACTGTGCTCCTCGAGCCACTCTTCTGGACTACGCCCCTCAGGGTTGCCGCCAAGCACGATGTCCACACCACGCCCGGCCATATTGGTGGCCACAGTCACAGCTCCCACACGCCCGGCCTGGGCAATGATGCCTGCCTCTCTCTCGTGGTTCTTGGCATTGAGTACCTCGTGAGATATGCCCTTTCTCCTCAGCAGGTCGCTTAGCTCGTCTGATTTCTCAATGGAGGTTGTACCCACGAGAGCTGGCCTTCCCTGGCTATGCAAACTCTCGATCTCCCTGACCACAGCGGCGAATTTCGACCGCTCATCTTTATAGACCCGGTCCGTCTGCTCGGCCCTGGCCAACGGCTTGTTCGTGGGTATGACCACCACCTCCAGGCTATAGATCTTGTGAAACTCCTCGGCCTCAGTAGCAGCAGTACCAGTCATGCCAGCCAGCTTCTTGTACGCGCGGAAGTAGTTCTGGAAGGTAATGGTAGCCAAGGTAACACTTTCTCGCTGGATCTTCACCTGCTCCTTGGCTTCAATGGCTTGATGCAGCCCTTCCGAGTACCTGCGGCCAAACATCAATCTACCGGTGAACTCATCAACGATTATGACCTGTCCGTTCTTGACTACATAGTCGCGGTCTCGCTTGAACAAGGCATGAGCCTTTAGCGCGTTTTCCAAATACTGGGTGAGGAAGTAATTGGATGGGTCATAGAGGCTAGCCGCTTTGAGCATGCCATCCCTCTTCAGCATCTCCTCTACCTTGGTGATGCCGACCTCGTCAGTCAAGTGGACCGTCCGGGTGCGTTCATCGATAGAGTAGTCCTCATCTCTCTTGAGCCGCGAGACCAGACGGGCGAAGATATAGTACTTCTCTGTTGCCTCCTCGGCAGGGGCACTTATGATCAGCGGAGTGCGGGCTTCGTCGATGAGAATGTTATCCACCTCGTCAACGATGGCATAGTTTAACGTCCGCTGCATACATTGAGACAAGTCCAGAACCATGTTGTCTCTGAGATAATCAAAGCCGAACTCGTTATTGGTGCCGTAGGTGATGTCTGCTTCATATGCCTGGCGGCGAGAGACAGGTCGAAGGAACTTCCATTTCTCGTCTCCCGACTCGTATCCAGGATCATAGATGTACGATGGCGTAGCTGCACCCGAGGCCTGCCGCGCTGTAATACATGCCACCTTCATGCCCAGAGCATGATAGATGCAACCCATCCAGTGGCAATCACGTTTGGCTAGGTAATCATTGACGGTTACTAGATGACATCCTTCGCCGTTGAGTGCATTGAGGTAAAGAGGCAAGGTAGCTACCAGAGTCTTCCCCTCACCTGTTTTCATCTCAGCTATCTTGCCCTGATGAAGCGCAATCCCACCCATCAACTGCACATCGAAGTGCCTCTGCTCAATGGTTCGCTTGGCAGCCTCCCGCACGGCAGCATACGCTTCGGTCAGGAGTCCGTCTGGGGTTTCACCGCCGTTTAGCCTGGCCCTGAATTCGTCGCTCTTGGCCTGTAGCCCAGCATCATCAAGCTTCTCAAATTGGGGTTCTAGTGAGTTTATGTGAGAGACCACAGGCTGAAAGCGCTTCAGCTCTTTCTCGTTCGAATCAACTAGACCGCCCAGCCACTTAAGCATTCTCATTCGAACATTGCGCCCACCGAAAGCCCGGTGTGGATGCGGTGGATAGCCTCACCGAGGAGAGATGCTATCGACAGAACAGTGATCTTGTCCAGTTTCCTATTGTCAGTGACGGGTATGGTGTCGGTGACTACCACTTCCTTCACTGGACTGGATGCTATCCTCTGCACCGCCTGTCCAGAGAACACAGGGTGAGTACAGCAGGAGTAGACTTCTGTAGCTCCACGCTCTATAAGGGTATTCACCACGCTAACCAATGAGCTGGCCGTATCAATCTCATCATCTACTGTCAGGGCGCTCATGCCCTCGACCTCTCCTATCACGTTGAGTGCTTCGCTGGCGTCATTATTTCCCAGGCGTCTCTTCTCAATAATGGCTAGCGAGGCACCCAGATTTGCGGCTACATCGCGTGCACGCTTCGATATCCCGATGTCCACAGCTACTACCACCAGGTTATGAAGGGCTTTCCGCGCGAAGTATTGGCTGAGCATCGAGACGGCGGTCAGTTCATCAACCGGGATAGTGAAGAAGCCCTGAATCTGCGGGGCGTGTAGGTCCACAGTGAGCAGTCTGTTGGCTCCGGCAGTGCTCATCAGGTCAGCAACCAAGCGAGCCGTAATCGGAACTCTAGGCTGATCCTTCTTGTCGGTGCGCCCGTAGCCATAGTATGGAACAACAGCAGTAATCCTTCCAGCCGAAGCCCGCCTGAAGGCATCAATCATGATGAGAAGCTCCACCAGACTCTTGTTCACGGGAGAACAGATGGGCTGAATAACAAACACGTCCCGCTGGCGGACATTCTCCAGAATGCGAACGAATATGTTCTCGTTGCTGAATTCAAACACCTCGCTCTTGCCCACGGGGACGCCTAGATAGTCACAAACAGACTTCGCCAGGGCTGGATGAGCATTGCCGGTGAAGACTTTGAGTTCCTCCATCGCTGCCTACCCCCTTCTAAATACGAACTATCCAAGTCAAATTATAGCACGGAGCACCTTGCGCTTCTCAATGTCCGCGGCAACCTGTCGGCAAGAGGAACCTCACTCAGAGGTTGTCACGCCGTCTCGGAGAGACGTGGTGCCCTGATCACTAGACTGCACACCGCACCCAGAAGCAGTGCCATAGCAGCTATGGTGATGGCGATGTCATAGCTTCCGGTAATGTCAGAAACGTAGCCACCCAACAGCGAGCCAACCGCTCCGCCAATGCCAGGAGCCAGCAGTATAGCTCCGAAAATAGCACCGTGGTATCTTGTGCCGAACCAGTCGGCTGTTATCGCCGGAAACAACGGCACACAACTACCATAGAAGAACCCAAAGCAGGCCGAGAAAAGATACAGGCCCCATGGTTCCCTGGCCTCAAGCAGCCACAGCATCATTATAGCCAGCAGAAGATATGCAGTGAAGAACGACTTCCTTCTTCCAATCCTATCTGATACATACCCCATTACTACTCTGCCCGGCGTACTGCCAATTCCTATCAGGCCGATGAGAGTGGCGGCAATCATCGGTGCGATACCAAAGCCAGTGACGTAAGCCTTCAGATGAACCATCAACAGCTGCACCGCACAGTTCAAGACAGCAAACATCACTAGTAGCAGCCAAAACGCTCTTGTCTTGATGGCCTGTGAGAGTACAAAATCAACGAAGACTAGCGAGTCCTCAGAATCGCTGCGCTCCGACATCGCCTCCACGCCGTCAGGAAGGAGCCCTTTCTCCGCGGGGTCAAGCCGCATTAGTCTCGAAATGGGAAGACCTATGGCCAACAAGGCCGCCGCGATAAGCAAATACGAAGTACGCCAGTCAAGCCCTGAGATGAGGAATTGCGCACAAGGCGCCATAGCCATTGTGCCTATTCCTATGCCAGCCACAGTGATCCCCAGAGCCATTCCCCTCTTCTTGACAAACCAGCGGCACACCGTTGAAGTGACGGGTGCAAAGCAGAATCCACATCCTGTCCCAATAACAACCCCATAGACAACATAGAGCTGCCACAATGCACTGACAGTTGTCATCAGAGCATAGCCAGCAGCTAAGACTATGACACTCACAGCAAGTGTTGCCCGTGGCCCATATCTGTCATTGAGCCGACCCGCCACCAAATAGCATATGCTGTGCCACAACATGAACAAGGAATACGCTCCGGATACTGCGGTCCTGGTCCAACCCAGATCATTGCACAGCTCAGTAAAGAAAACGCCGTAGGAATATTGGAAACCCCACACCAGAGCCAGGATGGCACAGCCGCTCCCTACTACCACCCAGCCGTAGAAGAGCCTTGTGTTAGATTCGCTAGCCATATCGATATTGCACTGTAGGGACGAGACAAAAACGCTGCCTGTGTCAGAGCACGCTCTTGGGAGCGGAGAGGTATCTTCTCCAGAAAAGACCCACTAGACCAGCCCGGGGATGGGGAAGCGGTGGCAGATCTCCTTTACTTCCATCTGCACCTGTCGCCCGACAGGCACATCGCTAGGATGAGCGAGCATCTTGACTATCAAAGAGGCAACCCTTTTCATCTCCGCCGTGCCAAAGCCCCTTGTGGTTACCGCCGGTGTCCCAACCCTGATGCCACTCGTGGTCAACGCTGGTTTCGGGTCGAAGGGAATGCTATTCCTGTTCACCATAATGCCAACCGCCTCCAAGGCCCTCTCAGCGTCCCTGCCGCTCAACCCGATAGGAGAAAGATCAACCAACGCAAGGTGGTTATCCGTACCTCCGGCAATTACGCGCAGCCCATGCCTCTGGAACTCCGAGGCCAGTGTACGAGCATTGGACAACACCGCTCGCTGGTATTCCACAAATTCAGGTTGCATGGCTTCAAGGAAGCACACAGCCTTCGCAGCGATGGCATGCATCAGCGGTCCTCCTTGCATACCAGGAAAGACCGCAGCATCAATGGCTGGGGCAAGACCTTCCCTACACAGAATGAAGCCTCCCCTCGGACCTCGTAGGGTCTTCTGTGTGCTGGAGGTGACCACCTGGGCATACGGAACTGGAGAGGGATGGAGCCCAGCAGCTATTATGCCCGCTATGTGGGCTGTATCAACCAATAGCATAGCGCCCACTTTGTCAGCTATGCGCCCAAAACGCTCGAAGTCAATGATGCGAGAGTAGGAACTCGCCCCGGCCACGATGAGCCTTGGCCTATGCTCCACAGCCAACCTCTCAATATCGTCGTAGTCCAGCGTCTCAGTCTCGCGGTCAACCCCATAGCTGATAGCCTTATACCACTTCCCCGAGAAGTTGACGTCAGCACCATGAGTAAGATGCCCCCCGTGGCTGCGGCTCATGCCCATCAAAGTGTCACCGTGCTCCAATAACGCCAGGTAAACTGCCAGATTCGCCTGGCTGCCACTGTGCGGCTGAACATTGGCATGCTCGGCCCGGAACAGTCTCTTGACCCTGTCAATCGCCAGGCTTTCGATCTCGTCCGCGTTGACACAACCGCTGTAATACCGACGTCCAGGATAGCCCTCAGCGTACTTGTCGGTCATAACACTCGCCCCAGCCTCTAGTACAGCGCGTCCGATATGGTTCTCCGACGCAATGAGGTCTATGCTGTTTGCCTGTCTCTCAGCCTCTAAATGGAGGATGCGAGCTACTTCGCTGTCACGTTGAGCTAGAAAAGACATTGCTTCTATCTTCATAATCCCGCAATAATACAACTTCCCTCCATTGATGGTCAAAGAAGGAGTCCACCGCACCAGGCATTGTCTTTGACAGACCCCGGCCAAAGTGCTAGATTAGCGGCGATTAGCAGTCTCGGGAGTAAAGTGCTAGATGGCAGTGACGGAAAGAACACAGGCAATACTGAAGACCATCGTTACGGAACATATCGCCACGGCGGTCCCCGTAGCTTCAAGAACCATCGCCCACGACTACAACCTCAGGGTAAGCCCGGCCACCATTCGAAATGATGTGGCATATCTAGAAGAGGAAGGGTATATCACTCGGCCACACCCCTCCGCTGGCGCTGTCCCCACAGATAAAGCCTACCGCTATTATGTGGAATCCTTGAGCAGCGACATCGAACGCTACCCGGTTGATACATATCTGGTTTCCGAGCTACTCAAAGAGGCAAAGCTAGAGATTGAACAGTGGCTCCGAACAGCAGCGATGCTTCTGGCACACGTCGTCCGCAACATAGCCGTGGTGACCCTGCCTAAGGCGACGCAATGTCGCTTGAAGCACCTCGACCTGGTCGTCATACAGGATTTCTTGGCCATGCTCATTCTAGTCCTGTGTGAGACAAAGGTAAGACAGAAAACCCTATCCTTCGATAACAGAGTCACTCAAGATGAGCTGACGAGTCTGGCCACGAGACTGAACTCTGGCTACGCTCACTTGACGCGCACTGAGATCTCTGCGGAGAAAATGGAGCTCTCCTCTGACGAAAAGAGAGTCACCGATTCCATCGTGGCTATGATGGCTAGCGAAGATAGGCTCCAGCTCGGCAGGCTACAGCTTGAGGGACTACACCTGTTGCTAGGCCAACCCGAGTTCACCAGACGCCCGAGTCCACTCAGCCTGCTGGAGCTACTGCAGCAGGAGGATTGGCTGGAGAGTGCAGTTCAACACCATCATGATACAGGCAGGGTGAGGGTTATCATTGGCGAGGAGAATCAAGACGCGACACTGCAAGACTTCAGCCTGGTGATCGGCGAATACGGAGTCCAGGACGAGGCGAGCGGCATTGTCGGAGTCATCGGGCCCAAGCGCATGGACTATGCCAGGATAATCTCGTCAGTGGACTGCCTCTCGTCACTGTTGACCGAGTCAATAGCTGACTACATGTAACGGTGATCTGGAATTGGCCGAACAGGACAAGTCATTTCAGCACAAGGCGAATGAGGCGGAAGCCGAGAATCTAGGTGATATCGAAGCAGTAAGACGAGCTCTGGCTGAGGAAGAAGAGAAGGCGGCCAATTACCTCACCAACTGGCAAAGGGCTCAGGCTGACCTCATCAATTACAGGAGGCGTGCTGAACAGGAGAAGAAGGAAACTGTGGAGTTCGCTAACAGATTGCTGATACTCAACCTGCTGACGGTCATGGATGACTTCGAACGGGCTTTCACCATACGACCAACCAGAACCAAGACATCTGGCTGGATTGAGGGAATCGGGCTCATCTATAATAAGCTTAAGGCTGTCGTGGAGGCACAAGGGCTGGTCGAGATAAAGGCCAAGGGGCAACCCTTCGACCCCCACCTACACGAAGCGGTCATGCGCCAGGAGGGAGAGGAGGGAATAGTCATTGAGGAAACTCGGAAAGGATACAAGCTCAAGGACAGAGTCATCCGTCCTAGTATGGTAACAGTGGGCCATAGTCGAGAAACAGGAGAAACGAGCCCGCAGGAGGAATAGCGTGGGAAAAACAGTAGGCATTGATTTGGGCACTACGCTTAGCGCCGTAGCAGTGATGGAAGGAGGCGAACCCAAAATAATCCCCAGCGCCGAGGGGGGGAATCTGGTTCCGTCGGTAGTAGCAGTAAGCAAGACTGGAGAGAGGCTGGTTGGCGAAATAGCCAAGCGCCAGGCCATAGTCAATCCTGATAACACCATTTTCAGCATAAAGCGCCTCATCGGCCGCAAGTTCAAAGACAGCATAGTCCAATCAGATATCAAGCGGTTGCCCTATAAGATCACCGAGGCCGCCAATGGCGACTGCCGGGTCGTCATGGGCGGCAAGGAATACAGCCCGCAAGAGGTCTCATCCATGATATTGCAGAAACTGAAGGCGGACGCTGAGGCCTACCTTGGGGACAAGGTGACCGACGTGGTGATTACGGTGCCAGCCTATTTCAATGACAGCCAGCGTCAGGGAACCAAAGACGCTGGCACCATAGCCGGACTCAACGTGCTCCGAATTATCAATGAACCTACAGCTTCCTCTCTAGCCTATGGCATGGATCGGAAAAAGGATGAGACTATTGCCGTCTATGACCTTGGTGGTGGTACGTTCGATATCTCCATACTGGACATAGGCGAGGGCACCTTCCAGGTCAAGTCAACCAATGGCAACACTCACCTGGGCGGTGACGATATTGACCAAAGAGTTATGGACTGGATATGCGACGAATTCAAGAAGGAATCGGGCATTGACCTGACACAGGACAGAATGGCGCTACAGCGCATAAAGGATGCCGCTGAGAAGGCAAAGAAAGAACTATCCACAGTAAGCCAGACCGAAGTAAATCTTCCCTTCGTCACTGCCGATGCATCCGGTCCCAAACATCTCAGCATGACGCTGAGTAGGGCCAAGTTGGAGCAACTGTCAGCCGACTTGATAGAGAGTAGCTTGGAGCCCTGTCGGCAGGCTCTCGCCGACGCTGGCTTGCAGGCCAGCCAGATTAATGACGTTATCCTGGTCGGTGGCCAGACCAGGATGCCAAAGGTGCAGGAGGCGCTGAGACAATTCTTTGGTCGAGAGCCCGTCAAGGGAATAAACCCTGATGAAGCCGTAGCTCTTGGTGCTGCTATCCAGGCAGGCGTCCTTAAGGGAGAGGTCGGAGAGGTTCTCCTGCTCGATGTCACTCCACTCACCTTGGGCATTGAGACCCTGGGAGGAGTGGCTACTGCTCTTATTCCTCGCAACACAACCATCCCCACAGAGAAGAGTCAGATCTTCAGCACCGCCGGCGACAACCAACCGAGCGTGGAGATTCACGTACTACAAGGAGAGCGACCAATGGCGACGGACAACCGTACTCTGGGCCGATTCATGCTCGACGGTATTCTGCCCGCGGCTCGAGGGGTGCCTCAGATTGAAGTGGCCTTTGAGATCGATGCCAACGGTATCCTCAATGTCAGTGCTCGCGACAAGGGCACAGGCAAGGAACAGAAGATCACCATCACCGCCTCCAGTGGGCTTGATAAGGCAGAAGTTGAGAGGATGAAGCAAGAAGCAGAGAAGCATGCTGCCGAGGATGCCACACGCAAGGAGGAAATGGAGACACGCAATTCGGCCGATAGCCTGGCCTACACTGCGGACAAGACGCTTCGCGATTTCGGCGACAAGGTGCCTGCCGACGTGAAACAGGAGATAGATGGCAAGATGTCTGCCCTGCGCTCGGCGCTTCAAGGCAGCGACGTACAGTCCATTCGTCAGGCTATGCAGGAGCTGTCAGAGGCCATGCAGAAGGTAGGGGCCTCAGTGTACCAGCAGCCAGGACAGCAGCAAGCACCCAGCGGTGAACAGGGTCCTGAAGCTGAGCCAGGGAAAGGCGAGGACGACACAATGGAGGGAGAGTTCCGCGAGGTATGAATCACAATGGCCGCATTTCAACTGCAACAGTTTGAACAGACCGCCGACAGGGTCATAAGAAGGGCCATCGAAGAGCACCGGCTCAGGAACAATCCCTCCCCAAATGACCTCCAACTTCTGGTGCGAAATGAGCCCGACATTAGGAAAACGGTATATGGCAATTTCGCCGCCCAAAGCGAACCCACTTCCAGAGCAGCCATGTTCACCAGGAACAGCGTGGACCACCCCTTCGGCGAGGAAGAGCTTCAGCTATTGAGTCAATGCGAGAAAGCCCTGGCGCAAGAAAAGCTAATCTCTATTGACCGAATCGTAGGCAACCAGCAAAGCGACACAACCGTCAGGCTGATTGTCCCCGAGAGGTTTGCTCACGTAGCCTACGCAGCGACAAGCCTCTACATTCCGGTCAGAAAAGAAATCACACATGCAACATACGAAATCCTCATGTTTACCGACGAGGCTTTCCAGTCCAACAAGTCCAAGCCACTTCCCAAGAAAGACATTACCATAAGGTTGGCCATGCTCGACAACGGAAGGGTTATCAAGATAGTCAGGAATAGCAACTATATCGGCGAGTACAAGAAGGGGGTTTTCGCCGCGGAAGACTGGGTAGCCAAGACCACAAGAGGCGGGATATTCCTGCACGCAGGTTGTAGAGAGGACTATCTTCAATCAGCGCACGGGGATTATGCAACTACCAGGTCATTGCTTCTTGCCCTGACTGCAAACGGCAAAACCACCCTAACGTCAAAGATCCTGGCCAGGAAAGGAAAGGAGAAATCCTGGCTTATCCAAGACGATGGCGGGACTCTCATGCCAGACGGTTCTTTCCATGGATTCGAAGCGGGAGGCGTATTCGTGAAGGCTGAGGGCGCGAATCCAGGAAACCAAGTGGAGATATTCTACGGCCTATTGAAACCAGACACTATCTGTGAAAATGTCTATGTCGACGAAGATGGAGACTTCGACTTCTACAATTTCGAGAGAACATCAAACGGCAGGGCAGTTATGCGCCGAAAAGACTTTATGCATGCCAGCCCCTACATTGATGTTGACAGGATTGACAACGTCATCCTGATTACCAGAGGCCCACTAATACCGGCAATATCAAAGCTGACACTGGAACAAGCAGTAGCACTCATGATCTTGGGACAGTCGATGGAATCCTCGGCGGGTGATCCTACACAAGCGGGAAAGATCAAGAGCGAGTTTTTCTACGACCCGTTTGTGGCCGGTGATAGGGCTCAACATGCAGCCATCTTCTATGAAATACTGAAGGGGCTTCCCCATATGAACTACTACCTGATAAATACAGGAGGAATAGGCAGCAGCGAGACCTACAACGATATCAAACTGGAATCTACCTTATCCATACTGGACTCCCTGCTGAGGGGAGGCCTGGAGGATTGGGTGGATTCACCCACTGGATTCAAGATCCCTAAGGCAGTAAGGCAGGTAGATGACATCTTCTTTCACCCCGAGAAGCTATATTCCGGAATTGAATTCGAAGAAAGACAAAAGGAGCTCAGCCGAATCAGGCACAAGGCGATTGAGGCACTTGGCGACTCCATAAGTCCCAACATCAGACACGCTTTCGCCAAGTCTTAACAGCCAAGTGCCGCCTATGCGCAGCCACCAGAGCGACATGTATCCCTGTGCTAGTGGTGTTCTGAGCTGACTCATCGCACTAGCGAGCATCGCTCCTCTTCAAGTTTGCCTTGGGACATAGCACAGGATAGAATAGCCTAGGCTATCCAAAATAAAAGGCGAGGTGGGTGGAATGACGAACAATGACAAGCTGTACGAG
>Ga0315537_1003934_pt1 | contig 10932 bp, 14 predicted proteins | sample SalMarSW160270MG_FD_203091 | JGI IMG/M metagenome (GOLD analysis project Ga0315537, IMG submission 203091) | Salt marsh sediment microbial communities from the Plum Island Ecosystem LTER, Massachusetts, United States - Salt Marsh Sediment SW1602-70 ... | reverse complement strand
AGGATTTCAAGCTAATACGCGAGCGAATCGAAGACTTCGTGACTGGAAACGTGTCCCTTTTTGAGAAGAGGATGGCGGAAGGTAGAGTTAGAGACTGCCACGGCGACATCCATTCGGGTAACATTTTTGCTACCGATGGCATCTACATTTTTGACGCCATAGAATTCAACGAGCGCTTCAGGTATTCGGATGTTGCCGCTGACGTGGCTTTCCTTGCCATGGACTTAGACTTCAGAAAACGATCTGATCTTTCTGACTTTTTCGTCGAGAGATATGCCCTATATTCTGGAGACCAAGAGTTGACGAAATTTTTGCCCTTCTACAAGTGCTACCGAGCCTACGTGCGGGGAAAAGTTGTCGGGTTCAAACTTAACGACCCCAACGTCAGCAACGAGGACAAAAACGCCGCAGCGGAAGAAGCAGAAGCATACTTCAAACTAGCCGCAGACTACACGAAAATACTCTAAGCAGAAATAGAGGCTAAAATTGGTCCGCAACATAGTCGGGGACAGCTACGGTGCCCATCACAACTGGTTTCTGGTGGCAGTCGCTCCCTCCAGTCACCATTAAGCCATGTTCTTTTGCAAACCGTAGATAGTGGCTGGTTGTCTGAGCATCACTTCTTGAATGCCAGCACTCCACACCATCAATGTATGCCAGCATGGAGTCTTCGATTATTTGAGTTTGTTCAGGCAGCGATTTGGTAAGTGCCACAAGCGAAGTTCCATGCGGGTCGTTAGGATGAGCCACCATTATTTTTCCGCCCGCGTTATGCACCAGCTTAGCGGCGTCTTCAAGGTAAAGCGGATACTTGGGAACGTTACAGCGCACAAGGTACTTGTCAAAAGCCTCCTGCCTGTTTCCGACAATGCCCTTCCTCACCAGATAATCCGCGATGTGAGGCCGCCCAAGCACACCGTCCACGGAAGCCTGAATCTCCTCAAAATCCTTTTTCGTCAGCTTTTTAATGCCTTCCTTCTCGAATTCGCCGTTAAGGTTATCAAGAATTTTCGCGGCTCTTGTCTCTCGGTACTCCGCCATCTGCTGAAGCTTATCCGTCAACGCTTGGTTCTTAGGGTCAAATTGGTAGCCTAAAAAATCCAGCGCTACAGGCTTGCCCGCGTGGTAATTTGGATGTGAGAAAGTCACGTTCAATTCAACGCCGGAAACGTAGCGGATTCCAGCTTTCCCAGCCAAATCCATGGCTACCCGCTGGCAGCCAATCGAATCATGATCCGTGATAGACATAAACCCGATGTTTCTGCGTTTGGCTTCCTTAACGATTTCTTCTACCGTGAAAGCGCCGTCGGAGCTTTGCGAGTGAATGTGTAAATCTATTTTCATGGCGTTGTCCCGTTATCTTTTTTCCATTCCGATGACGTACCAGTCTTCGGGAGAGTCGTGGCACGTGTCAACTGTCAACTTCACGATTTTAAGCTGTGGATGAAGCTTTTTCAAGTCATCCAAGTCAACGGGTTCAAACTTGTTCTTGTTGGCAAGATACGCCTCCACCGTCAAAGCGTTTGACTCATACTTCTCCTTCGTTCTTCGTTTGATCCGCTCGACCGACACTTCCTGGGAACAACTAGTTTCCAGTATAACGAAAGTAAAGCCGTGCTTCGCCGCAATCTCAGCTGCGCGCCTCCGCAACTCCTGAGTTACAAAGGTGGCATCCAAAATCACGCCCTTACGTTCTCCAGCAAGGTCGTCTGCACGCTTGAACATTTCGTCATAAACCGACAGCCGCTTGTTCATGTTCCCCGCAACTTTCGGGTCAAACACATCCTCGTTCTTAAGAACCTCCAATCTGATTAAGTCGCTACGAAGGATGGGATAACCCTTGATCTTTGACACTTCTGCTGAAGTCTCTGTTTTCCATGTCGCCGGAAGTCCGACAGTAATCAACAGAGTCTTAGCGCCTAACTCAGCATTAACAAACTTGGCGAAAGGTTCCCTCAACCGTGCACCCCTCACAGTAGAGTTCAGGTAAAAACATAATTAAACCTTTTTGACCCTAAAAAAACGAGGGCTTGACAGCTTGCCTATAAAGCGCCTAAAGGAAAACTAAATAGTCAGGGTTGGTATCTTTCCTAAAAGAAGGTTAACGTAAATGGAAGAATTTCAGGTTAAAGACAAGGCGCTCGCGCCTCAAGGTCATTTGCAGATAGAGTGGGCTTCAGCTCACATGCCCGTGTTGAACCAAGTTAAGCGCAGGTTCAGCAAGGAACAACCGTTGAAAGGTTTAACGTTAGGCGCATGCCTGCACGTAACAAAGGAAACCGCGGTGCTAGTAGACACGCTAGTCGCTGGGGGCGCCAAAGTGGCTCTGTGCGGTTCTAACCCGCTCTCCACCCAAGACGACGTTGCGGCGGCTCTGGCTGAAAAAGGCGTCCACGTTTTTGCACAGCGAGGACAAACAACCGAAGAATACTACTGGTGCATCAACAAAGTGCTAGATTACAAACCAGTGATAACGCTTGACGACGGCGCAGACCTCGTGGGCACCCTGCACAGCAAAAGAACAGAGGGACTGCAGTACGTTAAAGGCGGAACCGAAGAAACCACCACCGGCGTGGTCAGGCTGAGAGCCATGGAAGCAGACGGAAGCCTGAAATACCCCATCATAGCCGTGAACGACGCGTACACCAAATACCTGTTCGACAACCGCTACGGCACAGGCCAAAGCACCATAGACGGCATACTACGCGCCACAAGCGTCTTGCTGGCGGGCAAAAACTTCGTGGTCTGCGGCTACGGATGGTGCAGCAGAGGCATAGCCATGCGCGCACGAGGCTTAGGCGCCAACGTCATAGTAACCGAGGTGATACCCACCAAAGCCCTGGAAGCAGCCATGGACGGCTTACGCGTGATGCCCATAGCTGAAGCAGCAGCCATAGGCGACATATTCGTGACCGCCACAGGCGACATTAACGTCATACGCGGAGAGCACATGGCGAAGATGAAGGATGGCGCCATAATGGCTAACAGCGGGCACTTCAACGTGGAAATAAGCCTGAAAGACCTGGAAGCGTTATCTGTGGCAAAGAGAACGATGCGGCCTAACATGGTGGAGTACAAGCTTAAAGACGGCAGAAAACTCTATCTTCTCGCCGAAGGAAGACTTGTGAATCTTTCAGCCGCGGAGGGTCACCCATCCGAGGTTATGGATATGTCATTCGCGAATCAAGCGTTGTGCGCGGAGTACATGGCGAAAGCTGGGAAGATGACGCCGAAGGTTTAGATGAAACCGTTGCTGAGTTGAAGCTCAAAGCCATGGGAGTAAAAATCGACGAGCTCACACCTGAACAAAAAAGGTATCTGGCAACGTGGGAAATGGGAACCACCTAGCAAGATTATATCGGCAGATATGGTAAACTTTAAATGGTTTAAGATAATAACATGGCTAATAAGAATGGTGAATCGCAATGAGTAAAGATCAAGCAATAGGTGGAGCAATCTTCATCGTGTGCATAATTGTCGCCGTAGGCTACTTAGTGACACTTTTCTATCCAGACTGGCTTGTAACAGTCGGGCTCCTCGGCAATACCGCAAACGTTCAATTCTGGGTCATAGCTGTACCAGTCTTCATAGCCTTCATCGCCATAATGTTCATAGGCGCATGGATCGGCTGGACAATGGCTACTACACCGCCGCCAAAACCAATCGAAGAAATCACTACCGAAATGGAAGAGAAAAAGGAAGAAATGAAAACCGAAGAATCCACAGAAGCAGAGATGCCAGAAACACCTAAGAAAAAAAGCTAAGCCACAACAATTCTACTATTTAACAAATAATCTCCTAATTCTACAGTTTTTTTAATTTAAGATAAATCAAGCATTCACTTGATATTATACGATTAAAAAAAGGTTAAAGTCCTAACGCGTTTAAACCAAAATACAAGCCCACATTGACTGCCGCGGATATGATAATCACGGTTAAAATGAATTTGGGAGAAAGCGAAAAGAAAGAACTTTCTTCACCTTTAGGTTGCACATCATACTCTTTAATTTCACGCGTCTCAGCGTCAATGCGAACAACAGCAGTGAATTTTTTTGTGTCAACCTCAACAGTATAAACGTCGCCTTCCAACGAAACCCGCTTTGGCTTCAACCCGCTCTTGTGCCCCAACCTCTTCAGAAACGCAGTCGTCATTGTCGTAACTACCTCAGCGTTCATTTTTTTCTGCGTTGAAGCCGCAGAAGTTACAACTTCTGGAGTGGTCTCTTGCAAAGTAGCCGCCAAACGTATTGTCTCCTAACTGTGTTTTAAAAAACAGGTTGAGGCGTATAAGTAGGTGTGTGTATCACTAAGAACCGACCTACTCCTATTCCTTCATTTTCTTAAGCATACACTGAACGATGTCCTTGCACATCATGCACTCGTCTGGAATCTGCTCTTTTGACGATCTTTCACTCAGATAGCCCATGTGGTGCTGGCATCCAGATGGCGCCTCAGGGACTTCAATATGTTTTTCTGCAGGCGAAGCTTTCTCTTCAACTTCAAATTCAGGCTCAGCTTCCGCTTCTTCCTCTTCAAAGGTTTCTGGTTCTTCAGGGGTAACAGCCGGCGTATCATCCACGTTTATTTCGGTTAAGCAGTATGGGCACGCGTCGAAGGGTCCGTCAGGGTCTTGTTGTAGATTCAAAGCTTTAAGAGGCTTGCTGAAAACTTTGCCGCAAGAGGCATTCGGGCAAGTAAACATGCTACCTTTTTTGGTTTTTTCTTCAATTTGGGACATTTATAGCCCTCTGTAGAAGTAAATACTATTACCCGTTTATAGTGTTAATGAATTCGAAATAAATATCCAAACTATTCCTCATCACAACGATGTTCGGGAGACGCAAGTTTCTTGAGGTCTTCGACTCCTTCCGCGTAACCTGAAGCCAGCAGAACATCACCTAGCTGAATCTTTATGTCAGGCTTAGGGCGCAAGCTTTTTTCGCCGCGTTTTATAGCCAAAATCCACATGCCCGTTTCTTCAGGAACCCGCGCTTCCTTCAAAGTCTTGTCAATAAGCGGCGAACCTTCCGTCACGCACGCTTGAGTCACGGTTTCCTCCGCCTCCCGAATTGCCAGCTTCAACACCGGATGCGGTTCAATGCCTCTCAGGACAACTTCCGCCATCTCAGCCGCAGCATCCGCAATCCTCTCGGTCGCCACGCCTAGTCGGATGAGCCCTAAAAAGCCTGAAGCTTCTTCTTTCTTAAAACCGCTTGTCAAAGCCAGTAGTTCGAATTCTGTATGCAGCTTATCCACGTATTCCTCTAGACGCTCTACTTCTTCAGCCAAGTCCTTACTGTTCAGCATGAGCGATGAATAAGCCAAGTCAATCATCAGTTCAGAGGTGTTCTTAAGCTCAACGAACCGCTCAACGATTTCTTCGAAAACTTCGTGCTTGTGCTCCACCATTGTTAATCCTCCAGCTTTGTGAGCCGCCCTTCAGCTAAATCTTTAAACTCCTTAATGCCCATGGGCGCTCCGCGCGTAATCAGAATGTCTCCGAGAAAAACACGTTCAGTATCGTCAGGATCAAGTATCCAATCTTTGTTTCGGCGGATGGCAATTATGTCAACCCCCATTCTTGCAGCCAGATCAAGTTCCTCTATCCGTTTCCCCGCTATCACGGAGCCTTCTTTGACGGTTGCTTTCATGAGGCGCTCTTCAACCTTTTCAAAAATCTCGCCGATTATGGGGTGTATGCCGATGTTGCGGGTGACTATGGCGGCGATGTCTGCGGCGGCATCCGAAATTTTATCTGCCGCAGCTGCTACCGTGGACACTCCTATCAAGGTTTCCGCGTCTTCGGCGTCTCTGGCGGCGATCATGATTTCCATGTCTAAAAGATAAGCCAAAGTGTCGATGCGGCTTTCAAGTTCTATAACGTCTTCGGCGAGTTCTTTGTCGTTGAATAAAGCGGCTGAATACGCTAAGTCAATCATAAGCTCGGAGAGGTTTTTCATTTCCACCAGAAGGTCGCTCACTGGGATAGGTTTGTATTCTATCTTTTCAAATTGTGGCATGCTTTTGAATGGCGCTCCGCAATTAGATAGTGGTCATGAGATATTTTAATCATACCCTTAAGGTTAACCGATGAGGAGTAACGCCACAAGTAACGCAATTGTGGTGATGCTGTCGGCGAAGGAACTTACGATGGGAATAACAAAATTGTCAGGGTCTAAACCTCGCTTGAATGTTAATATCGAAATTGAATATGACAGAAGCACTATTGCGGTGACTGCGATGACGTTGGCGATTAGAAGAATTGTGAATAGGTTTAGAATTCGGGACAAAGAGAACACGTTGTTTATCGCTAGAGATAGAACGGCTAAGATAACAAACACCGCAAGGGACGCTGACCAAGCGCTGAAAATGTTCTTTGCATGGCTTCGCATTGAAGCTAAAGATGGAGTGAGCAAACCTAAGGCAAGTTTTGTGGTGGCTGTGGAGCCTACAACGGAGCCTACGTCGCCGATTGTGTCAATTAAAGCTGGGTAGACGGTGATGATTTCACTCCTGTCCGACACGAAATAGCTTATTTGCCTGAGAGCTGTCCCTGTTATGTTGACTACGAAAGCCACAATCAACATGGTAGTCATGGACTCCTTGATGGTTTTGATGAAGTCCACGTCATGCATGTTTTTTGGCAAGATGTACAAAACAAGAAAACCGAAAGCTAAAGCGATGGCGGCAATTATCCAGCTTCCCAGGTAACTGGAGAAAAAGAGGCTGATCACTCCGATGTAAAAAAGCGTTATGAAAATGTCGGCGACAGTGGACATGATTGGATAGACCACGATGTCTGGGTCTAAACCTCGCTTGAACGAAACAAAAGACACTTTTATGGTTATCAGAGAAAGAAGTAGACCAATAGCCATGGTTGCCATCACAACGGATAAAATCGCGGGGAAATAGGCAAACGTTATTCCCCAAAACAAGGTTCCGAAAACAATGGCGATGCTGCTCATTGCTACGCTTGTAGCCAAGGTTATTACAACTAAAGCTTCAAAAAGCTTGTAAAAACTCTTTGTGTTCCCAAAAAAACTGGGGTGAATAGTGCCGAGGTGCAAAGCCGTGCTTAAGCGACCGCTGAGCAAGCCGCCTATAACCCCTTTCGCGCTCAATATGGCGGGGTAAACCGCTATAACCCAGCCTGCTTCTGCGAAGATCCCAAACTGAGTTGCAACCATGAACCCGGCGAGTAACCCGCCAATATCGAAAATGTACGCCAGTGACGTTTCTTTAAGCAGTCTAACAAAACTCTTTGAGATGTCTTCGTGGGACAAGAATTATCGTCTCCCGAAAGTGGTTACATCAAAGGGCGTAGAAGGGAACAAACGGGAAGTCAAGGAAATTGAGAAAAAGGGTTTCGGCATGCAGTTAAAGGGTTTAGGGCAATATCGTGATGTGATGCTTGGCGCTGGAAGGGCGTCGAATTGACGATGGAAAGTGTAGGCTACTTTCATATTTTTCCCCTCGCAGCTGTTGTTCGTTTTCAGCCATCCACAGGCACCTCTCTAATCGCATGTGTGCATGTGGGCTGCCAAATACCACTTCAACTTGCACTCCTGACTTTTAATTGAGAAGCTGAATATCGCTTAAATAACTTTCTAACAGGGATTTCGAATCCATACTGCAACTTCACAAGCGTTTTAATCGCTAACACCTGAAAAGTATTTTTGCGAGATGTTCGGAGTGCAAACCCAAATGTATTCGGCATGGATAAAAATTGATGAAAGCTTGCCGTGGATAGAGCTTGAAGAAGCATTCCAAACCAAAGCCGAGGCACAAAAAGCAGTGAAAGAACTACTGAGGAAAGCTAAAATAAAGATTGCCAGGCTTCCGAAAGAAAAACATGTGAAAGCTGCCATAAGAGTGAAGCATTAAAACGGTAGCGTTGCATTGCCCGTGTTGCTCAGGAAAACTGCTGCGTCTCAGCGTGGCTTCTTTGGTTGATAAACACACCACGGGTCTTCAGTCAGGTAGTCTCCTTTTAACTCTGCAGGTTCATGGAGGTCGCCGCAGTAGTCTATGAAATCGCTTGAAAGCCCATATGCCCGTGCACGGCAGCCCCCGCATACAGCGCGGTGTTCGCATATGCCGCATTTGCCTTTCAAGGCGTCGAAGTTGCGCAGGGTTTTGAACATGTCTGAATTGAACCATATTTCTTTGAAGGATTTCTCGCGGATGTTGCCCAGCTTGATTGGGAGATACGGGCATGGAGTGATGTCGCCGTTTGGGTAAACACGACAGTAGTACAATCCTGCGAGGCAGCCTCGAATCCAACGACTCATGTCCAGACCCATATCCTTCGCAATCCGCATGAATTGGGGCGCACATGAAGGCCGCACGTTAAGCTTGTGTTTGGCAACTTTTGCGAAGGTTGTTTTAATCATGTTTTCGTATTTAGCAGGGGATATGTCGGCCATTTTCACGCCTCGCCCTGTAGGCACTAGAAAGAATAGGTGGAAGTTTTCTACGCCAAGGTTTTCAGCGAGCGACATAATGTCATCGATTTGGTCGTAGTTTTGCTGAGTCAATGTCGTGTTTACTTGGACAAGCACGCCGTTCTCCTGCAAGGCTTTGATGGCGCCAACTGCTTTTTCCCAGGAACCTCGCACGCCCCTGAATTCGTCATGCTGCTCTGGAATATGCGAATCCAAACTGATGGAAACGGTTTCTATGCCCGCGTTCTTGAGACGTTTTGCGGCGGTGGCATCAATAAGGCTGCCGTTGCTTCCTAGCCCCATCTTCAAACCTTTTGAGGCGCCGTAGCGGACAAGCTCGTAGACATCAGGATGCAAAAGAGGTTCGCCACCGCTTAGGATAAGCAGCGGTCTGCTGACTTCGCAGATTTGGTCTATGAGGTTTTTTGACTCTTCAGTGGTTAATTCATTTTTAAGTTCCTGCGTGGTGGCGTTTATGTAACAATGCGGGCATTTCAAATTGCATTTTCGAGTGAGGTTCCACGAAACTACAAGCGGCACATACTTTTCCGATTTGGGCGTGGTAGGTGAGTACGCGAGCTTGAGGTAAAACTCGCATTTTCCATCGGTAGCCATCCGTTGAGGCTGCCAAAGCGCAAAAGTGAAAGGGAGAACCGTGTTCAACATAGCTTTCGCGTGGGCGTAACAGAAATGACGGCAAAAAAGAGACGCCACCGCCTCGTTTACGCCTGTTTTTTCAGCAATGTACTTGTGGCTGCCGAAAATTGGACAGTTAAAAAACTGCATGCGCCCATCCAAGCTCTCAACGCTCATCGTGTAACGGATGAAATGGTCGCTCAACATTATGGTCTGCAGCTTTTCCCTGCGCATTCCAACTTTGAGAGTCACGTTAAGGGCAATGCGCACGGTTTCTTCACCGAACTTTTCTTGCACCTGCTTCATTGCATCCCGAAGACGGGTTATGCCCACCGTTTTGGCCAGCTCCGCGGTTACTAGAAAGCCTTTGATGGTTTCGTACTCTTGCCGCAAACGCATTTCCGCAACGTGTTGCGCCCAATCCTCAAACAAGCCTTCTAACTGTTCCATTGCTTCCGGATTCTCTGCGCTAAGCAAGCCTTCTACTGCCTCGGTTCGTTCATTTAACTTATTGAACAAGACGATTTTTTCGTCAGTGCTCAAACTTGCTTTGGTGGCCGCCTCCCGCGGGTTCACGTTCACCGGCACAATTGTAGCCGTAAGCTCACTTATGTCGGAAACGAAGTCGCTGTAGAACCGCTCTAAATGTTCCGCGATGTCAGGCGTGTCCGCGCCTAATTCTTTGAGGAGAAAACGCGTTTCCGTTTCCATTTTGGTTACCATCGCCATGTGGTACAAGAGTGACCCCGCCATCCCTGGGTCAGCTTGTTTTCCACCTGAGGCGCCGCGGAAAACTTCAGAGAACAAGCGCTTTGCCGCGCCGAAATCTTCCTTGTCTATTGCAGACGGAATTCTATTCAGTTTCTCCCGTCTTTCGCGCAACAGAAGAGCCCATTTATGACACTGCCCTTCATCAAATTTTGTTACCGCAACCACCAACTTAGAAACCTATTACATGTGCAGTTCGGTAAAATAGTTAACGGTTTCAGAAGCAAAATCTGCATTAATTCAGACGAAGGAAAAATCAGGCGGCAAGCAGATAAGCTATTAAACCCGCGCGGACAAGAAGGTACCCAACCGTGAAAAGGTGAAAGTTATGTTCGATTGGGTTTACGCTTTGGTGGGCTTTCTGATAATGTTCGGCGTGCTGGTCGGCATCGGCATAAACCAGCCTCGCGGCACAAGCATGAAAACATGGTGCTACGGCTACCTAGCGATTTCAATAGGCTTCGACGTATTCGTAATTTTGGCGTTGCTAAACGCGTCCCAGTATGTCTGGCTCAATAATCTTCTGCTCGGGCTTTCCGCTGGCGCCGCCACGGGCTTAGGAATCCACGTAGCTCACCACATATCCGAAGAAGATGGCCACGACGAAAACACTAAGGAAAAGAAACCCTCAATGTTCGGTTTTTGAAGCCTGAAAATGCCGACGGTGAGGGATCATACTGAGAAAATATTTCTGTGGGACTAAAGGTTGAAGGCGTCTGACGACTATGCCATAGTTACACACAACGTAACTAAAACATACACGTCTAAAATCAGAAGTCCTGAAAGGCGAACCTCATTCTTCCAGCGAAAGAGAACTGTGACTGCCGTTGACCATTTAAACTTGAAAATCCGAAAAGGCGAACTGTTTGGGTTGCTAGGACGCAACGGCGCGGGCAAAACCACTTTGGTAAAACTTCTGTGCACTTTGCTGCCGCCCGACGAGGGAACAGCTTCTGTGAACGGTTTCGATGTGGTGAAGCAGCAGATGCAGGTGAAGCGGTCAATAGGCACCATTTTCAGCGTGGGCGAACGGGGTTTCTTCTGGAGGCTCACGGGCTACGGGAACTTGGAATTTTACGCTTCC
>Ga0315537_1003933_pt1 | contig 10934 bp, 10 predicted proteins | sample SalMarSW160270MG_FD_203091 | JGI IMG/M metagenome (GOLD analysis project Ga0315537, IMG submission 203091) | Salt marsh sediment microbial communities from the Plum Island Ecosystem LTER, Massachusetts, United States - Salt Marsh Sediment SW1602-70 ... | reverse complement strand
GTTCCTTCCGGTGTTGTAGGCTCTGTTCCTTCCTGGTCGGTACAGCCGGGTATGAAGAGCAGCGAAAGCATGGCTGCTGCCATTAAGCACAGCAAGACCCTTTTAGTTGCTTTTAACACGTCTTCCCCTGACTCCGGGATATCATAGCGATACCCCGCTTTTACTCAGAAGCCTTTCCATCAAATCGCTGACCGCCGTGACGGCTTTAGAAGTGTCCGGCAGGTCGAACAGCGGTTTCTGTTCCATGTCATATCGCTGCATTTCCTCGTCAACGGGAATGGTGGCGGCGGGCTCAATGCCCAGTCTATCCATCTCCTGGCTCAGCAGCGGGTCTATCTCGCCGGGAATGAGGTTGATTATTACGGACTCCCTTTTCACCGCGAGCTTAAGTTCCGCAACCAGTTCCCGGATGTGGGCCACGGCGCGTAAACCCTTGACCGAGTGATTGGATACCAGGAGAAGCTCATCTATATTCTGTGTCGTCCTGCGGCTCAGGTGCTCCAGGCCCGCCTCGTTGTCCATCACGACGAAGGCATAGTTCTTCGACCAGTCGTCGATGAGCTTCCGGATAACCACGTTGGGATAGCAGTAGCATTCCGGGCCCTCGCCCCGACCCATTGTGACCAGGTCCATGCCTTTACTTTCTGTTATGCCTATGTTCAGTTGGTACTCCAGGTAGGCTTCCTTGGTCATTCCCGGGGGAATATTGAGTTTCTCCCCCTGAAATTCATTGAGTATCCGGCCGACCGTCTGTCTCACTTCAAGTCCCAGGCTCTCGGCAAGATTGGAATTGGGGTCGGCGTCAACGGCCAGGACTGGCTCCAGGTCGTTCTTAAGCAGGTAACGAATGACCAGGCTGGCCACCGAGGTCTTGCCGCTGCCTCCCTTTCCGGCTACCGCGATATTAATGCTCAAAATACCATACCTTGCTCTACTTTTATTATAGCAGTCTACGCCCCTGTTATTAAATTTTTTTGAGTCCGCAAGGGTGCTTAGAACAGCCCCTGTACCTTGCCGGTCTTGGTGTCAACATCTACCTTTCTGAAGGCCGGGTCGGATGAGGTCCCTGGCATCAGGCTGATGGTTCCGGCGCAGGGGCAGAGGAACTTGGCACCGGAATAAATCAGGACATCGCGTATGGGCAAAGTCCAGCCCTTGGGGACACCCTTGAGAGTGGGGTCGTGGGTAAGGCTCAGGTGTGTCTTCACCATCATGGTGGCATACTCGTCATATTTGGGGTCGGACTCAAAGGTCTTGGCTTTGGCTTCAGCCTCGGCGTTCCAGGAGACGCCGTCGGCGCCATAGACTACTTTGGCGATTTTATCCACCCTCTCCCGCAGTTTCATTTCGTTAGGGTAGAGGAACTTGAAGTCGTTCTTTTCTTCGCAGGCTTCCTTGACCACATCAGCCAGTTCCAGGGCGCCGTCGCCGCCGTCAGCCCAGTGCGTGGATACGGCGCAGCGTGCCCCGGCTCCCTCGGCCGCCTTTCTTACCATGGCTATCTCGTCCTTGGTATCGGTATGGAAGCAGTTAATGCAGACCACGGGGTTGATGCCGGATTCCCGGATAACGCCGATAAGGTGCAGCATATTGGGCAGCCCCTTTTCCAGGAGGCCCAGGTCTTCTTTGGTGTAGGCGTCCGGCAGGGGTATGCCGGCAACCACTTTAGGCCCGCCGCCGTGCATCTTCAGGGCGCGGATGGTGGTCGTAAGCACGGAAACATGAGGCTTCAGGCCGCTGTAGCGGCACTTGACGTTCCAAAACTTCTCAAAGCCGATGTCGGCCGCAAAGCCGCTCTCGGTAACGTGGTAGTCAAACATCTTCAGGCCGATGCGGTCGGCAATGATGGATGACTGGCCGACGGCGATGTTGGCAAACGGTCCGGCGTGCACCATCAAGGGCTGATATTCTACTGTGGAACAAAGGGTAGGGTTGATAGTGTTGCGCATCCAGGCGGTCATGGCGCCGCCTACCTCGAGGTCACCGGTGGTAACCGGTTTGCCCTTCTTATCAAACGCCACGGTAATTTCGTCCATTCGCTTTCGCAGGTCGGTCAGGTCCCTGACGATGGACAGCATTGCCATTAGCTCGGAGCTTACGGCGATGCCGAATTTGGACTGCATGGTGAAACCGTCCATGCGGCCACCGAGTCCGATAACGATATTACGCAGGCTCTGGGCGCAGAAGTCCATAATCCAGCCCATTTCTACCCTGGTGGGGTCAATGTTCAAACGGGGCATCCGCGTGAGTCGCGCCAGCTGTTCGTCGTCGTAGTTGCGCTCGTGCTGCATCCTTGCCGTAAGCGCCACCATGGCCAGGTTATGGGCGTTTATAATATCGTTAATATCGCCAGTGAGCCCCATGGAGAACTCGGTAAGCGGAATCAGCAGGGCATTGCCGCCGCCGGCGGCAGTTCCCTTGATATTCATGGTAGGGCCGCCGGAGGGCTGGCGGAGACAGCCGCCAACATTCAGTCCCCGCTTGCCCATACCTTCCATGAGCCCGCAGGAAGTGGTGCTTTTCCCCTCGCCCAGCGGCGTGGGGGTTATGGCGGTGACCTCAATGTATTTGCCGTCTTTTTTATTCTTGAGGCGGTCAATGATTTTCAAAAAATCCAGTCTGCATAATCGACCGTAGGGGATAATTTCATCTTTTTGCAGGCCCAGTTTTTCCCGCCATTCATCCGGGGTCGGCATGTTCTCTTCAGCCGCCTCCGAAATTTGCCAGTCCTTCATCTTGACTGCATCGTAAGCCACTAGGAACCTCCTAATTATATATTTTTTACTGCGCTTTAATTTACGTTTGTAGATTCTTTATCAGGTTACCTTAAGGTAAATTGCATACCCGGTAATTCATCCCGGAACCATTTAATGGTCCTATTCTATATGATATAATCCTATCTATCAGTTTTTTACGCTCGGCTGCCTGATTGAAGACATGAGCTTATTGTAGATATTCCTGACCTCTTTGGCGGCGTACAGGCTTTCCGAGAAAACCGGCCGATTGGCAAGGTCAGCTTGGGTTATGGCCGGGTCATAGGGGATAAAACCCAGGAAATCAAAACCGGGCAGGCTGGAGGTTATGAATTTCCTGTCTTCCTCGTTCCGGATTTTATTGCCCACGATGGAAATATTGGTCAAGCCGAGGTCACTCGCCAGTTCGTTTATGGTCCGGGCGGTTTCGATGCTCCGCCGGCCTGGCTCAACGACGATAATCAGTTTGTCTACGGCTTTCGTTATGCCGCGGGATAAATGCTCTATCCCCGCTTCCATATCCAGGATAACCACCTCGTTCCTCTGCACGAGCAGGTGGCTGACTAAAGCCTGTAAAAGGGCGCCCTCCGGGCAGTAACAGCCGGTGCCTCCCCTCTTTATCCGCCCCATGGCCATTATCCTTATGCCGTCAGTTCGCACGGAGTACTTCTCCGGCAGGTCGTCGACCTTGGGATTCAGCTTGAAGAAAGAGCCGGACTGGCCGGGGCGTACGCCAACACGCTCTTCAATCAGGTCGTCCAGTTCAGATATGGGGGTTATCGCCTCCGGGTGGGGAAAACCGAGGGTGGCCGCCAGGTTGGCATCGGGGTCGGCATCAATAGCAATAACGGAAAAGCCGGAATCGGCGAAAATATGGGAAAGAAAAGCTGATAGTAGAGTTTTACCTACGCCACCTTTACCGCTAATCGCAATCTTCATGCAAACCTTGCTTCTGACATAATTAAATCTGAGACTTCTTGGGGAAGCACTCAGACTTGAAGAGATGGTTTCCTGCCTACCCAGAATAGTTTATCGTATGCCGATTTAAAAGTCAAGAAAACATCGAACTTATGACATAGTACTTTGGAGCAGGGTTGGCTGGCTGGTGTCTTAAACCGCCAGAGTGGACAGGTGTTTTATTCTCTTGAGCATGTTGGGGTGGGTGGTAAAAAGCTCCATCAGCTTATCGCCGGTGCTTAGGCGCACCTTTTCCCCCTCTAAAGCGGGGAGTCTAAAAAGGGCGCTAGCCCCTCTTTACCTTTGTGAATGAACACCTGACCTCTGGCACAATCAGGCGAACGGTTGTCTTTTGGACGTTAAATAACTAGAATGGTATTCAGGGCTTGTGAAAGGAGTATATATGGCTGGTAATAAGTATCCCAGGTGCGCCCGCTGTCCCACCAGGGTTTGTGAAAACATGGGTAAGAAAGCAAGTGACGGGCCTCCGTCTCTTGAGAAAGCACCCGCCTTCTGTCCCATGAAGTTAATGCCTGGCGTATATGCCGAGGCAATGACTGAATATGATAAACCGGAGGTAAGAGAGTTCGCCCGGCTGGCTTCTATACAGGAGGCCGAGTGCTACGAGCGCCTGCCTGACGGATTGAGAACCAGGCTGCCTCGCGTCGAGGAACTGATTCAGTTCGCCCGGAAATGTGGCTATAAAAGGCTTGGCATTGCCCACTGCGGGGGATTATTCAAGGAAGCAGGTCTCCTCACCGACATTCTGGAGAATAACGGCTTTGAAGTTGTCACCGTTCAGTGCAAGACGGGGGCCGTATCTAAGGAGAGCCTTGGCCTCAAAGCAGACGAAAAGATTGCCGAACCGGAATACTGGGAAACCATGTGTAATCCCATAGCCCAGGCTCTTATCATAAATCAAGCAGGTGTTGACATGGCTATCATGCTTGGACTCTGTATCGGGCACGATACTCTGTTTATCAAGTACTGTAATGTCCCGTTGACCGTCATTGCGGTTAAGGATAGAGTATTCGGGCACAACCCGCTGGCGGCCCTCTATCTTTCCGAGAGTTATTATCGCCGACTCAGGAATAAAATAGAATAATGGACAGAGCATATGCTCTATTGAATCGTTTGCATTGACAATAGTATTGTAAGGGGGTTTGGGGAAATGGCTATAATTGACATCAGTGTTGTGCCGGTAGGAACGCAGTCACCTTCGGTCAGCCAGTACGTTGCGGGTGCTGTCAGGATACTGAAGAATGAACCTGGCATCAAATACCAGCTGACGCCGATGAATACGATTATTGAAGGTGACCTCCGGCAGCTCCTGTCTCTGGCGCAAAGGATGCACGCCTCTGCCTTTGATGCCGGAGCTATGAGAGTCGTTACCACCATCAGAATTGACGACCGCCGTGACAAACTTTTGACCATGGATGGGAAAATAGAAGCGGTCAAGGAAAAGCTTGGAAGCTAGGTTGAAATAGCCATTTATTGTCCTTAGAAATTATCTTCACGCATCCTTTTTGGAATTGGAGAAAGTGATTTAGTGACGCTTACTCATGTTATTATTCTGCTGGCGACTGGCATTGGGGTTGGTTTTGCCAGTGGTCTTTTAGGTCTCGGCGGTGCCTTCATAATGACGCCTGTGCAGTACCTGGTATTTACCGATATGGGCCTGCCGACTGATATGGCCATAAAGCTGGCCTTCGGTACCAATTTATTTGTGGTACTGCCCACCGCCGCCAGCGGCGCCTGGAGGCATCACCGGGAAGGGGCGGTATACTGGCGGGCGGCCGTTAGAATGGGAGTCTGCAGCCTTGTTTTCGCCATAATCGGGGCTACCATAACGGCTTATCTCGATGGCGAAAAACTCAAAATTGCTTACGGCGCTATCGTTCTTCTCAGTGGCGTCAGGATGCTTATTGCCCGGCAGCCGCGAACCGTGAGAGAAGCTGTGGATAAGCCCTGGATATGGGTTGCCTGGGCTGTCCCTGGCGGCTTATTATCAGGAATCTTGGGTATTGGCGGCGCTGTCGTCATGGTTCCGGTCATGGTGCTAGCTCTCAGATTTAAGATGCACACCGCCGTGGCAACATCGCTGGGGATGATGATATTTACCAGTATCGGCGGTATTATCGGCTATATTGTTAATGGTATCGGGGTCGCTGGCCTGCCGCCCTATTCCATCGGCTACGTTAATTTGCCATCATGGTTTATTCTCGTGCTGACTAGTGTCGGCATGGCGCAGGTCGGCGCTATGAGTGCCCACCGGCTTTCCGCTGTTTATTTGAAATATATATTCATTATAGTAATGTTTTATATGGGACTGAAGATGATAGAAGTCTTTGAATGGCTTGGCTGGCCAGTATAATAGGAATAAGGAGGTTATCATGGAGATAAAAATAACGACACTGAGTGAGAACACGGCAACTACGGCTTGTCTGGCGGAGTGGGGTCTGAGCATGCTTGTGGAAGTCGACGGGATGAAAATCCTCTTTGATACCGGCAGCGGTATTGCCGCAGTGCACAACGCCCATATTCTTGGGGTTGACCTTACGGCGGTTGACAAGATTGTGCTCAGCCACGGGCATTACGACCATACCGGCGGTATCCTTGAAGTTTTGAGGATAGCGGGGCAGACAGAAATTGTTGCCCATCCGGATGTCTGGGCGAGGAAATACGGGGCCATGGAGAGTGGTCCGCAGCGATATGTCGGTATTCCTTTCCTCAGGGAAGCACTGGAAGTGATGGGGGCTTCGTTTAACCTATCGACTGAGCCGGTGAAGCTCTCAAATAAAATAATGACCACGGGGGAGATACCTATGGTCGACGACTATGAAATTGTGGAAAACTACTTGTTTGTTAAGGAAGGTGAAGAACTAAAACAGGACAAGATTAACGATGACCTCGCTATGATTATTGATACTGAGTTTGGGCTGGTGGTTATCCTTGGCTGTTCTCATCACGGCATTGTAAATACCCTGCGGCATGCCATGAAGATAACGGGAAAGGAACTGATATACGCCGCTATCGGTGGCACACACCTTGTTCACGCCTCAAAAGAACGACTTGAAAAGACGGCGGCGGCATTGAAGGAGATGGGCGTACAGTATCTGGGGGTCTCTCACTGCACTGGATTCGCCTCTTCGGCATATCTAGCGCGGGAATTCGGTGACAGATTCTTTATGAACAATGCCGGGACGAGATTGACGCTGCCTTTTAAGTAAAGTCAATAAAAAGGTTAAGGGAGCGGTTGCTGGTGTGGGTCAGTGCGCCTTTTTGTAAAACCTTAATGCGGTTCGACTAAGAAATCAAATCTATCCGGTCTCATAGGTTTCGCAATGATTTCTATAATCATGTTCACAGTAGGCGTTTGACGGCGGCGTATTAGTATGATAAAACTCCTGGTAGAGAATTTTAAGGAGGACAAAATGGCTGAAACGAAATATGGTAAATGCATATTGAGAGAGCCGCACGCTAACATGTGGCCTCAAGTACCTATTTACGTAGATTCATCCTTAAATGAGGGGATAACTTGCGATATTGTTTTTAATGTCTGTTCAGAACCCGGTATGGAGGGACCTCCGCCTCATAAACATGATGCCGACGAGTACATTTTTTTTCTTGGGGGCGACCCAAGAAACTACATGGATTTTCAGGCAGAAATAGATTTATGTCTAGGCTGGGGTGAAGACCAGGAAACACATACCATCAATACCGCCACCGTTGTATATATCCCGAAGGGATTAGTCCATTTACCGTGGAACTTTAAGAGAGTAGATAAACCAATTATAGTCGGGCATATCCTTCTGGCCCCTAAGTTCAGTAAAACGGATGCTAAATAACATTCGAACATGGAAACCGGAGTGGATTATACTAGAGTCCACATAATATTGTGTTGGTTAAATGGTGTGCTTTCACGGATAGTACGTGTGAATCAATACAATTTAATGGCTATGAACAGGATGCATTACTGTCAGGCTGGCGAAGACGTGGGTTGACTTTACGTGTTATTCTATGTTATAATATTTCTACAATTTAACCGCTAGGGGTGCTCAGGGCTGAGAGTCCTTCACAAAGTGTGGGACGACCCTAGGAACCTGAACTCGGTAATGCGAGCGTAGGGAAGCGGCAATAAATCAGACCAAGGGTCTTGCATTATCAGCCGAAGCCCTTGGTTTATTATTTTTATATGGAGGTGCCGGAATGACTCAGTTGGAAATTGCGAGAGAAGGTAATATATCACCGCAAATGGAAATGGTGGCGCAGGCTGAAGGGCTGGAGGCTGAATTTATACGGCAGGGTGTTGCTGCGGGTACGGTAGTTATTCCGGCTAATATCAGGCATTCCAATCTGGTTCCATGCGGTATCGGCGAGGGGCTTGCTACCAAAGTAAATGCCAATATCGGGACTTCCTCTGATTTTGGCAATGCTGATACCGAACTGGAGAAGCTACGCGTAGCCGCTGGTGCCGGGGCCGATACAGTTATGGATTTGAGCACTGGCGGCGATATTGCCGCTATCCGGCAGGCGATAATTGCAGCTAGTTCCATGCCGGTAGGTACGGTGCCCGTTTACCAAGCGGGAATTGAAGGAATTGAAAAACATGACGCTATCGTCAAGATAGATGTTGATGAACTATTTGCTGTGATTGAGGAGCATGCCCGGGGTGGGGTTGATTTCATAACCGTGCACTGTGGCGTTACCCAGGCTGCTATTGCCCGGCTGAGGCAGCAGGGGAGGGTGGCTGATATTGTCTCTCGCGGGGGTGCATTCTTGACAGGCTGGATGCTTCATAACGAGCGTGAGAACCCGCTTTATGAGCAATACGACCGCCTGCTGGATATAGCCCGTGAGTTCGATGTTACTCTGAGTCTTGGTGACGGCTTACGTCCCGGCTGCCTGGCGGATGCCACCGACCGGCCTCAGGTTGAAGAACTGCTCACTTTAGGGGAGCTGGTTCAGAGAGCCCAGGAGGCCGGCGTTCAGGTAATGGTAGAGGGACCGGGGCATCTGCCGTTGAACCATATAGAGACCAACGTCCGCCTGCAGAAGACTATCTGCAAGGGGGCACCTTTCTATGTACTGGGTCCGCTGGTAACTGATATCTCGGCTGGATATGACCATATAACTGGCGCTATCGGCGGTGCTATTGCCGCCGCAGCCGGTGCTGACTTTCTCTGTTATGTAACACCTTCCGAGCACCTTGCCATACCGGATGCCGATGATGTGAGGCAAGGTGTTATTGCCTCGCGCATTGCTGCCCACGCTGCCGATATCGTTAAGGGAGTCAAAGGTGCTGCGGAGAAGGACCGCCAGATGTCTCTGGCGCGGAAGCAGCTTGACTGGGAGGAGCAGGCCAGGCTGTCCCTGGACCCAGAGCATTCCCAGCGTGTTCACCGCGAGAGGGCTACAACAGGCTCAGCTTGCAGTATGTGTGGACGGTATTGCGCTATGGACCTGGTGGCGCAGTATCTGGGGGTTAAAGCGGCTAAATGCTAGGGAGTTCGCCAAAGCGTCAGGGTTGTCTTGGTTGACATTTGTAACTGTCGTAGTAGAATTAATATGATATGGGACTTTTTGGCACTTCCGGTGTACGGGCTGTCTTCGACAAAGACCTTGTTGACATAGCTTTCAAGGTGGGGATGGTGGTGGGTGGGGACCATGGAAATGTGGTGGTCGGCACTGATACCCGGACCTCCTGTGATGTCATGAAACATGCCGTTATCTCCGGTCTGCTGGCGGCTGGTGCCAGCTGCTGGGATGCCGGTATTACGCCAACGCCAACGCTGGCTTTTGTCACCCGTGAATTCGATGCCGGGGTAATGATTACGGCGTCACATAATCCCCCTGAATATAACGGTGTCAAGCTCCTGAACCCGGATGGCTCTTCTTTCACTTCGCTTCAGCAGTCGGAGGTGGAAGAAGCTATATCAGCCGAATCGTTTAATGTGGCTCACTGGGGAGAGGTCAAGCGTAGCGGTAGCTACGATGGAGCCATTAAGCGTCATACTGATTATATTCTGTCCCGCTTTCCCGACGAGTTGAAGGTCAAGGTTGTGGTGGACGCGGGTGGTGGAGCCGCTTCCGAAGTGACCCCTCCCCTGTTAGAGAGGCTTGGCTGCGAGGTGATAGCACTGTACTGCCACCCCAGCGGTTTCTTCCCCCGCAGTGTCGAGCCGATTGAGGCTAATCTGGAGGATTTGAAGAAGGCGGTTAAAGAATCCGGCGCTGACCTCGGTATTGCCCATGACGGCGATGCCGACCGTATGATGGCGGTGGATGACAGGGGTGAATTTATCCCCGGGGACAGGCTGCTGATAGTCTTGGCCCGGGCTGTAGGGGCAAAAGACGTGGTGACAACACTGGATGCCTCCATGGCTATTGAGGAAATGGGTATAAATGTCAGGCGAACACCAGTAGGTGATACCTGTGTCTCCGAGGAACTCAGGAATGGTGGCGATTTTGGCGGGGAGACATCCGGAAGCTGGATTTTTCCCACCATCTCGTTATGTCCTGACGGCATCTATGCCGCGGCTCAGATTGTTGACGTTGCCAGTCGGCAGAGGCTTTCGGAACTGGTTAATGATATACCCGCTTACCCGCTACTTCGTGGGAATGTCGGCAGTGACGGTGTACTCATGTCACGTCTGGAGTCGAACCTAATGGCCATGAAGCCTTTATCAGTAAACAATACTGACGGCATTAAACTGAGCTTCCATGATGGCTGGTTGCTAATCCGCCCCTCGGGGACGGAGCCTAAAATCAGGTTAACGGCTGAGGCGCGGAACAAGGCGAGGGCACAACAGCTATACGATGGCGGCCTCAGAGCAATCAGGGAATCTGTAGATAGCAAGGGGAAAACGAATTGAAAGCAGTAATTCTGGCTGCCGGAGAAGGTAACCGGATGCGGCCTCTTACTCTCTCAAGACCCAAGGTGATGCTGCCCATTGTCAATAAGCCTATCCTGGAGCACCTGCTCATTGAAGCCCGGGAGGCCGGCATCGGAGAATTTATCTTCATCGTCGGCTATTGTGATGAACAGGTGCGGAGTTATTTTGGTAATGGGGATAAGTGGGGTGTCAATATCGCTTATTGCGAGCAGAGAAAACAACTGGGTACGGCTGATGCGCTCAAAATGGTCGAGGGTAGGCTGGATGGCAACTTTCTGGTCATGAACGGAGATGTCATCGTCGGGAGGGAGGATATTGCCGCTATCAC
>Ga0315537_1003931_pt1 | contig 10935 bp, 10 predicted proteins | sample SalMarSW160270MG_FD_203091 | JGI IMG/M metagenome (GOLD analysis project Ga0315537, IMG submission 203091) | Salt marsh sediment microbial communities from the Plum Island Ecosystem LTER, Massachusetts, United States - Salt Marsh Sediment SW1602-70 ... | reverse complement strand
TTTTTTCATATATTTACCTCCCTTTTTTAAATATTTGGCATAAATTACATTATCTTATTAAAGTGTATATCACCACCTCTCCATATCCCTGTTACACGGTCTCAATACACACAAAAAGCAATAATTTCTGCCAAATGGCAAAAAAGCCAACAAGAATAATAGCCCATTCGGGTTATTCAGCTATAGTATTTTAGTACCATATGAAATGAGCAACAATCCCCGTATTGGCTAATTTTGTGTACTCATTTCGTGGATTTTAGTAAACCTGATACGCCTGCACGGGCACTTTAGTTACCGGTAAGCTCTTTGTCAAGGATTTTATTTCTATTAGGCAATATTATTATACTTTAATGATGGTAAATGTCAATACGATATTAAACTTATATTATATTTACCGACTCTTACCTCTCTAACCTTTACCTCTATTGGTCACTAACTGGTGAATAAATCCACTTGTAAAATCTATGACTTAAGTATCCCTACCAAGTGACTACCTTTTTGTGACTATTGACCCATTCCTATAAGGCTGAATCTGTGATAGATATAATAATAGATGAAGGCACTAAAATCTATATTACCCATTCTGATAATCGTCTTACTGACTCTAGTTTCAGTATTCCTGGTTAAAGATTACCAAGGCAGGCTTCAAGACGCTGGCGCTGTTGTTGAGGAACATAAAACAGACCTATTGACCTACAGCGCAGAGGTAAGCCGGCTCAATACTGAATTAAACCAGCGGGATATTGAGGCCAAGCGGTTAGGCGCCGAATTAACCACAGCCCTGGAAGAAGCCGATTATTGGGAAGGCAAGGCACACCAGAGGCAGTTTACCTCGGTAGAGGAGCTGGAAGCCTGGCTCGCCGGTAATGACATAGACAAAAGGGAATATGTTGAGTTCACTTACGACTGTGATGATTTCGCCCAGGACCTTATGATAGCTGCGCTTGAAGATGGCTACCTGGTTTCCACGGAACTATGGTCCTGTCATATGCTCAACAGTACCATCATCGGCAACGACATTTACACTATTGAGCCTATGACTGACGGCGTGCAGTTTGTCGGGGAGCTAGATACTTCCCTAGTTGCCGATAATGCGGCAAAATAGCTTCAGAAGTGGGCTCGGTAGGGTTCGAACCTACGACCAATCGGTTATGAGCCGACCGCTCTGCCGCTGAGCTACGAGCCCATAGCCATTAAATGCCTATTTTCTCAAGCTGCTTGGCCACCCTGGCCAGCAGTTCCTCGGGGCTGACCGGCTTTTCAATATAGTCTTCCGCTTCCAGGGTATAACCCCGGCTCACCGGCATAGAGGCTTCGGTATGCTTTTCGGCAAACGCCGTAAGCATTATAGTCGGGATTCGGCTGAGCTGCGGGTCCTTTTTAAGCTGCTCGGCAGCGGTAAAACCGTCTTTGACCGGCATTATCACATCAAGGATAATAAGGTCGGGTCTGGCCTCCTTGGCCTTGAGCAATCCCTCATCCCCGTTTTTAGCCACGATTACATCATAGGGCTTACTCTCCAGGACAGTCCTGGTTGACTCGACGAAATCAGCGTCATCGTCAACTAGCAGGATTTTGGCTCTCTTTTCCATCCAAATCACTCCTCTTAAGCGCTTCCCTTCCGCTTAATAAGCCTCCCTACCCTCTCCAGCAGGGTATCGGGTGAGACGGGCTTCTCCACATAGTCATCCACATCAAGCTCAAGCCCGGTTTCCAGCTCATAGCGGCGGCGGCTGGCTTCCTCCCTAACCGAAGTCAGAATCAGGATAGGCATATCCTTATACTTGGCCCACCTCGGGTCCTGTAGCTCTTTGCATACCGCAAACCCGTCCATCCTGGGCATCATGAGGTCAAGAATCAGCAGGTCCGGTTTTTCCGCCCTGAGGCTAGCCAACCCCTCCACCCCGTCCCGGGCGGTAACCACCTTATAGCCCTGAGATTCCAGAATCATGTTTATCGCCTCCAGGATGTCAGGGTCGTCATCAACTACCAGTATCTTGTGCGGCATGTCTCCTCCTTTGCCATTATAATATAGGTCTGGGCAATAATCCAGCCCGGTCCGTGATTTCAGAAACGATATCCTCCCAGCCCACGGCCATAATATGGACGCCGTGAACCCCGGGTATTTCCTTGACCTGCTCAATCAGCTCAACGGCTATGGTCGCCCCCTCCTCCTTGGCGTTGGCCGCCTGCTCCATACGGGTAACTACCTCATCGGGGACGCTCACCCCGGAAACGTAGTCCCTCATGTAGCGCGCCATACCGGCCGACCTGATTGGTATCACCCCCGCCAGAATATGAGTCTTCCTATCCAGCCCCTTGTCGACAGCCATCTCCATCCACCTGGCGAACTTGGCCACATCATAGACCGCCTGGGTCTGGATAAAGTCGGCTCCGGCTCTTACCTTCTTGGCCAGCCGGGTCACCCGGAACTCAAAGGGGTCGGCATAAGGGTTAGCCGCCGCCCCGATATACATGGGCACCTCCCCCGATATATCCTCGTCGCAGATGAACTTCTTCTCGTCCCGCATCTTTTTCAGCGTCTGAATCAGCTGAATGGAATCGATGTCAAAGACGCTCTTGGCGGTGGGGTGGTTGCCGAACTTCTGGTGGTCGCCGGAAAGGCAGAGGAAATTACCCACCCCCAGGGCTATGGCCCCCAGCACATCGCTTTGAATAGCCAGCCGGTTGCGGTCCCGGCAGACTATCTGCATCACCGGGTCAACGCCCTGCTGCTTTAAGAGCACGCTCCCCGCCAGGCTGGACATTCTGACAATGGCGGTCTGGTTATCGGTCACATTGGCGGCGTCGCAGCAGTTGCGCAGCAGTTCACCTTTCTTCAACATCACTGCGGGGCTGGTCCCCTTGGGCGGCCCCGCCTCAGCGGTGACGGCAAACTTCCCGCTCGTCAAGACCTTCTCCAGGTTTGTTCCCGCTTTCATCACCATCACCTCCGTTTGGTTTCAACTTTCCTGGGCAGGGTAAAGACAAACCGGCTCCCTTTGCCCTTCCCCAGGTAGGGGCTCTCCGCCCATATCCTCCCCCCGTGGGCCTCCACAATCCTCCTTGATATGGACAGCCCCAGACCCGTGCCCTTGGTCTCTACATTACTGGCCCGGAAGAAGTCCTCAAAGAGGCGGGGCAGGTCCTCCGCCGGGACGCCGATGCCGGTATCCATAACCTCAACCTGTATCTCGTCACCCCCTGCGTTTACCCGGATGGTTATTGAGCCCTCAGGGGTATAGTTGATAGCATTACTCACCAGATTGGTTATTACCTGCTGGAGCCGGGGGGCTGAGCCGTAAATCTTGGGCAGAGCCGGGGGCAATTCCAACTCCAGCTTCAGCTTTTTCTGCTTGGCCGTCTCGCGCAAATCCCCGATAGAAGCCTTGATTACCTGGCCCAAAGAAACCTGCTTCATCTCCTCGACAATCTGCCCGGTCTCGATGCGGGGGATATCTAAAAGGTCGCTGATTAAACTCAACAGCTCCTTAATCCTGAAGGTGCTTCTTTCCAGCATGTTGCGCTGCTTATCGGTGATATCGCCGGAATAGCCGCCCAGCATTATCCATAAAAATCCCTGGATGGCGGTAAGGGGGGCTTTCAGGTCATGGGCGGCAATCCCCAGAAAGCGCAGGAATCGGTTTTTCTCCTCTTCCAGCTTGGCTATCTCGACAGAAGCCTGCTCCAGCTCCCCGGTCCTTTTCTTTAGCAGGCGCTGGCTCAAGCGCATCACCGCCCGCTGGCTCTTCCTCAGCTCGCCGGCAACCGAGGTAGCCATATAGGTGGCGGCGAAGAGGGCCGAGCCCAGGACAATAAGCACCGCCAGGATATAGCTTCCTTGCTGGTATAGCGTGGGTGAAGCAAATCCGACCAGATTGACATGGGGTATTGCGCCGATATACTCCAGGCCCACCAGCAGCATAACCGCAACAATCTTGGCCATAGCTAACATATAAACTACCCTGTAGTGAAGTATTACACTGGCCCCGATGATGTGAAGCACAAAATAGAAGATGAAGGGGTTTTCTATACCTCCTGTAAAGTGAAGCAGCACAATAAATGCCAGCAGGTCGAGCAGGAGGTGAACGGTGCCCCAGATTCTGGCCTGGTGGATGGCCTGGCTGGTCGGCATTTTCCTCAGTCTTCTGGCCTGATATAACAGCGCCAGATTACACAGGGCGACAAAGACACATATTCCATACGGGGCGATGGTTGGAAAGCCAATGTTTAATATCCTTGAAGCAATCAGGGTAGCAACGAGGATGCCCAGGATGGTAATCCACCTTACGGTGACGAACACCCTGAGCCACATCCGGAAGGCGGCTTCCTCAGGATTGTGCTCCAGCTCGCCTTCCTCGGCCAGAAATTTCTTGTTCTTGCTCCTGGTACTCATCTAAAGCTACTGCCTCTGCTTTATTCTATGGTAATCCGCCGGGGTCCCCCCTCACGGCTGGTGCTCCAGTCCCTGAGAGGCACTATTTCCTCTAATTCATCCAGCTTCCCCAAGGCGGCCAGGCGGTCGTAAATCAGCTGCCAGGCGCAGGGTATATCCGGCGATACCTCGCACTTACCATCCACCGAGCCGCCGCAGGGCCCGTTGAGCAGGCTCTTGGCGCACCTGACCAGCGGGCAGATGCCCGCGGTGGTGGCCAGGACGCAGTTGCCGCACTGCATACAGACCTCGATAAACTGCCCCGGCGCCTCCTCCTTGCCAACAAACAGTGTGTTCAGGGCCGGATAAACTTGCTTATCGGTAAACATCGCCAGGGTCTGAACACCGAAAGCGCAGGTCATGGCCAGGATGGCATCGGCTTTCTTAACCTCCCCGGCCTGCTCCTCCAGGGCATATTTGGTCAGCTCGTCGCAGGCGGTGGGCACCACCATCCATCCGGTAACCTTCTTGCCCGCCGCCTCCAGCTTCTCCTTCATGTCCAGAATCTCGGACTTGCCGCCGGTATGGCAGATGGTGGCGCAGGTGCCGCAGCCGACAAGGTACACCTTTTTAGCTTTGCCCAGGGACTGCGTAATCTCTTCTATGGGCTTCTGCTCGGTTATCGTTATCATAGTCCACCCCTAACTTTGGCTAATACGTTTATTATAATCGCCTCTAAAATGCTGCAGGCTGTCCATTACCGGGATTGGCGCCGCCTGCCCCAGACCGCACATGGAGGCCAGCATCATGGTATCGGCCAGCTCCCCCAGCACGGTGATATCCTTCTCCAGCCCCTCCCCTTTTGAAAACCTCTCCAGGATTCCGGCCATGGCTTCAGTCCCCTCCCGGCAGGGGGCGCACTTGCCGCAGGACTCCTCGGCCAGAAACTCCATAGTCCGGCAGACGATATCAATCATGTCCCGGCTTTTATCAAACACGGTAACGGCGCCGGCGCCAAGCACGGTCTCAAAAGAAAGCGGGGTATCCAGCATATCAGCCGGTATAATTCTCCCCGTGGCGCCGCCCACCTGGACCGCCTTGACTTTTTTGGCTAAAGCCATGTCCTCAACCAGCTCTCTAAGGCTGCTGCCCAGGACCAGCTCGTACACCCCGGGCTTACCCACATCCCCGCTTACCGAAAATACTTTAGTGCCCTTGCTCCGCTCCGTCCCCATCCGCCCGAACCACTCAGCCCCATTGAGCATTATGCGGGGTATATTCATCAGTGTTTCTACATTATTAATGATAGTCGGCTTGCCCCACAGGCCGCTGGTCGGCGGGAAGGGTGGCCGGTAGCGCACTTCTCCCCGCTTCCCCTCGATTGAGTCCATCAGCGCCGACTCCTCGCCGCAGACGTAGGCGCCGGCGCCCTGCCTGACCTCGATATTAAGGTGCTTCAAAAACCCCTTCTTCTTGGATTGGGCAATAGCCTTCTCCAGCAAACCGAGCAGGAAGCGGTATTCGGCACGGAGGTAGATATAGGCTTTTTTAGCCCCGATGGCATGGCCGGCAATAGCAATGCCCTCGATGAGGCTGAAGGGGTCGTTCTCCAGTATATACCTGTCCTTGAATGTCCCAACCTCGCCCTCATCGGCGTTGCATATAACATATTTCTCATCCCCCGGAGCCTTGCTGGCCAATTCCCATTTTAATCCGCAGGGAAAGCCCGCCCCTCCCCGGCCTCGCAGCCCGGAGGCTTTTATCTCATCTATTATCTGCCCACCTGTTAGCTTCAGGGCTTTCTTCAGGGCTTTAAAACCGTCCCTGTCGATATAGGTAGCTATGTCTCTGGGGTCGATGACCCCGCAGTTGGCTAATACTACCCTTTTCTCCGGCAACACAAAGCCTCCTGTTTATTTATAAACCTTTAAAATATTTGATATTTTTTCCGGGGTCAGGTCACCGTGAACATCGTCATTTACCATCATCGCCGGCGCCTTATCGCAGGCCCCGATGCAGTTGGTCAGCTCAAAAGAGAACCTGCCGTCGGCGGTCGTCTCACCGGGCCCAATCCCGATTGCCTTCCGCACGCTTTCGATTATGGTCTGGGCGTTCTTTAGATAGCAGGGCAAGCTCCGGCAAATCCGGATTACATTCCTGCCCTGCGGCTTTATAGATAAGAAAGAGTAAAAGGTAGCCACCCCGTAGACCTCGCCTATGGAGAGCCCCAGGGATTCGGCCAGCCCGGCGATAGTTTCTTTAGATAAATAACCAGACCTGCTTTGCGCGCGTTCCAGCAGCACCAGCAGGTCTCTCTTTTCTTGGCTCCGGGGGTTAGTTCCCTCACCAATTTTACTCATTAGCTTCCATCCATGAAACTGGCGAATTAACCGGTTATAATCAACGGCTTTCCTCTTTTCACTTCTTTCGCTTCTCTCGACTTGCCCAGCGCTCCCGTCGGGCAAAAAGAGATACATACACCGCAATCACGGCAAACTTCCTTATCTATAGGCTGGTCAAAATCGACGACTATCTTGGCGTCGAAACCGCGGTAGGCGATAGCGAACACGTTGTGACCGGCTACCTCGCTGCAGGCCCGGGCACAGCGGCGGCACATGATGCACTTGGTCAGGTCGCGGACGATATAGGGGCTTATATCCTCTAAAGGATAGTAATTCTTTCTCGTCTGAAAGCGGGGCAGTCCTACTTCCAAATCGGCGGCAATCTTGCGCAGCTCGCAGATATTGGCTTTGTCGCACATATAGCAGGAGCCGGAGTGGCTGGCCAGCAGAAGCTCAACAATCATCCTTCGGGTGGCTAAAACCTTATCGGAGTGGGTATGTATGACCATACCCTCGGTAATTGGTGTGTGGCAGGAACCGACCAGCGTCCGCGAGCCTTCCACCTCGACCACGCAGATGCGGCAGGCGCCGAGGGGAGTTAAATCCTGGTGGTGGCACAGGGTGGGGATATCGATGCCGTTCTCCAGGGCGGCTTCGAGGATGGTCATCCCCTCTTTGGCGCTAACCTGGCGTCCGTTTATTATCGCCGTTATCTCAGCCATCTACTTTTTCTCAACCCTGACCGCGCAGACCTTATATTCCGGTATCTTGGCCACCGGGTCGAGGGCGGGATTGGTCAGCATATTGGCCGGGCTCTCGGCAAAGTGGAAGGTCATAAAGACCACCCCCTCCGGCGAAGCCCCGGTCACTTTAGCTCTGGCGGTCACCTTGCCCCGCCGGGAGCTGACCTTGACCATCTCGCCGTCGGCAATACCCAGCTTTGAGGCGTCTTCGGGGTTCATCTCCACCGTCCCCTCCGGCTTTAATACGTTAAGCCCCTCAACCTTGCGGGTCATGGTGCCGGTGTGGAAGTGATAAAGGCTGCGACCGGTGGTCAATACCAGCGGATAATCCTTATCGGGCAGTTCCATCGGCGGCCTGTACTCCAGGGGGATAAACCGCCCCCTGCCCCGGGTGAACTGCTTGGTATGCAAAATGGGGGTGCCGGGGTGCTCCGGGGTGGGACAGGGCCACTGCAGGCCGCCCTCTTCCAGCCGCCGGTAGCTGATACCACCGTAGCTGGGGGTGAGCATGGCGACCTCGTCCATAATCTGGGAGGGGTGGGCAAATTCAAAGCCGCCGTTTCCCATCTTCTTGCCCAGCTGGCAGGTAATCTGCCAGTCGGGCCGGGAATCTCCTATCGGCTCTATCGCTTTTCTCACCCGCTGCACCCTTCTTTCGGTGTTGGTGAAGGTGCCGTCTTTCTCGGCAAAGCTAACCCCGGGCAGGACCACGTCGGCCAGTTCGGCCGTCTCGGATAAAAATATATCCTGCACCACCAGGAACTCCAGCTTCTCCAGCGCCTCTTTAGCATGAGTGATATTCGGCTCGCTTAAGAGGGGGTTCTCCCCGATAATATAAATAGCCCTTATCTTTTTACTGTCGGCGGCGTCGACAATCTCGGTGACAGTCAGGCCGGGCTTATCCGGCAGTTTGGCGCCCCAGGCCGCCTCAAATTTTCGCTTAATATCGGCGTCGGTCACCGCCTGATAGCCGGGGTAGACGTTGGGCAGGGCGCCCACATCACAGGCCCCCTGGACGTTATTCTGCCCCCTCAAGGGGTTTACCCCACTCCCCGGCTTGCCGACGTTGCCGGTGAGCATGGCCAGATTGGCGGTGGCGATAACATTATCGGTGCCGTGGGAGTGCTGGGTGATGCCCATGGCGTAGAAGATGGCCGAAGGCTTCTCGGTGGCGTATATACGGGCGGCCTCTACTATCTTATCCTTGGGCACGCCGGTGGTCTTTTCCACAAAATCAAGCCCGAAGTTTTTCAGCGACTTCTTAAAGTCGTCAAAGTTCTCGCAGCGTTCATCAATAAAGGCCTGGTCGGCCAGTCCCTCGTCAACGATGACCTTCATCATCCCCATAAGCAGGGCGACGTCGCTCCCCGGCTTATGCTGGAGCCAGAGATACGCCCAGCGCACCATATCGATCTCGCGGGGGTTGGCCACAATCAGCTTGCCGCCGCTGTCCACCGCCCGCTTTATCTCCTGGCTGATTATGGGATGGGCTTCGGTGGTGTTGGTGCCAATGGCCAGGATGCACCTGGAATCGCGGAACTCGTTGATGGAGTTGGTCATGGCCCCGCTACCGAAGCTCTGCACCAGCCCGGTAACGGTGGGGGCATGACAGAGGCGGGCGCAGTGGTCGACGTTAGCCGTACCCAGTACGGCGCGGGCAAACTTCTGGGCGATATAGTTCTCCTCGTTGGTGCACTTGGCTGAGGAGACTACGGCCATCTCTTCAGGCTTGTATTTGCCCAGCTTCTTGCTTACCAGCTCCAGAGCCTCGTCCCAGCCCGCCTTGACCAGCTTGCCGTTCTTCTTTATAAGCGGGTATTTCAGACGGTCCGGGTGATTAACAAAGTCAAAGCCGAACCGCCCCTTGACGCACAGGAAACCGTTATTTACCGTATTCTCCCGGCTGCCCCTCACGCTTACCACCCGCCCGTCACGCACCCCCAGATACATGCCGCAGCCCACCCCGCAGTAGGTGCAGGTGGTGGGCACTTCCTCAGCGGGCAATTTGTCCTCTTTAGGCATCAGCGCCCCCACCGGGCAGTGGACAACGCACTCCCCACAGGACACGCAGTTTGAGGAATCTAATATCGGCTTATCGGCAAAGGTAGCCACCTTGCTTGAGTAGCCACGGTTGATTATGGCGATGGCGCTGGCCCCCACCACCTCTTCGCATACCCGCACGCACTTGGCGCAGAGGATGCACTTGTTCAGGTCGCGGTAGAAGAAGGGGTTGCTGTCGTCAACAGGGTATGTCCTCAGTGTCCGGCGGAAGGGTATCTCGGTAATGCCCAGGTAGTCAACGACTGTCTGCAGCTCGCAGTGCTCGTTCTTGGGGCAGGTAACGCAGCGGTCGGTCACGGCCACGCTGCGCAGGCAGATATCATAAGGCCCGCATCGCTCTCTTCTATCGCAGATCAGGCACTCGCTGGGGTGGTCGGCCAGAATCAACTCAACATTGGCGCGGCGCACCTCGTTTACCGCCGGGGTATTGGTTTTTACCACCATACCCTCGGTAACCGGGGTGGTACAGGCGATGGGCAGACCGCGCATTTTCTCTATTTCGACAATACAGAGACGGCATCCCCCGTAGGGCTTCAGGTCGGGGTCGGCGCAGAGGGTGGGGATATAGATGCCGGCTGACTGGGCGGCTTCCAGCACGGTCATGCCTGCCCTGGCATTTACCTCCTGGCTGTTAATGGTCAGCTTGATTGTATCCGTATTACTACTCTTCTCGTTCCTCAAGGTCGCACCTCAGGCACCGTTTGGCCTCTTCAATAGCCGCCCTGTCGTCGTAGCCGAGCTCAACCTGGCTAAAGTTGCCCAAACGCTTCTCAGGCGGCACGGTCGGCATTTTGGGCCGCCACTGCTCCTCGGCCTCTTCCAGCGGCGCTATCTCCCCTTCCGGCGGCGCCAGTGTCTCATCAATTTCACCCCTGCCGCCCAGGTATTTATCTATAGAAACAGCCGCCTGCCGTCCGGCGGCGATAGCCTCAATCACCGAAGCCGGCCCGCTGGCGGCGTCGCCGCCGGCGTAGACCCCCTCCCGGCTGGTAGCCAGGGTATCGGGGTCAACCTCAATAATATTCCCCCGCCCCAGTGATATATTAAACCTTTCGGGGACCTCAGGGCGCTGCCCGATAGCAGCGATTATAGTATCGTAGCTGGCGGTAAACTGGCTGCCTTCGATAGGCTCCGGGCGCCTCCGCCCGCTGGAGTCCATCTCACCCAGCTCCATGCGCAGGCTCTCCAGCTCTACCCAGCCGTTGTGGCCCCTGATTCTCGAAGGCGCCACCAGGTAGTCTATACTGACCCCCTCGGCAACAGCCTCCTCCACCTCCTCCGGGTTGGCCGGCATCTCGGCCTGAGTGCGGCGGTAAACGATGGACACCTCTTTAGCCCCCAGCCGCAGCGCCGTCCGGGCGGCATCAATAGCGGCGTTACCGCCGCCGATTACAGCCACTTTACCACCCACCTC
>Ga0315537_1003927_pt1 | contig 10940 bp, 9 predicted proteins | sample SalMarSW160270MG_FD_203091 | JGI IMG/M metagenome (GOLD analysis project Ga0315537, IMG submission 203091) | Salt marsh sediment microbial communities from the Plum Island Ecosystem LTER, Massachusetts, United States - Salt Marsh Sediment SW1602-70 ... | reverse complement strand
AAACGGCGTGCTTGCTATGGCAGAGCTCGCTGTCGTCACCGCACGCAGGGCGCGCTTGCAGCAGTCGGCCAATGAGGGCGACGAGCGCGCTGGCGCGGCACTTGACCTTGCGGAGGAACCAAGCCAGTTCCTGTCTACCATCCAGGTCGGGATCACGCTGGTCGGCGTGCTGACCGGGGCGTTTGGCAGCGCCACCCTGGCCAAGGTCGTCAGTGGCGCTGTCCGGGGGATCCCACTGCTGAGATCCCATGCGGATGCGATAGGGGTCGGCATCGTCGTGGTCGGGACGACCTACCTCACGCTGGTGATTGGCGAACTCGTGCCCAAGCGGCTGGCTATGGCCAGTCCTGAGCGCATTGCTATGGCGATCGCATCGCCGATGCATGTCCTGTCCAGAGTAGCTGCCCCGTTGGTATGGCTGCTCAGCGTCTCGACGGAAGGTGTGCTGCGGCTGCTGGGTGTCCACCCCTCGACAGAGCCCGCCGTGACCGAGGAGGAGATCCGGGTTCTCATTGAGCAGGGCACCCAGATCGGGGTCTTTGAGGAAGTGGAGCAGGACATGATTGAGGGTGTGCTGCGTCTCGATGACCGGCGCGTGAGCGTCGTCATGACCCCTCGCTCTCGCGTGGTGTGGCTCGACATCACCGACTCGATCGAGGAGAACCGGCGCAAGATGATCGAGAGCAAGCACGATCGCTTCCCGGTGGCCAGGGACGATCTGGATGATGTGTTGGGCATCTTGCTCGCGCAAGACTTGTTGGCGCTGGACAAGTCCGCCGAACGGCTTGACCTGCGTGAGCTGCTCCGCCCAGCGCTGTTTGTGCCTGAGACGATCCCGGTGCTGAAAGTGCTCGAGCTTTTCAAGCGGGAGCGCACGCACCTAGCCATGGTCACCGATGAATATGGCAGCATCGTGGGCATGATTACCTCGGATGACATCCTGGACAGCATCGTGGGCGACATCCCGTCGCGTGAGGAGCCGCTGGCTATCCAACGCGAAGATGGCTCGTGGCTGTTGGACGGCACGCTGCACATCGATCAGCTCAAGCAGATCTTTGACCTCGGCGAGCTGCCTGGCGAAGAGGAGGGTATCTTCCAGACCGTAGGTGGGTTCATCGTGCACGAAGTCGGCAATATCCCCGTATCCGGGCAGCATTTCGAGTGGGACGGGATCCGGTTCGAGGTGGTAGACATGGACGGGCCCCGCGTGGACAAGGTGCTGGCGACGCAAGCGACAGGAGACGAGGCGCTGCCAGCACGCAAGTGAAGGGACTATTGGGGGAGCGCACATGCGGATCGATGCGCACCAGCACTTTTGGCTGTACAATGAGCAGGAGTACGGATGGATCGGGCCCGAGATGGCCGGGCTAACGCGAGATTTCCTTCCTGCGGACCTGCGACCGCTGCAACGCGCGCTTGGCATCGAGGGTACGGTTGCTGTCCAAGCTCGGCAGACTGTGGACGAGACCAAGTGGCTACTGGATCTTGCGGGACAGCATCCAGAGATCCGAGGTGTCGTCGGTTGGGCCGACCTGTGCGACCCGGAGGTGGGACAGCGGCTGGAGACGCTGTGCGCGGATGAGCGGCTGCGTGGGCTGCGGCACGTGGTGCAGGATGAGCCGGACGACCGCTTCTTGCTGCGAGCGGACTTGAACCGGGGGATGGGTCTGCTGGCCGACCTTGGGCTGACCTACGACATCTTGATCTATCCTCGTCACCTGCCGGTGGCGTGCGAGTTCGTGGCCCGGTTCCCAGAACAGTGGTTCGTGCTCGACCATGTCGCCAAGCCCCCGATCGCGGCGAATCACGCGGACGTCTGCGTCCGACATTCGCGAGGCCGGCTCCAGCCTTGGGCAGAGGGGATCCGGCGCCTGGCGGAACACCCGCGCGTGTACTGCAAGGTATCGGGCATGGTCACCGAGGCAGTGTGGGACGGCTGGACGGCGGCGGATTTCCGACCCTACCTCGACGTGGTCGTGGAGGCCTTTGGCACGGAGCGGATCATGTTTGGCTCGGACTGGCCTGTCTGCACGGTGGCGGGCAGCTACGCCGAGGTGATGGGCCTAGCCTACGACTATGCCGCCCAGTTCAGCGCTGCGGAGCAGGCCGCGATGGCGGGCGAGAATGCGGCGCGCTTCTATGGCCTCACGTAGCGCGAGTAGGCGCCTGCTGAGATGCCGGAGCAGCGGCGCGTTTCCCTTGCGTCGCGTGAAGCCCGAAGGAGAGTAGATGGCAACACCCGAGCAGGCTCGTACGACTACTGGCGCCGTGGGCAGCGTCAAGCTGGCACAGACTGGTGCCTACAGCGCTGCCTTTATCGCCCTGGGCATGGTGACTGCTTCGTTGGGGCCGACGATCTCGGGCCTGGCCGCGAACACGGGAACCACGCTGGGGAGCATCAGCGTGCTGTTCACGGCGCGCTCGTTCGGCTACCTGCTTGGCTCGTTCTTTGGCGGGCGGCTGTACGACCGGGTAGCCGGACATCCGGTGATGCTCGCGGCCTTGCTGGCGATGGGGGGCACGATGGCCCTTTCCCCCGTCCTGCCCCTGGTGTGGCTCCTGGTGCTTGTCTTTACGATCACCGGCTTGGCCGAAGGGGCGCTCGACGTGGGTGGCAACGTGCTGCTGGTGTGGGTGCACCGGGCGGGGGTCGGGCCGTACATGAACGCGCTGCACTTTTTCTTTGGCGTGGGCGCCTTTTTGTCGCCGATCCTGATCGCGCAGATCGGCCTGGGCGGCGACCAACTGCGCTGGGCATACTGGGCCCTGGCAGCGTTGATGCTTCCACCGGCAGCATGGCTGTGGCGCGTGCCCAGCCCAAGGGCGGAGGATAGCCAGGAACACACGTCTGGACGACAGGCCAGTGGTCTGCTGCTGGCGCTCTTTATCGCCTTCTTTTTCCTGTACGTCAGCGCCGAGGTCAGCTTTGGGGGGTGGGTTTTCACCTACGGCGTGCAAACGGGACTGGCGGACGAGTCTGCGGCAGCCTACCTGACGTCGGCCTTTTGGGGGGCGCTGACGCTGGGCCGGCTGCTGGCGATCCCGATCGCAGCCCGTTTCCGGCCCGAGTCGATGCTGCTGGGCGACCTGATGGGGAGCCTGGTCAGCGTGCTGGCGATCCTGTTGTGGCCCGCGTCACCGGTGGCATTGTGGGCCGGCTCGCTGGGGCTGGGACTGTGCCTGGCTTCAATCTTTCCGACGCTGATGTCGCTGGCAGAGCGCAAGATGGCGGTGACAGGCAGCGTGACCGGCTGGTTCCTGGTAGGGAGCAGCGCCGGGGGCATGTCGCTGCCGTGGCTGATTGGGCAACTGTTCGAGCCGATCGGACCGCGTGTAGCAATGTACGCCATCGTCGCAGACCTGGTCGCGACATGCGTGATCTGGGCGGCGGTGGCGTTGAACCGGGGCGGGGGACGGATGCCGAAGGCGGCGCAGGAGCCGGGATAGTTTGGGCCGGCATCGTGTTCTGTAAGCGTGGTGAGGGGAGATACCTACGATGATACAGTCTGGACCAGCGATTGCCCTCGAGGCGCATGGCCGGGCGATACCCCCAAGCTGGGCGATCGCGCAGCGCTACCTGATCGACGTGATGGACCGTGCGGCGCCGGCCTTTGTGGAGCGCTATACGCGACCGGATGGCACGCTGATCTGGCGCGACGCGTGGCCTGGCATGGACGGTTCGGATGATGGGTACGAGAGTTTCGTCGCCTTTCCGCTGTTCTATATCCTGGGGGGCGGCGAGCACGTGCGCCGGTTCGCGCAGTCCGAGTGGGATGCCGTGACCTGGCAGTTCACACGATACGGGCAGGTGTACCGCGAGTTTGATGCGTACTATGACTGGATGCACCACGGGGAGAGCTATACTTACCTCGCTTACCTCGGCATGGCGGATCCCGAGCGGTACGTGGACCGCGAGCGCGCTATCCGGTTTGCAGGGATGTACGATGGCGAGGACCCGGAAGCGCCAAACTGGGACCCCGTGCACAAGATGATCCGCTCGCCGATCAACGGCAGCCGGGGGCCGCGTTTCGTGATGTCGGCAGAGGACTGGGTGACGCACCGCCCGGTGCTGGCGAACTATCTTGCGCCGTACGAGGACGTGCCGGGCCATGCGTGTAGCGATCCGCTCTGTGTGCTCGACTGGACCGACGGCGAGGCTTTTGCCAAGATCCTGAGCTTGATGAACGAGCGCATGGTGCCGGGCGACATCCCGCTGAACCTGAACGCAACCAGCCTGATGACACAGGCCTACCTGTACACGGCCGAGGAAAAGTACAAGCAGTGGGTGCTGGAATACCTCGCCGCGTGGCGGGAGCGCGCCGAACGCAACGGCGGGATCGTGCCGGACAATGTTGGGCCGACGGGCCAGATCGGCGAACGAATGGGCGGCAAGTGGTGGGGCGGCTACTACGGCTGGCGCTGGCCGCACGGCGCGTGGATCATCCTGGAATCGACCCTGATCGCGGGCAGCAATGCGCTGCTGTTGACCGGCGACCCATCGTGGCTCGACCTGCACCGCTCGCAGGCCGATCTAGTGTGGTCGCTGCGCGAGGAACGCGATGGACAGACGGTGGTGCCCTTCCGATATGGGGACACGGGCTGGTTCGACTATCGCCCGCCGCAGGCGCGGCACTATTTGCACCTCTACTCCCTGACGCAGGACCCGGCGGACCGGGCACGGATCGAGGAGCGCTTTCCGGATCGAGGCGAATGGTACACCGCGCCTCCCTCCTTTGGCAAGGCCGGGCACTTTTGGCCCGAGCGCTGGTTCGGGTACGTGTTCGGTGAGAACCCGGGCTATCCCGAGCAGGCGATCGCAGACACGATGGCCTGCATGCGCGGGCGCCTGGAGCAGATCGAGAACGACGACTGGGCGCACGTCGACGAGTGGGACGTGCATCACTGGCAGAACCTGAACCCGGTCGTGCCGGAGGGCCTGGTGCAGATGGCGATGGGCACGCCGGCGGCGATCTACCACGGCGGGCTCTTGCAGGCCAGCGTGCGCTATTTCGACCTGGAGCGGCGCCGCCCTGGCTTGCCAGAGCACGTGGCAGCGCTGGTGGAGCGGGTGCGCCCGGAAGGGATCCGCCTGACGCTGGTCAACACGGATGCGCTTCAGGAGCACGAGGTCGTGGTGCAGGGCGGCGCCTTTGGGGAGCACGGTTTCGTTCGAGCACGAGGTGTGGACCGGGAGGGCGTGAGCCCGGCGGAGGGAGCTGGCAAGTACCTGCTCGTGCGTCTTGGTCCGGGAGCCCAGTTGTGCGCTGACCTGGATATGCGACGGTTCGCAAACGATCCCTCCTATGCACTCCCGCCGTGGGAGCAGCTTCAGGGAGGCGGATCAGAGGAAAGGAAGTGAGGGGCATGGAAGGCAGGATCCTGTATTTCGAGCGGCCGGGCAAGGAAAACACAGAGGCGACGCTGCAAGCGGCCCGAGAGCGCGCCGAGGCGCTAGGCATTCGCCAGGTCGTGGTCGCGTCGACGCACGGCTATACCGCGAGACAGGCACGGCAGGTCTTTGGGGGGCAGGATGTCGAGATCGTGGCGGTTTCGATCTGTGCCGGCTATGCCGAGCAGGGCTGGACGATGACGGATGCTGAGCGTACGGCGCTCGAAGCGCTGGGGATCACCGTCCTGACCAGCCTGCACTCGCTGGGCGACGACGTGAGCGAGGCATTTGGCGGCCGAGCGCCAAACCGGATCGTGCGCGAGACGCTCTACCGCTTTTGCCAAGGGATGAAGGTCGCGGTGGAGGTGACCGTGATGGCTGCCGACGCCGGGTTGCTCGACATGAAGCGCGAGGTAATCGCGATCGCCGGCACGGATGAAGGGGCAGATACCGCGCTCGTGCTTGCGCCGGCCTACGCGCGCAAGTTCAAGGAACTGGAGATCAGGGAGATACTGGCCAAGCCAAGGAGGGCAAGATGAAGCTGGTGGGCATACTCGGAAGCCGGAACCCGCAAGGACAGACCGCTCGGGCCGCCGACGCCCTGCTACAGGGCGCGCAGGACGCGGGGTGGGAGGTGAGCCGGACGTTCCTGCCGACGCTCGAGATCGAGTGCTGCCGGCAGTGCGAGAACAGTGGGTGGGGCACCTGCCGGTCGGAGGGAGTGTGCACGATCGACGATGATCTGGCAGCAGTGGTCGACCATATCCGTGATGCAGATGCGGTCGTGTTCGCGACGCCGGTCTACTGGGGCGACTTGAGTGAGAGCATGCGTGCCTTCACCGACCGGCTGCGTCGCATCACGCGCCACGATACAGGGCGTGCCGGCATTACAGACAAGCGGACGATCGGCGTCTGCGTCGCGGGCGGCGGGGGCGGAGGCGGCCCGACCTGCACGGTGAGCCTGGAGAAGGTGCTGCGCACGTGCGGCTTTGACGTCGTCGACCTGGTCCCGGCCCGCAGGCAGAACCTCGACCTCAAGTGTGACGTGCTGTACATCACTGGCAAGTGGCTGGCCGAGGCATGAGCACGGAGACGAGCCTCGATCTGTCCGGTCGAGTGGCGGTGGTGATCGGGGGCAGCGGCGTGCTCTGCGGGGCACTGGCGCGGGCGCTGGGAAAGCAAGGTGCGGCGGTAGTCGTGGTTGGCCACAGCCACCTTGAGCGCGCGCAGGCTGTGGCCGGCGAGATTGCTGCCGACGGCGGGCGTGCGATGGCGGCGCAGGCCGACGTGCTGTGCCGCGAGAGCCTGGAAGCGCTGGCCGAAACGGTGGTACAGGCGTTCGGACGGGTCGACATCCTGATCAACGGGGCGGGAGGCGCCAAGCCGGAAGCGACGACGAGCGAGACGCTGCGCTTCTTTGACCTGCCCAAGGATGCCGTTCAGTGGGTGTTCGACCTGAACTTTCTCGGGACGTTCCTGGCGTGCCAGGTGTTCGGACGGCTGATGGCCGAGCAGGATGGGGGTCAGATCATCAACATCTCGTCGATGGGCGCCGACCGGCCGCTGACGCGCAGCGTGGCCTACTCGGCGGCCAAGGCGGCGACGAGCAATTTCACGCAGTGGCTCGCGGTGCACGTGGCGCAGAATCATTCGACGCGGATCCGGGTCAATGCCATCGCGCCGGGGTTCTTTATGACGGAGCAGAATCGCTTTCTGCTCACCGATGAAAAGAGTGGGCAGCTGACGCCGCGCGGCCGCTCGATCATCGAGCACACGCCGCTGGGCCGTTTTGGGCAGCCGGACGACCTGGTCGGCACGATGCTGTGGCTACTCTCGGATGGCGCCGCTTTCGTGCACGGCATTGTCGTGCCGGTCGATGGCGGCTTTTCGGCGTACAGCGGGGTGTAGGAGGAGGTCTACTGTGCCACGTCGACTCGCAATCATAGGACCATACCAGGTAAAAGTGCAGCGGTACGAAGAGCCGCCACTGGGGGCAGAGCAGGTGCGCGTCGCCACAGAGCTCGCTTCGGGCAAGCACGGCACCACGTTCGGCATGTTCGACGGGCGAACGTTCGAGGGACAGCGCTTTGACCAGGAGATGCGACTCTTTGTCCCAGAGGAAGGGCAGGCGGAGCAGGCCGTGCCGCACAACGCGGGAACGACGGGCGTGGGTGTCGTGATGGAGGTCGGCCCGGAGGTCACACGCTGGAGAGCCGGCGACCGGGTGTTTGGGCTGATGGACGTGCGCGAGACGAACGTCTGTCACCAGGATCGGCTGTGGGCGCTGGGCGAGATCGATCCCCTCCTGGCGCTGTGCGTCGAGCCAGCGTACGTGGCCTTCCACTGCGTGCGCGAGTCGCAGGTGCGGTATGGGGAGAGCGTGGCAGTGGTTGGCCTGGGGGCGCTGGGGCTGTTGGCGCTGCGCATGGCGATCCAGGGTGGCGCCGAGGCGGTCTATGCTGTGGACGCGCTGCCGCGGCGGCGGACGTGGGCTGCGGACCACGGCGCGGACCTGGCCCTGGACCCGGCAGCGTGCGACCCGGCGCTCGAGATCCATCGCGCCACCGGCGGCAAGGGGGTCGACGTGGCGATCGAGTTGTCGGGAGCGTACCCAGCGCTGAGCACGGCAGTGCGATCGGTACGCGTGGGAGGGACGGTGTGCTCGGCCGGTTTCTACCAGGGCGAGGCGCATGGGCTGTGGCTGGGACGCGAGTGGCATCACAACCGCCTGAGCATCGTGGTGCCGCACGGCTGCGGGTGGGGCCACCCGCCGCGCGACTATCCGCGATGGGACGAGCGGCGTGCCTACGACTGCATCGTCAGCATGATGCGCAAGGGCAAGCTGACGGCCCCGGGCCTGATCCAGCCGGTCGTGCGGCTGGAAGAGGGCCCCGAGGTCTTTCGCCGGATCCGTGAGGAACCGGACAGGGTGATCAAGTATGCGATTTCCTTTGACTGACCGCTGCCGCGCACGATGCCAGCGCGCGACTCCCGGGGAGGATGTGCTGTGAGATACGTGGCACAGAACATGGTTACCGAGTGGTCTTACGTATCGGGCAAGGCGTATGCCGATCCATTTGCTGACGTCTCGCTCGACGTGCAGTTCACCGACCCGAGCGGCGTGGAGCGCACTGTCCCCGCCTTCTGGGCAGGTGGCCAGACGTGGCGCGTGCGCTATGCCTCAGCGCACGTAGGACTACACCGGTACGTCACAGCCTGCTCGGATCGTGACAACGTCGACCTGCACGAGGTGGAGGGGGCGCTTCAGGTGACCGCCGCTTCGGGCGGAAACGAACTCGAACAGCATGGGCGCCTGCAACGCGCGACAGGTCGCAGGTACCTCGAGCACGAGGATGGGACTCCCTTTTTCTGGCTGGGTGACACGTGGTGGATGGCGCTCTGCCGGCGACTCGACTGGCCTGCGGGCTTTCGAGCCCTGACCGCGGATCGTGTGGCAAAGGGGTTCACGGTGGCGCAGATCGTCGCCGGGTTGTACCCGGATATGCCGCCCTTTGACGAGCGAGGAGCCAACGAGGCGGGATACCCGTGGAAAGCGGACTTCTGCCGGGTCAACCCATCCTACTTTGACATGGCGGACCTGCGCCTCATGCATCTCATTCATGCCGGGATCGTGCCATGCATCGTCGGATCGTGGGGCTTTTACATGGGCTTTGCCGGGGCAGATGTGCTGCGCCAGCACTGGCGCTACCTGATCGCCCGCTACGGCGCCTATCCCGTGATCTGGTGCGCAGCAGGAGAGGCGCTGATGCACTACTACGTGGGGCGAGAGGAGCTGGAGGACGAGGAAACCCGGCTGCAGCGGCTGCGAGCCGGCTGGTCAGAGCTGATCCGCTACATCCGTGCCACAGATGCCTTCTCTAACCCGGTGACGATCCATCCGACACAATATGGCCACGATCAGGTGGATGACCCTACGCTCCTGGACGTCGATATGCTCCAAACCGGGCACTCGGGCTATCCCACGCTGTCCCGGACGGTGGACCTGCTGAGCGAGTCCCTGGCGCGCGAGCCCGCGATGCCCGTGCTGGTCGCTGAGGCCAACTATGAGGGGATCATCGAGTCCAGCCGTGAGGAGATGCAGCGCTTTCTTTTCTGGTCGTGCATCCTCTCGGGTGCCGCAGGCCATACCTACGGGGCCAACGGGCTGTGGCAGGTGAACGGATACGATCAGCCTTACGGGCCCTCCCCACATGGCACCTCGTGGGGCGACCTGCCGTGGGAAGAGGCCCACCAACTGCCCGGCTCGGCGCAGCTCGGGATCGGCAAGCGCTTGCTCCAGCGCCATGCGTGGTGGCGATTCGAATCACATCCAGAGTGGGTAGCGCCTCATCAGACCCCACAGGATCGAATGTCTGTCTATGCAGCGGGGATCCCCGGTGTGGTTCGTGTCTGTTACGTTCCCGCCGAGGCGTGCTGGGTCCTGCATCGTGGGCAACTGATTGTCGGGGATCTGGAAGCGGGCATGCAGTACAGGGCGAGCTACTTTGACCCGAAGCGGGGCGCGGAACACGTAATTGGCATCATATCTGGTGATGCGGCTGGCTGTTGGGTGCCGCCCAAGCCATCGATCTTTCAGGACTGGGTATTGGTGCTCGAGAATAGCGACGCTGGTCTCTAGTATCCGGAGGGTGCGGGCAGCTCCTGGCAGATTGCAGGGAAGTGGTGCAGATGAAGGCTACAGCATGGAGAGAATACAGCGCGGCGACTGCTGCGCTGCTGGATCAGGTCGATCCGACCGAGGTGCAGGCCATGGTCGACGCGATCGTCGACGCCTATCGGGCAGGGCAGATGGTGTTCCTGATCGGCAACGGGGGAAGCGGGGCCAATGCCTCGCACCTGTGTGAGGATCTGGGCAAAGGTACGCTCACTGATTTTGAGAAGCAGCGGCGGCTGCGCGTGGTGAGCTTAGCTGACAACGTCTCGTACATCCTGGCCTGGGCGAACGACGAGGGGTACGAGCGGGTTTTCAGCGAGCAGCTCAGGAACCTGGCACAGCCGGGGGACCTGCTGATCGCGATCAGCGGATCGGGGAACAGCGCGAACGTGTTGCGCGCGATCGAATACGCCAACGCGCACGGCATGCGCACCTTTGGCGTGTGCGGATATGACGGTGGCGCGCTAAAGGGCGCTGCGCAGCAGAGCCTCCACGTACGCTCGCACGACATGGGGATGGTCGAGGCCGTGCACGGCGTGATCTTTCACTACCTGGTCGACGCGTTGCGCCAAGCGTTTGCAGAGTTCGGTGAGGCGTAGCCGTGGGCCGAAAGCCCAGACGCGTGGTCGGGGTGGCGGCTACCGAGGAGGGTAGCGCATGGATGCTCGAACCGTCGTAGCGCGGGCCATTCGCTTTCAGGGCGCAGACCGGCTGCCCTACGACTTGCCCGAGGCATACGGCAGCGACTTTGCCTCGGTCGGGATGTCCCCTTCGCCGGATCACCGCCCTCGGGAGGGCGTGGACGAATGGGGCGCGGTGTGGGAGAACATTGGGGTGTGCAACCTGGGGCAGGTGGTCGACCATCCGCTGAAGGAG
>Ga0315537_1003925_pt1 | contig 10944 bp, 8 predicted proteins | sample SalMarSW160270MG_FD_203091 | JGI IMG/M metagenome (GOLD analysis project Ga0315537, IMG submission 203091) | Salt marsh sediment microbial communities from the Plum Island Ecosystem LTER, Massachusetts, United States - Salt Marsh Sediment SW1602-70 ... | reverse complement strand
CGAGCTGGCCTTCCAGTCCATGAAGCCTTCGGCCTATCTGATCAGCGTCTCTCCCGGTGCCGTAGTCGACGAGACGGCCCTTGTGCGGGCCCTCAAGGTGGGGCTGATTGCGGGGGCCGGCCTGGACGTCTTCGAGAGCGAGCCTCTGCCGTCAACAAGCGAGCTGTGGAAGCTGCGGAACGTGATCATCAGCCCTCACATCGCCGCCGAGACCCCTCACTACAACGAGCGGGCGGTGGCCTTCTTCTGCGATAACCTCCGCCGCTATCTGGCCGATGAGCCGCTTCTGAACCTGGTGGACCCTAAGCGGGGATACTAGCCGAGTCTATCTTCGCTTGCCGCGGCCTCGTTTGGAGCTGGCGCTCACTCTCTCCGCCACCTCTAGCCTGCTCAGATCCTCGCGCTTCTCGGCATGGAGGGCAGCGTTCAGCACCCTTTGCCAAGACCTCTCCATGATCGACACCTGCCCTCGAACTCGGAGAAGATGTCATCCATGGAGGCCATCATCGTTTTGCCTTCCCCCTTTGTGGGCCGGGGGGCTTGGCAGGTGCTTTCTTGGCGGGGGCTTTGGGCTTGGCGGCCGCCGCGGGCTTCGCCGCCGCTGCGGGCCTCGCCGCCGCGGGCTTTGCCGCCGCTTTTGCTTTGGCGATGGGCTTCTTCTCGGCGGTCGTCTTCCCCTTGGCGGCCGCTGCGGGCTTCGCCGCCGCCTCCGCTTTGGCGGCGGGCGCTTTCGCCTTCGTTGCCTTCTTATCCTCCGTCGATTCCTTCTCTTCGGCCTGCTCGGCCATCTCGATGCTGGCGATAGAAGCCACCGTGTCGCCGGGGCCTAGGCCCATCAATGTCACGCCCATAGTGGCTCGGCCCTGTACGGCAATGCGGTCCACGTTGGTGCGGATAACGATTCCGTCCTCGGAGATGATCATCAGTTGTTGCTTCGAATTAATGCTTCGGGCCGCCACCAACCGGCCTCTCTTCTCGTTAACCGTGAACGTCCTCACGCCGAGGCCGCCTCGTCCCTGAGTAGGGTACTCGTCGAACAGCGTGCGCTTGCCGTAGCCCTTGCTGCTCACCACCAGCAGTTCCTGGTCAGAACGAGCGGTCTCCATCCCCACCACTCGGTCGCCCTTCGCCAGGCGGATGCCCCGCACGCCGCCGCTCTGGCGAGAGGCCGAGCGCAATTGGCTCACCCGGAAGCGCAGGGCCTGACCAGTAGCGGTAACCAGAACGACCTCATCGTTGCCGCGCGCTAGCTGGGCAGCTACCAGCGAGTCGCCTGGCTCCAGGTCCATGGTGATGAGGCCGTTGCGGCGTACCGTGGCGAATTCGCTCAGGGCCGTCTTCTTCACCTCGCCCTGTGCGGTGGCCAGCACCAGGAACTCCTGACTGCTTGCGTCGGTGACCACCACTGCCGTCACCCGCTCATCCTGCTCCAGGTAGATGATGTTGATGAGGGGGATGCCCCTCGCCTGGCGCGATTCATCAGGTAGCTCATAGGTCTTGACCTGATACACGCGGCCGCGGTCGGTGAAGAACAACAGGCTCTGGTGAGTATCGGCCACCATGATGTGACGGACGGGATCGCCCTCCCGCTTGGCCACGCCGATCTTGCCGCGGCCTCCTCGCCCCTGCGCCCGGTAGATCTCCAGCGGTACACGCTTAATGTAGCCGCGAGTCGATAGGGTTACCACTGTCTCCTGGTGGGGTATGAGGTCCTCGTCGCTGAAATCCACGGCTTCCTGCTCGATAATCTGCGTGCGTCGGTCGTCGCCGTACTTCTTCTTGACCTCCAGCGTCTCCTCCTTGATCAGGAAGTCGATCTTGCGGGGATTGGCCAGCAGGTCTTCCAGATAGGCGATCTGCTTGATGATCTCCGAGTACTCGTCTTGAATCTTCTGCCGTTCCAGGCGGGCCAGACGGCGCAACTGCATGTCCAGCACCGCCTGCGTCTGGCGATCGCTCAGGCCGAAGGGGGCTCGCATCAGCCGTTCCTTGGCCTTCTCCGCCGATTCCGAGCCGCGGATGGCCTGAATGACCTTGTCCAGATGTTCCAGAGCCACCAGCAGCCCCTGAAGGATGTGCTCTCGCTCTTGGGCCTTCTTCAGCTCGAACAGGGAGCGGCGGCGGATCACCACCCGCCGATGGTTGATGAAGCTGTCCAGAATCTTCTTGAGGCCGACGGTTCGCGGTTGGCCATCCACGAGGGCCAGCATGTTGACGGCGAACGTCGACTGCATCGCCGTGTGCTTGTAGAGGCTGTTCAGTATCTGGCGGGCCTGCCCCTCCCGTTTGAGCTCGATGACCACCCGGATGCCGTGGCGGTCGGACTCGTCCCGCAGGTCGGCGATGCCATCGATTCGCCGCGCCTTTGCCAGCTCGGCGATCCTCTCCACCAGAGAGGCCTTGTTGACCTGGTAAGGCATCTCGGTGATGACGATCTGGTGGCGGCCGCCCTTGGCCATCTCCTCGATGTGAGTGCGGGCCCGCATGATGATCCGCCCTTTGCCGTCGTAGGCGGCTCTGATGGCGTCTTCATTCTCGTATTCAGGGCCCTGGCCGCGCTCACCATCGCTGGACGGCTTCTTGACCCGCTCGTAGCGGAAGATGATGCCGCCGGTGGGGAAATCGGGCCCCTTGATGATCCCCGCCAGGTCACCGATGGAGGCCTCCGGGTCGTCGATCAGGTGGGCAATGGCGTCGCAGACCTCGCTCAGGTTGTGGGGCGGGATGTTGGTGGCCATGCCCACTGCGATACCCGACGCGCCGTTGATCAGCAGGTTCGGTATCCGTGAGGGCAGGACCCTGGGCTCCTGCAAGCTGTCATCGAAGTTGGGGGCGAAGTCTACCGTATCGCGGTCGATGTCGGTCAGCGTCTCCTCGGCGATGGCAGCCAGGCGCGCCTCGGTGTAGCGCATGGCCGCCGGAGGGTCGTTGTCTATGCTGCCGAAGTTCCCCTGGCCGTCGACCAGGGGGTAGCGCATGGAGAAGTCCTGAGCCAGACGCACCATCGCCTCGTACACGGGAGCGTCGCCGTGAGGGTGGTACTTGCCCAACACCTCACCCACGATGCGGGCGCTCTTCTTGTACTGAGAGCCCGCCCGCAGGCCCAGCTCCGAGATGGCGTAGAGAATGCGCCGCTGCACGGGCTTGAGGCCGTCGCGGATGTCGGGCAGGGCCCGCGCCACGATAACGCTCATGGCATAGTCAAGGTAGGAGGCCCGCATCTCCTCCTCGATCTTTGCCGGACGAACGTTTCCCGAAGGTGTCTCGATAACCATCGTCTCCCTACTCGGTGAGGGCGACGTCGGTCTGCCGCAGGCGGCTGGCCAGCGTGCGCAGGATCTGCACAGCCAGGTCGGGGTTACTCTTCAGCTGGGCGAGGAAATCCCAGCGGCTCATGACCAGGCACTGGCCGTCCACCAGGGCGCGGATGCTGGCGCTACGGGGATAGCCATCCAGCAGGGCCATTTCTCCGAAAAAGTCTCCCGGGCCCAGAGTGGCGAGGACGGTCTCCTTGGAGCTGCCCAGGTTCTTCACCACCTCCACTTGCCCCGAGGAGACGATATAGAAACCCGCCGCCTCTTCGCCTTCTTTCAGGATCAGATCCCCGGACTGATGCTGTCTGGGGTAGAGGTTTCTGGAGAAGCGTTTGAGCTCCGCCGAGCTGAATCCGGCAAATAGGGGGACATTGACCAGCATCTCCTCGCTACCCATCGCCGAACCTCCTTCCTGAAGTCATGACCGATCGCCAGATTCAAGAATACCACCTATCCGACGAAGGGGGAAGACGCCTACGTGCCTTAGTGAATAAGCCGCCGCCGCATGAAGACCAGCGCCAGGTAGTAGAAGATAGCGCCCACCACCACTATCCACGCCAGGTCACCCAGATGGCCCAGGTTGAGGTGGCCTTCCACTAGGCCGCGGTAGATGTCCACTACATGGGTAGCGGGAACGAACCAGGAGGCTACCTGTAGCTCCTCCGGCAGCCTCTCCAGGGGAAAGAAGACGCCGCCCAGCCAGAACTGAGGCGTTACGAATAGAGCGAAGAAATAGTTGAGGGAGCTGATAGAGCGGGCGATCGACGTGTAGGACAGGGAGACGCTGGCGAACATGAAGCTCGAGACGTAGGCCGCGACGGGCACCAGAAGCGCCAGCGGCGAACCCAGCAGGCCAAAGGCGGCCGTTACCGCCAGTATGTAGACGCTGCTGATGAGGCCCCGCGTGGCCCCCCACAAAATCTCGCCGGTAATCACGTCTTCGATGCTCACCGGCGTGGCGATGATCGCATGGTATGTCCTTTGGTTCTCCATGCGGAAGAAGGAGCCCCACCCGCACTCCGCGGCGGCCGTCCACATGGGGAAGACGGCCAGAATGCCGGGGGCAATGAATTCGATGTAGCGCTGGTCGCCGGGCAACTCCGACCGACTTACCAGCCCTCCCAGGCCTACACCGAGGGCAAGAAGGGTGATCAGTGGCTCCGCCAGCGGCCATATGACCTCCGCTTTCCACAGGCGCAGGTATACGTCCCGGTTGCGTTGCCAGACCCGATAGGCCCTGTAGGAGACATCGGGCAGACGGATGCCGAGACGACGGAGGGCAATAGTCATTCGACGAGCCCCCGTCCTGTCAGCCGCAGGAACACGTCCTCCAGGTTGGCCGGGCGGTAGACCACCCTATCGCTGTCCAGGATCAGGTCTGCCATCTGCGCTCGGCCGTCGGGAACGCGAGCGTGGATGTAGATGATGTCCTCCACCTCCTCCGCCGTCAGGCCGGGCCGGGACGCCACCTCGGTCAGGATCCTCTCCCGCTGCCCACCGCCGGCCTGCACTTCCGCTACCTCCCGTCCGACGTACTCCTCTACCAGTTCCGCCGGCGAACCCTCCACCAGGATGCGCCCCTGATGCATGATGACCAGGCGGTCGCAGAGGTGGGCAGCCTCCTCCATGTAGTGAGTGCAGAGGAGCATGGTCACCCCCTGCTCCTTGAGATAGCGTAGCTTCTGCCAGACCATGTGGCGCGCCTGAGGGTCGAGGCCGGTGGTCGGCTCGTCCAGCACCAGGATCTTGGGCTGGTTGATCAGCCCGCGGGCGATAGTGAGCCGCCGTTTGAGGCCGGTGGACAGGGCCGCGATTGGCTCGTTCTGCTTGTCCACGAGCTGGAAGAGGACCAGGCTCTCGTCTATGCGCTGGTCGGCCAGCTCCCTCGGCATGTCGAAATAGCGGGCATAGACCGCCAGGTTCTGGCGTACAGAAAGATCGGGGTCCAGGTTGTCCTCCTGGGGCACTACGCCCAGGATCGACTTGATCCGGCGCGGCTCTCGCCACACGTCCATGCCGTCCACGGCCAGTTCGCCCTCCGTCACCGGCGACACACAGGAGATCATGCGCACGGTGGTAGTCTTGCCGGCGCCGTTGGGCCCCAGGAAGCCAAAGCACTGCCCCTTGCGCACCGAGAAGTCGATGCCGTCCACGGCAGTGAAGCCGTCATAGCGTTTGACCAGGTTTCTAGCGCGGATTATCTCGGTCATGGGTGAGAATGGGAGAACAGCCACTCTTTCTCCGGCAGGCACAGGCGATGATAGCAAAGCCAGCTTGGCAGGGGCAAGAAAAGGCCGAGGCTTCTCTTCCGTCTGCCTCGGCCGCCGGAGCTTTTTCGCCGGCTTCGCTTCGCCTACTCTTTCTCTTCCTCCTCATCGTTGGCGAACTCGTAGAGGGTGATATCGACCTCCGCATCCTTGCTACGGCTGTCCCAGTCTTCCGAGTCGTCTCTCTCGTCGAAGCTTTCCTCTTCCTCTTCCACATCGCGGCGCACGAGAGCCTCCTTAGTGTAGGGGCGGAAGGTCTCGCCGGCCGTGGGCGGGAAGGAGAGCTTACCTGCCTGGCTGGGGTCCTGGAAGGTCTCCTTGATGATCACCCGGACATCCTCTCCGTTGAGGTTGGCGATCGCCGCCGCGTACTGGTTGCCCCCTTCCATCATCTTCATCAGGCGCCTGCCCAGCTTAGGCTCTACCTCTCCCAGGTATTCTCCCTGGCTGCTCTCCACCACCAAGATGTTATTCTGTTGACGGAGAAAGACCTCGTCCCCTGCTGTCATGCGGGCGGTAGCCTGGGATGCCGGCCGCGTGAGGACAGTTGTGCCGGTCTTGCCCATCTCCGAAATGAACATCTGGGGAGAGAGCTTCTTGCCTCCCTCCGCTTGGACAGGTGCCCCCTCGCCCAGAGTTGCCAGGCGCGACAGGTTCTTCTGGGCGATGGAGTTGAGAGGGTCAAGCTCCAGGGCCTTGCCGTAGGCTTCCCGCGCTTCTGTGTAGCGGCCGAGCTGGGTCAGGGCCTTCCCCAACCGATTGTAGGCATCTACGTCGTTGGGGAAAACAGAGATGATCGCTCGGTTGACGGCCGCGGCTTCCTGCCACTGGCCCTGCATGGCCAACTGGATGGCCTGCTGGGTCCGCTGCCGCCTAAAAAGACTTGTCCTGTCATCCGCTGTAAACACCATTTTCGTCAAATCACCCCACAGTGCCGCGCATTTTATAGGTTTGTGCAGTCTTTTGCAAGTCTGCCCTGACGGCGTCTCGAAGAGATTCGGTGACTACCGCCGTCGCACACATCCATTAAAGACGCTAGGACAAGTCTGACGTTACGCCATTCTCCAAGAAAGCCTGTAAAGTTACCTAAACTTCCCTCGAAAATATGGCGAGTTGACTTACCTAAGAACGCTCATCTCCTGAGATAGTTAACCGATCTTGGCAAAAAACCGTGAGTTACCGCCTGTGTGGCTTCCTAATGCTCGCTGGAAGATCAGGTCATCCTGGAGAGATACGATCGTCAGACAAGGGGGGATTTCAGGGACGCTTGCGGCCGCACCGGTTCACCCTTCGGTCAGTTGGTCGGGGTGGGCAGATTCGAACTGCCGGCCTCACGGTCCCGAACCGTGCGCTCTAGCCTGACTGAGCTACACCCCGCTAGCCCTCCTCCAACCCATCAAACCGGTGGCGTCTCATTCTAGCAAATGCCGCTCAGGGTGTCGAGGTCTGGAGCGTTCGGCGATGGTGGCGCAAAGCTGAGCAAGATGATGCCTGGCGCGCAACAAGGGGCTGGGGAAGAAGGGCAACAGGAGGCTTACCAGGCCTTCAAATCCGTTTTCGGGGATGTAAGGAAACGAGCGGCTGCTTAGCGAAGGCGGGGCGTATGAAGAGCCCCGTCGCTGATCGGCTCGTCGATGTACAGGTCGCCGTTCCGGATCTTGATGTTGAACCCGCAGGTGGGGTTGGTGCACGCCCATGCCTTATAGTAGATGGGTGCACCCTGGCTCCCAAAATCAGATAGAGGAACCAGATCACCGGTTTGGCACTTTTGACACTTGGGGAAACTGTTCACCACTACCACGAGAGCCCTCCCAACCGAACGTAATCGCCAGGGAGTATAGCAGAGCACTACTGCTCTGGCAAGCGGCAGGAGGGCACTTATTGGCAAGAGTGCGAAAATTTTGCGAAAGTGGTTCTTGCCCCGGAACGGAAGGTAGGTCCAGTGCGTTATTGACAGGGGGATGATCGATTCGGCGGCGGGGACGGCGAAAGCAGGTGGAGACGATGACCCCATGGCTAGATGATGCCTCTCCCTACGTTAGGTGGCAACGGTTTGCGGCCCTGGGAAGAGGGTAGCCAGGAATACTGACGACTATCAGAGAAAGCTCCTCCCCTGAGAGAGGCTGGCCTGTAGGGGGACAGGTCGGCCTCTTTCTTCTGTCAGCCTAGAGGGTTGCTTCCCGCCTCACCAGCCACCACTCCAGGCTGTCCGCCAGGGCCAGCCAGGAGGCCTCGACAATGTCGGTGGAGGATCCCACCGTCGTCCAGACGCGCTCGCCGTCGGTGGACTCGATGAGCACCCGCACGTAGGCGGCGGTGCCGGCGGCGCTATCGATGATGCGCACCTTGTAGTCCACCAGCTTGATCGCCTCCAGCGTGGGATAGAACTGGATCAGGGCCTTGCGGACGGCGGCGTCCAGGGCATTCACCGGCCCGTTGCCTTCGGCGGCGGTATGGATGCTCTCGTCGCCCACCCGCACCTTGACCATCGCCTCCGATAGCATCTCCCGCTCATCCTCCTCGCCAGGCTGGGGATGGCGGCGCTCTACCACCATGAAGTCGTCCAGCTCGAAGGGGGCCTGGTATCCCGGCCGACTGCGCCTGGCCAGGAGCTCGAACGAGGCTTCCGCCCCCTCGTACTGGTAGCCGCGGCTCTCCATCAGCTTGACCACGTCCAGGAGGTGGCGTGTGTCTTCCCTGCTCAAGGAGATGTCGATGCCTTGCTCCTTAAGCTTGGCCTGGATGTTGCGTTGGCCGGACAGCTCCGACACCAGTATGCGGGGGTCGTTGCCCACCAGAGCGGGGTCGATGTGCTGGTAGGACCGCTCGTGTTTGATGAGGGCAGCCACGTGCAGGCCCGCCTTGTGGGCGAAGGCGGCCGTGCCGACGTACGGCTGGCGAGGGCTCGGCGGGAGGTTGGCAACCTCGCTGGCGTAGCGGGAGATCTCCGTGAGCTTGGCCAGTTGCTCATTGCTGACGCAGTCGATGCCCATCTTCAGCTTGAGGTTGGCGATGATGCTGATCATATCGGCGTTGCCACAGCCGTCGCCGTAGCCGTTGATGCAGCCCTGTACCTGGGCTACCCCCATCTCGACGGCTGCCAGGCTGTTGGCCACCGCCAGGTCGGAGGCATTGTGGGCGTGGATGCCCAGGGGGGTGCCGACGGCCTTCATCGCCGCCTTGATCGGCTCCTTCAAACGCGACGTGATCGTGCCGCCGTTGGTGTCGCACAGGATGATGCAGTCCGCGCCGGCGTCGGCCGCCGCCTGGACACAACGGATGGTATAGCGGCGGTCGGAGTAGAAGCCGTCGAAGTAGTGCTCGGCGTCCAAGAAGACGGTGAGGCCGTGCGACTTCAGGTAGCGGATGGAGTCGGAGAGCATCTCCAGGTTCTCATCCAGGGTTGTCTCCAGGATCTCGCGCACCTGCATGTCGCTGGCCTTGCCCACCAGGGTGACCACCGGCGTGCGGGCGTCGATCAGGGCGCGGATGTTGGGGTCCTTGTCCGCTTTGCCGCCGGCGCGACGGGTGGAGCCGAAGGCGGCCAGCTTGGCGTGGGAGAGCCCCAGGGACTGGGCCCGCACGAAGAACTCGGCGTCCTTGGGGTTGGAGCCCGGCCAGCCCCCCTCGACGTAGTGCACGCCCAGCTCGTCCAGCTTGCGGGCGATCTTCAGCTTGTCCTCCACGGACAGCGAGATGCCCTCCATCTGCGTGCCGTCACGAAGAGTGGTGTCGTATAGTTCCACACGCGTCATCTTCGTTCACCTCCAGCCGCTTCCACCGCCCCTTCCCGCGCTCTACACCAGCGACGCCACCAGGTCGCCGACCTCGGACGTGCCCATGCCCATGCGGCCGGCGCCCAGCGACTTGATCTTGCCGCTGCTCAGGGCCTTGATGATCGCCTTCTCGACGCGGTCGGCGGCTTTCTCCTCCCCGATTACCTCCAGCATCATCTGGACGGCGGCGATCGCTGCCAGCGGGCAGATGACGTTCTGGCCCGTGTACTTCGGCGCGCTGCCGCCGATGGGCTCGAACATGGAGACGCCCTGCGGGTTGATGTTCCCCCCCGCTGCCACGCCCATGCCCCCCTGGATCATTGCTCCCAGGTCGGTGATGATATCGCCGAACATGTTATCCACCACGATCACGTCGAACCACTCCGGGTTCTTGACGAACCACATGCAGCAGGCATCGACGTGGGCGTACTCCCGCTTGATGTCCGGATAGTCGGCGTCGCCCACCTCACAGAAAGCCCGCCACCAGGTATCGTGAACGTAGGTCAGGACGTTGGTCTTGGCCACCAGGTGTAGCTGCTTCATCTTGTTGCGCTTACGGGTCAACTCGAAGGCGTAGCGGATCGCTCGCTCGGCGCCGAAACGGGTGGTGCAATGGATCTGGGTGGAGACCTCCTGCGGCGTCCCCTTGTACTGGACGCCGCCCATGCCCGTGTACAGCCCTTCGGTGTTCTCTCGAACCACAACGAAATCGATGTCTTCCGGGCCCTTGTCCTTGAGAGGGCAGTCGACATTAGGGTAGAGCTTCACCGGACGAAGGTTGATGTACTGGTCCAGCCCGAAGCGGATACGCAGCAGGATGCCCACCTCTAGGGGCCCCGGCGGCACGTCCGGGTGGCCGATGGCGCCCAGGTAGATGGCGTCGAAGCCCCGCAGCTCCTCGAGGGCTGAGTCGGGCAGGGCCTCGCCCGTCCGCAGGTAGCGGTCGCCGCCGAAGTCATAGGTGGTGGTGTCGTAGCGAAAGCCGCAGGCCTGGGCGGCCGCTTCCAGCACCTTCAGGCCCTCGCGCACCACTTCTCCGCCCGTTCCGTCGCCGGGGATTACAGCTATCTTGTACATTCACACCTTCCCTTCGAGGGTTCTCTTCTTTTTGCTCAGGATGAGCTCCGTTTGCTGGAAAGTGTAGCATAGAGGCCGGTCGTAGAGCGACGCCGCCAACGGCCGTGAGCCGGGGCACATGACTACGTCTCCCTGCCACGGCGGCGGCCGCGTCGGAGAGCTTGCGCTTGCTCTCTGCCCACCTCTCCGAACACTGCCCTGAATGCGATCAGGCCGCCGGCGGCGAACGCCAGGAATACGGGATAGGTGCGCCAATGCTTCAGGTGCACCGGTCCCAGGCTGTAGACCACGGTGGCCACGGACGCTATCAGCCCCGGGATGAACCAGACGGCGGCGAAGGCCGCTGCCACCCCTCGCACCAGCCTGTGCCTGATGCCGAGGCCGAGGTCGCCGATAATAAGCCAGAGCAGGCCGCCGAAGCCCAGCAGCCCCAGCACCCTCTCGAACACCGTTGCCTCGCTCGTCTTCCAGAGGGTCAGGAACCCCTGAAGCGCGGTGAACAGCGTCCCC
>Ga0315537_1003924_pt1 | contig 10944 bp, 12 predicted proteins | sample SalMarSW160270MG_FD_203091 | JGI IMG/M metagenome (GOLD analysis project Ga0315537, IMG submission 203091) | Salt marsh sediment microbial communities from the Plum Island Ecosystem LTER, Massachusetts, United States - Salt Marsh Sediment SW1602-70 ... | reverse complement strand
GTAGCTGTAGACGGCCGCCGCCACGAAGAGAAAGATGCCCAAAGTGGCCAGGAGCAGCGGCCGGCGCCGGCGGGTGAAGAAAAGCAGGGGCAGCGGGGCCAGGGTGAGGAGGGCCAGCAGCGGGGGCAGCTCCCACGCCGTGCCCAGCCAGATACCGGCTACCCAGATGCAGCTGAGATAGATGAGTAACACGCGCCCTCACTTGCGGATTCAGTCGGTGACGGTAATCATGTCCTCGATAGCGGCCAGGGTCGTCTCTCCCAGGCCGGGTACGTTCAGCAGCTCATAAATATCGCGGTAGGGGCCGTTGGCCTCGCGGTAGGCGATGATGTCACTCGCCCTCCCCTCCCCGATGCCCGGCAGGGCCTCCAGCAGCCAGGCCCCGGCGGTATTGATGTTGACCTTCTGCGGCGTCTCTCCATCGTCCCCGGAAACTATCAGCTCGATGCGCCCGGCGTCGGCACCGGCGGTCAGCCCTCCCGCCGCCCGGATGATGGCCCCGATGGTATCCTCTTCGCCGTAGGGATAGATGCCGGGGTTGCTGATACCGCCGCTGACGGCGACCTCGCCGCTATACTCCGGGCCGGGCGTGAGGATAATCTCCAGCGGCTGGTCGGCGCCGCAGCGGCAGGCGATGACAGCCACACCGGCGATTATCACCAGCGTAAGCCCGATGGCCGCTATTCTCCAGCCGTCTTTGAGACCCGCCATCTTCCTGAAATACCCCCCGTAAATATGCCGCCGGCCGTAATCCTTTTTATGCCAAATGGCAAACCGGCATTTGACAGTATAGCAGACAAATGGACGTTTTCAAATATGGGAGGAAATTTATTAACCTCACCCCCTTTATCCCCCTCTCCAAACTGGGTATCAGAGTAAAGCCTTTAATTTTTGTTTGGAGAGGGGGAACTTAAATTGAAAAAGAGGGGCTAGCGCCCCTCTTAGACACCCCAGAATAATTTATAAGGCTATGCCCCTCTTCGCGGGCTACTCCTCTTTGCCCCACCACGCCACCTGGGAGTGTTTTTATCCCACCCGACCCACCCCGGGGCATTTATAGCCCGTCCCCAAGATTTTTACCCCTCTCCCCAGTCGGTTAGGAGCATACCTCTCTCCCTATTGTGGTGGGGGGTAAAGGGGTGGTATCTGGGGGCTAAGCCGCGGATGATACTGGGCGGCTTGGGCGGGAATAGATATCACTGATGGGGCGGAGGTGTGGGGGGAAAGACAAAGTAAAGATAAGCTGAATTCCTCTAAATACCCCTTAACGCCGCCTGCAGGGCCTCTTTCGTCTCCGGCGTCGTCACGGCGATAATCTGGTCGCCCGCCTGGAGGACGGTGGCGGGCGCCGGGGCGCGGGCGCTCCCCTCGGCGGGGATAATCAGGGCCAGCTTGCTCCCCTTGGGAAGCGTTAGCTCCTTGACCGCCTTGCCGACGGTGGTGGACTCCGGCGATATCTTGACGTCTACGATAACCAGGTCTTTCTCCTCCAGCGAGAGCAGCTCCGTGGCCGGGTGGGTGGGCACCTCGCGCTCGATGGCCTCCAGGATAATATCGGTGGCGGAAATGGTGACATCCACTCCCAGCTTCTTGAAGAGAGCGGCGTTCTGGGGATTGCGCAGGCGGGCGATGGTGCGGGGCACGTTATGCTTGTGCTTGGCCACCTGGCAGGCCACCAGGTTGTCCTCGTCGTCGCCGGTTACGGCCACCAGCATATCGGCCCGGCCGGTGCCCACCTCGGCCAGGGTGGCCGCCTCGCAGCCGTCGCCGCGGAAGCAGACGCTCCCCAGCTCCTCGGTGATGGTCTTGCAGATGCGGGCGTCCTTTTCCAGCACCAGTACCTCGTGACCTTCGTTAAGCAGGGCCTTGAGCAGGTAATATCCCAGCCGGCCGCCGCCGATGACGATGATATACATGCCTTACTTTTTCCCCCCTTTCTTCCCCGGTGCCTTCTTCTCCGGGCTCTCCCCCACCTTCTCCCGCAGCAGCTGGGCGAATATCTTGGTCGGGCTGAGGGTCTCCAGGCCCAGGGCGCTGTACATTTCCTCGCGCAGGGGGTCGTAGATGCGGCACATCACCCGCGGCACCTCGAAGATGTGCTTGCAAATCTGGCAGGCCATGACGTTGCGGTTATCGCCCTGGGTCAGCGCCACGAACATATCGGCGTCCTCGATACCCGCCTTTTTCAGGGCCTCCTCGTCGATGCCGTTGCCGTAGAGGGCGGTGCCCCCGAATGAGGCGGGCAGCCGCCGGAAGCTGTAGGTATCGTTATCCAGGACGATGACTTCATGCCCGTCCTCGTCGAGCAGCGACGCCAGCCGGGCGCCGACACGACCGCAGCCCATAATAATGATTTTCATAGAAAAAACCCGCTTCGGCTCCGTTAGTCTTTACTGCTGATAGAGTATAACCGGACAGGGGGAATTTTTCAACACGTAGGGGACGACATTACCCAGGTTGAACTGCCCGAAGTGCCGCTTGTACTTGAATCCCATCAGGATGAGGTCTACCCCCCGCTCCACCGCCTCGTCCACGATGGCCGGGCCGGCCTCCCTGGCCTGGAGGATATCGGTCTCTACCTCGTAGTCCTCCTCTTCGGCCACGGTCTCGACGCGGTCGAGGATATCCTCGGCGCCGTGAATCTCGGAATGGATTTCGGCATCCAGCGGCAGGGCGCGCTTGATGGCCACCACCGATATGGCCCAGACCTTGCCCTTGTCCTTCTTGGCCAGGCGGCAGGCCAGCTTGATAGCCTCCTCATCGGCGTCGCTGCCGGCTACCGGCACCAGTACCTTTTTATATTCCATGAATCGTTAACCCGTTTTCAGTCGATAGTGGCTATTATAGTCCTATCGCTGTAATTCCACAATACTTTTACAGGGTTTTTTTATTCTGTTCTCCGGGTCTTACCTGCCACTCGTCGACCGGCTTGCGGCGGCGCCGGCGGAATATATAGTAGATAATCAGCCCCAGCACCATCCAGCCGAGCCCGATCCAGCGGCTGTACGCCTCGGTGATGAGAATGATGACCCATATCCCCGATGTCGCCAGCAGGCCGATGACGGCGCTGATGGGTATCTCCCGGCCCTTGATGTGGATATTCCAGCCGAGCTTGAAGGGGCGCGGCATCTCCGGTTTTCTGATTCTGAGCCCGATGATGGAGGCATGCGCCATCATAAAGGCCAGCAGCGAGCCGACGGCGTAGAGGGCGCCCATCTTGGCGAAGACATCGGTGGCGAAGAAGCCGGGCACCAGCAGCCCGATGGCGATGACAGAGAAGACGATGATGGCGACATAGGGCGTCTTGAACTTCTTGTGCACGCGGCTGAGGACGGGCGGCACCAGGCCGTGGGTGCCCTGCGAGAAGGCCAGCCGCGAGATGCCGATGAGCCCGGCGTTGGTGGCGATGAGGAGAATCGTCCCGGCGAGGACGGCGATAAGCGGTTTCAGGATGACGCGGATGAGCTCCACCGGCAGGTTGGAGGCGATGCCGGCCACCGGGTCGCGGGCCCACTCCGTGGCCAGCTCCTGAGGCGTCATCGCCGAGAGGGCTACCAGCGAGATACCCGCGAAAATCACCAGCACAGCCACAATCATCAGCACCAGCGCCCGGGGGACGCTTTTTTCCGGCTTTTTGGTTTCCTCGGCCATCTGTGACATCGTCTCGATGCCGGTATAGGCGATGGTGGCCAGGGCGATGCCCAGGATGAGATTTTCGGTGGTCGGCCAGTTGTTGATCATGCTCTGCCACAGCCGGGCCGGGTCGAAGAGCAGGATGAAGCCGATGACCACCAGCGATACCTGGGTGAGGATATCTATCAGGGTCGCCCCGATGTTGATGAAAGACGTCTCCCGGATGCCGATGACATTGACGACCATGAGGAAAAAGACGATGCCTATCGAGGTGAAGGTGCCGATGATGATGGAATCCTTGAAGGGATCCCAGAAAAATCCCAGGTAGGGCGGGATGGTGAAGGCGGAGATGGAGATGGTGACGATATAGCTGAGCATAAGCGCCCAGCCGGCGATGAAACCGGCCGTATCGCCGAAGCCGTGCCGGGCGAAGCTGGCCGAGCCGCCGGCCTCCGGCAGGGCCGCCGTGCCCTCGGCATAGGTAAGGGCCGTGAAGATGAAGAGGACCCCGGCGATACCCAGGGCGACCGGCGTCGCCCCCATGGCCACCAGGGCCACGATGCCCAGGGCGTAGTAAATGGAAGAGCCGACGTTCCCGTAGCCGGCACTGAATACGGCGGGAATCCCCAGCACTCTTCTTAAGCGGAATTTCTTAATTCTCCGGGGACGGAAAATCCTGTCGCCGGGTTTGTGGCTCCAATTATCAGGCATGTTCCTTCAATTGGAATATTATATCATTTTATTCAAACTAATGATATACGCCCGGAGAGCACCCGCGGACGCCCCAGTAATATCCCGATATTGCCAAAGGGCCGCATATATGTTCGTAAAATGCTTGACAACTGGAGAATAATTAAATATAATACGGCCAGTTGGCATATTTAAGCTTGGTATTACTGTAAAATGATTATCAAGACGAGAATTTTCGAAATGTCCAACGGCAGATACCAGAACCTGTCTCACCTGGCCGAGGCCATGGGGCTATCCGTCAGCCAGGTCTATCGTGTGCGGGAAGGCAAGCGTGGTATCAACGAGAAATTCATCATCGGGGCGAAGAGGGCCTTCCCCGATTCCCGGCTCGACGAGCTCTTCTATTTCAAGACCAAATCCACGACCCGCGGCAGTTACTCCCCTTCGGCTTAACCTCGCCACCCCCGGTCTCAGATGCTGGTATCCTCTTCCCCTATCTTACGCAGCTCCTCGGGGTTGTCCATCCGGTCGATGTAGAGCGTACCGTTGAGGTGGTCTATCTCGTGCTGCAGCGCCTGGGCCAGGAACCCCTCCGCCTTGATGCGCAGCGCCTTGCCGTTGGCGTCCAGGCCCTTGACGGTAACCGCCTCCGCCCGCCGCAGCTGGCCCATGTAGCCGGGGACGCTGAGGCAGCCCTCGCTGACCAGCTGCTCGCCCTTGCTCTTGACTATCTCCGGGTTGACGAGGATGATGTCCTCCGTATCGGGCAGGCCGATGACGGCCACCCGCAGGGAGACGCCCACCTGGGGGGCCGCCAGCCCCGCCCGGCCGGTATCGGCGTGGAGGGTCTCGCGCATGTCCTTAATCAGCTTCTTGATGGAGCGGTCGACCGTGCTGACCTTTTTGGCCTTTTGCCGCAGCACCGGGTCGGGCAGCGTCCGGATGGGCAGAACCGTCATCATATCTCCTAATTAATATATTGCCTCAGGCATTCCTAGTTTACTGAACCAGCCCCACCGGGTCAATATCCACCGTCCAGCCCCGGGGCAGGTCGACCGGCGCCAGGAAGGCGGCCAGCCCCCCGCCGCGCAGGACGAGCTGCCAGCGGTAGCGCCCCCGGCGGCGGGGAATGAAGGCCGGGGCGGGCCCGACGATGTCTATCCCGGCCACGCCCCTGGCGGCTATCTGGCTTGTCAGCACGTCCTTCATCCGCTCCGCCTCGCGGCGGCCGGCGGCTTCATTGGGGTTCACGTAGACGAGGCGGGCCAGGCCGGTAAAGGGCGGGTTGCGCAGCTCGCGGCGGAAGGCAATCTCCTGTGCGTAAAAACCGGCGTAGTCGTGGGCGGCCGCCGCCCGGATGGCGTAATGGTCGGGGGAATAGGTCTGGATGATGACGCGCCCCCCGGCCGGCCCCCGGCCGGCGCGCCCCGCCACCTGGCTGAGGAGCTGAAAGGTACGCTCGCCGGCGCGGAAATCGGGCAGGTTCAGGGAGGTATCGGCGCTGACCACCCCCACCAGGGTCACCGCGGGTATGTCCAGCCCCTTGGCCACCATCTGCGTGCCGATGAGGATATCGGCCTCCCCGCCGCGAAACTTTTTCAGTATCGCCTCGTGGGACCGCCGCCCGGCGGTGGCGTCGCTGTCCCAGCGCAGGCGCCTCGCCCGGGGAAAGGTGTAGCCGGCCTCCTGCTCCAGCTTCTGCGTGCCCGCGCCGAAGTATTTAATCTGCCGGCCTCCGCAGTTGGGGCAGGTATCCGGCACGGGATACCGGCGGCCGCACTGGTGGCAGGTGAGCACGTCCCCGTAGATGTGGTGGGCCAGGGGCACCTCGCAGCGGCGGCAGCGCAGCACGAAGCCGCACCCCCGGCACTGGATGAAGGTGGCCCCGCCGCGCCGGTTGAGGAAGAGGATTACCTGCTCGCGGGCGGCCACGGCCTCGTTGATGGCTTCGGTCATGGCGCGCGAGAAGATGCTGCGGTTGCCCGCCTTGAGCTCCTCCCGCATGTCCACCACCTCCACCGGCGGCAGCTTCGCCCCCGGGCCGGGGACGACTCGCTCGGGGAGCGTCAGCAAGCGATACTCGCCCTGCCGGGCTTTATAATAGCTCTCAATGTCCGGGGTGGCGCTGCCCAGGACGAGGGCCACCCCGCTCAATCCGGCCAGCTTCACGGCGGCGTCGCGGGCGTGGTAGCGCGGCGAGGTGTCCTGCTTGTAAGTCCACTCGTGCTCCTCGTCGATGACGACGAGCCCCAGGTCGGGCTGCGGGGCGAAGAGGGCGCTCCGCGAGCCGATAACGACGTCGCACTCCCCCGCGGCGATGTGGTGCCACTCGTCGTAGCGCTCGCCCAGGGTGAGGCCGCTGTGCAGCACGGCCACGCGGCGGGGAAAGCGGGCGGCGAACCGCTCGATGGTCTGGGGGGTGAGGGCAATCTCCGGCACCAGCACGATGCCACGTTTTCCCCGCCGTACCACCTCCGCCAGGGCCTGGAGGTAGACCTCGGTCTTGCCGGAGCCGGTCACCCCGTGGAGCAGGAAGGCGGACGACCGGCCATCCAGCGATTCTTTGATTGCCGAGAAGGCCGCCTGCTGGTGGGGGGTCAGCGTTAAGGGCGGCGAGGGTATTATATTATCGTAATTTATCGGCTCGCGCCGCACCGGCCGCTCGTCGAACGCCGCCAGCCCCCTGGCCGCCAGGGCATTGGCGGCGGCCTTGTCCAGGCCGGTTTGGCGGCGCGCCGCCGCCCAGGCCACCGGCCCCGGCTGCGACTTTAGAAACTCGAACAGGGCCGCCTGCTTCGGGGAGAGTTTGGGAATATCATCCTGACCCGTCAGGCCGATATAAAGCTCGCTCTTGGGTTTGACGCGGACGGGCCCCAGCTCGTAGCTTCGGCTGAGGATGCCCTGGCGGACGAGCTGCCCCACTACTGATACAGCTTTACGCTTGCCGAAAGCGCTTGCCACCCTGCCCAATGCCACCCTGTCATCACCAACTACCTCAATCACCCGCCGCTGGTCTTCATCTAGGGACAGGACGTCGATATCGGGGCGGGACACGCTGACGAAGGTGACCGCCCGCCGCTCGAAACCGGGCGGCAGCATCAGGGCCACGGCGTCGAAAAGGGGGCAGAGGTAATTGTCGCTGAGCCAGCGCGCCAGGGTGAGGCGCTCCGGGGAAATGACCGGCTCCGGGGTGATGACGGCGGCGATTTCCCGCACGTCCTCGACGGCGGGGAGGGGGCTGAGCTCCATGACGATGCCCTGGAGCTCGCGCTCGCCGAAGGGCACCAGCACCGCCTGTCCGGTGCTGACGGCCAGGCCCGGCGGTACGGCGTAGCTGAAAGTCCGGCGCCGGGCGGCCGGAGAGTTTACGCTGACCTCGGCGTATCTCATACCGGGCTCCAGGGAGGTGGCCATCATTATCTCCGGCACCGGATAAAGTATTTAATATCTTTGGTTAAGCCGCTTCTTTACTATCTTCTCCAGCCGGCGGCTCTTCCGGCGTATCTTCGGCTTTAGCCTCGGCCTCCGGGGTTGCCTCAGGGGCGGCGGCCTCGGCCGGTATCGCTTCTTCCTCGGCAGCGGGTCTTTCCTCGGCTTCGGCTACGGGTTCGGCAGCTTCTTCGGCTACCGGCTCCTCTTCAGCGGTCGCTTCCGTTTCTTCGACTTTAACCTCGACCACGGGCTCTTCGGCCTTTACTTCGACAGGCTCTTCGGCTTTGGCTTCAGGGGCTTCTTCCGCCTTGGCCTCGGCAGGTTCTTCCGCGGCCTCTTCGGTGGCCTCCTCCGGCTCCTCCATGAGGACGTCTTCCGGCGCCAGTTCTTCCTCCGGCTCGGCCTCAATTAATTCCTCGCCGCCCTGCCGCGTCTTCCTCTCCACGCGCTTGATCTTGCGGCGGGCCGCCTTGCCGCTCAGGCCACGCAGGTAGTAAAGCCGGGAGCGGCGTACCTTGCCCTGCCGCACGATTTCCACCTTCTCCACCAGCGGCGAGCTGAAGGGGAAGGTGCGCTCCACGCCGATGCCGAAGGCGACGTGCCGCACCGTAAAGCTGGCGCCGTGGCCGCCGCGCTTGATGGCCAGCACCACGCCCTGAAAGACCTGGATGCGCTCTTTGCCGCCTTCCACGATGCGGGCGCTGACCCGGACGGTATCACCGGGGGCGATATCGGGTATCTTCTTGTTCTTCTTGATGCTGACCAAGGCTGCCACGTCCATGTTACGACTCCTTATCATCGACCTGAGGCCGCGCGGCCGTCAGGCGTTCTACCAGTTGTTTGTCTTCCCGGCCCAGGTCCGCCCGCTCCAGTAGCTCGGGGCGGCGCTCCAGGGTGCGCCGGATAATCTGCTCGCGGCGAAAGCGGGCAATCCGGGCGTGGTTGCCGGAGAGCAGGACCTCCGGGACCTTCCAGCCGCGGAAGTCGGCCGGGCGGGTGTACTGCGGGTATTCCAGCAGCCCCGCGGCGTGCGAGTCCTCGGCGGGCGAGGCCTCCGAGCCGAGCACCCCCGGCACCAGCCGCAGGACAGCGTCGATGACGACCATGGCCGGGACTTCGCCGCCGGTGAGCACGTAGTCGCCGATAGATATTTCATCGGTGGCCAGGCGCTCGGCGACCCGCTCATCGATTCCTTCGTAATGGCCGCAGATAAAGACCAGGTGCGGTTTCATAGCTAGTTCTTCGGCTATCTCGTGCGAAAAGAGCCTCCCCTGCGGGGAGAGCAGGATTACCGGCGGCGCCTCGCTGACCGCCGTTTTAATGGCCTCCACCGCCTCGAAGACGGGCCCCGGCTTGAGCACCATGCCGGCCCCGCCCCCGTAGGGGTAATCGTCGGCGGTGTGGTGCTTGTCGTGGGTATAGTCGCGGATGTTTATCAGGTTTATTTCCACCAGCCCGTTATCGATGGCCCGCTGGAATATCCCGAAGCCGAAAGGCCCCTCGAACATCGGCGGAAACAGCGTTAAAATATCAATGCGCATCGCCCCGGCCTAACCCGGCATACCGATGGTATGCTCCGTTACCTCTCCTTTGATAATCTCCACGGCATGCGCCAGCGCCGGCAGGACGACCTCCAGGCACTCCCGCACCGCTTTGGGGCTGCCCGGCAGGTTGATGATGAGGCATTCCCCCCGCAGCCCGGCCACCGCCCGGCTGAGGACGGCCATCGGCGTTTTGGTAAGCGATTTGGCCCGCATCGCCTCGGCGATACCGGGGACTTCCCGCTCGATGACGGCCAGCGTCGCCTCCGGGGTCACGTCGCGGCGGGCCAGGCCGGTACCGCCGCTGGTGAGGACAACATCCACCGCGCCGCCGTCGGCCCAGGCGGCCAGCCTCCGGGCGATGGTTTCTTTCTCGTCGGGGACGACCTCGTATTTGGCGACGGCGAACCCGGCGGCGGTAACGTCCTCCCGGATGACCGGGCCGCTCTTATCCTCCCGCTCACCACTTGAGCCTTTATCGCTTATGGTAAGTATGCCGATATTGACCATGACTTTCTTTCGCGAAACAAATTACATTTTACCATATTCGAGGCTCTGTTAGGAAGTACCCCGGTTCTCCTTAAGGTAAAGCCGGCGGCGTGGCAATCTACCGCGGCACTAACGCGGGGCAGTCATTTTCCCACTTTCTCCCCCCGGGCTGCCACCCGGAGCCGGTTTTACCCCACATTTCCACGCTTAGCCCCCACATGGCCAGCTTTTTAGCCCGTTTTTATCGACGGCCCCGCCACTTTTTCCCACCACCCCCTTGGAATAATCTATTCCCACCCTGACGCCCTCGGTACATCCGCGGCTTAGCCCGTAGTATATCCTCCCCTTTACCCCCCATTAGGGGAAAAAGGGGGTGAGGCAAACACCGCCCCTGGGCTTAAGGCTTAGATATACCCCCCCTCCTCTCATTCGCCGTAAAAGTGCCCCTTTTCGTCATTTGGACAGAAAAACATGGCCGGAGGCAAAAAAATTCTAAAAATATGTACAAAATTCGTGGTAAAAGACTTGACAAGAGTGTAAGATTGTGTGTTAAAATGGTGAAATATGGTAGATAGTGGTAATTAGTGGTAGAAAATAGAGTTATGTTTTACGGAGAGTTCGACTACAAGATAGATGAAAAAGGGCGGCTACCCCTTCCGCCCCGGTTCCGCAACGCCCTAAAAGACGGTGTGATGCTGGTGGCCGGGCCCGATAAGTGTATCAACGCCTACACCATGCCGGAATGGAAAAAGATCTCCGATACGCTAACGGGCAGCGGCCTGGTACGCAGCAAGATGCGTGTCCTCAACCGTAGCATCTTCGGCACGGCCTTCCCCACCCGGATAGACGGGCAGGGGCGCATCGCCATACCGGCGCCGCTGCGCGACCACGCCCAGATTGAGGACGATGTCGTCGTCGTCGGGGCCAATACTTACCTGGAGATATGGAACCAAGCGCTTTGGGAGGAAGAGAGAAGGATAAGCCAGGAGCAGGCCTGGCAGATCATCGAAAGCCTGGAGAATAACTGATGTTACGGCATCAGTCAACCTCCCACCACACCCCCGTCATGCTCGCGGAAACGCTGCGGGCGCTGGCCGTCCAGCCGGGCGGCCGTTATATTGACTGCACCCTCGGCGGCGGCGGACACGCCGCCGCTATT
>Ga0315537_1003920_pt1 | contig 10951 bp, 8 predicted proteins | sample SalMarSW160270MG_FD_203091 | JGI IMG/M metagenome (GOLD analysis project Ga0315537, IMG submission 203091) | Salt marsh sediment microbial communities from the Plum Island Ecosystem LTER, Massachusetts, United States - Salt Marsh Sediment SW1602-70 ... | reverse complement strand
ATAGCTCATAGTTAATAGTTCGTAGTTCATCGTCTTTTGTCTATGAACTGTGAACTCATAATACATAACTCATTTAGAACAAATCTATATGAAACTCGGGGTCCAGAAATACAACCGCCTTTTTCCAACTCGATGTCTCTCCGAACGCTCTGCCTCGGCGACGTTGTTTGCCTTTACGATTAGCTGTTCTAACCTTTTCTACTTTGACGTTGTATATTTTTTCCACAGCGTTTTTTATCTGAGCCTTATTGGCCCTTTTATTTACCTCAAAGGAATACGCACCTTTTGTATTCGCAAAGTGCATCCCTTGCTCTGTAACTAAAGGCCGAATTATTACGTTATAATCGTCCACACCAATACCCGTTAATTTTCGCTCGTCTGGTCTCTGTTCAAAACAGATAAAAACGCCTCTTTGGTAAACAGCATTTTGCGGTAGTTGCAGATATCACCGGCGTTCAGCTCGCTAACAGGCATAACAGCTACCTTTGGAACGTTCTTAGCTGATTTGTAAAGGTTTACGTCTGCTGAGTTAATCGTTACCAGGCAGCTGCGTTCAATTTTTAAGTTATTCAGAACGCCTATAAATTCTTTGGTTTTTGGTTTTTCAAAATTTAGCCCGTCAACCACGACAACATTGTTACTTAAAAGCTTTGCCAATATCGCCGAGTCTCTGGCTAATCTTCTTTGCTTTTTAGGCATACGTTTGCCGAAATCTCTGAGGCCCTTGGCAAAGGTAACCCCGCCGCCGACACGTTTGCCGGTTCTGATGTTACCAACGCGGGCATTTCCCGTACCCTTTTGCCGAAAGAGCTTTTTGCCCGAACCTTCAACCATACTTCTGCCCTTGTTGGCCGCAGTTCCCACATGCTTGTTAGCGTGATACATAACAATGGCCTGCTTAAGCAGCGGGTATCTGACTGAGCCACCGAAGACCGCCTCATCAACTTTCAGGCTCTCCACTTCCTGCCCATCTGTGTTGTAAACCGCCAAATCAATCATTTTCCAGGTTTCGCTCTTTCATTACTTACGCTTTTTTGGCACTACGTACAATACAATAACCGCTGGCCGGGCCGGGCACAGAACCCTTAACGACCAATAAGTTCTTCTCTTCGTCTATCTCTACCAGCTTATGGTTTTTCGTAGTAACCCGGCAGTTGCCCAAATGCCCTGCCATTTTCTTGCCCCTTTTGGGGCCTGGACCATGTCCGGCGTCACTGGCGAAACTCGATATCGAGCCGGGTGCCCTGTGTTTTCGTTCCGTGCCGTGCGAGGCGGGGAAACCGCCAAATCCGTGCCGCTTCATAACGCCGGCAAAGCCTTTGCCCTTGCTCGTCCCCACAACATCAACAAATTTGTCTTCCGCAAAGACCGAAACCGTCACAGAATTTCCAACTTCGTATGGCTGTTCGGCGTCGTCGGCTAATCGCATCTCTCTGATAAATTTCTTCGGGGTTGTGTTGGATTTCTGAGCATGCCCGATTTGCGGATTCTTCCTCCGCACCGGCTTTATCTCATCGAAACCAAGCTGGACCGCGTTATAGCCGTCGGTCTCAGTTGTTTTTACCTGCATAACGACGCACGGACCGGCCTGTATGACCGTAACCGGCACTAATTTGCCCAAATCATCATAGACCTGGGTCATCCCAACTTTTTTTCCTAACAACATCGCCATGACTTCGTTTCTCAGTGAGCTAAAGTGCTTAAAGTGAGCTAAAGTTGCCCAGTTGTAGAAGCTTGTTTGTCGGCCTCGAAACTGGTATCGGACTGGAAGCTCGACGTTGGATGCTCGAAGAAAAGCGAGTTTGGGTTCCCGCAAGGCGGGGTCCCTTCAAGCTTCTATGACAAGCATCGATACGAGCATCGACAACCTTAAACGAAAACTGCACGTTAGGCACTCCAAACTTTAGGCATTTTAGGCACTTTTCTCAATTCAGGCTTTTATCCTCACAAAAACTCCCGCCGGTACGACTAAACGGTTCAACACTTCAACCGTCCGGGCGTTCGCCTCATGAATATCAATCAGACGTTTATGAGTCCTCAATTCGAACTGCTCACGCGATTTTTTGTCGATGTGCGGACTGCGCAAAACTGTATATCTTTCAACACGCGTCGGCAGAGGCACCGGACCACTGACGCGGGCATTGGTCTTACGAGCGTGCTCCACTATTTCCTTGGCGGATGCATCAAGAGCTCTGTGGTCGTAGGACTCCATCTTAATTCGTATTCTTTCAGTTTCAGCAGCCATAACTTTCCTCTAATCAAGCCTATAAAGGCTTGAAGTATATCAGCTTATACAGCGAAAAGCAAAAATCCGTTTTTAGCCTATACTTTTTCTGCTATAAGCCGAACCTATCTTATTTGATTTCTGGCAGGAAAGGCCCTTTAATTGATTATTGTTCGCTGAGTTGTTTTTTGCGATTTCGTCCTTCAATAATCAATTATCAAATTAGCCTTCCTTAAGGATTCGGGTTCGGGCCGGCTACAGCCCATCCAGAGCCACGCGCCGGCTCTTGGGACACCCCTAAGCCTAAAAAGAGTTAATAAACCATCCCTGACCATAAAATCACAGGTATGCCACAGCCCAACTAAAACTTTCGCAAAGCCATCCTTGACCATGCTCGCCACGGCTGAAAACCCTCAAGGTTATCACATAAATCAATTGCTGTCAATGAAATGTCGATAAAAATTCTTGATAAAATTTAAAAAATTTACATTTTTTAAAAAATAATTTGCTTGGCTATCTGTTCCGGAACCTTTTCATAGCTCAACGGCTCCATAGTAAATGTTCCCCTGCCGGCTGTTACGCTTCTTATTTCGCTGGAATATCCAAATAATTCCACCAGCGGTGCCTTAGCATCAATTACCTGCATATTTCCATGTGCATGACAATCAGTGATTTGCCCCCTTTTTGCAAGCAAATTACCCTGCACAGCCCCAAAATTAATCTGCGGCACTACTACCTGAAGCCTCATCACCGGCTCAAGTAATACCGGTTCTGCCTCTTTTACTGCCTTTTCAACCGCAATTGCAGCGGCCTGCTCAAAAGCAAGCCCCGAAGAATCCACAGAATGGAACGAGCCATCGATTAACGTAACTTTAATTCCCACAATAGGATAGCCCGATAATACTCCGCTGCCTAAAGCATCTTTGCTGCCATTTTCAACATTAGGGATGTACTCTCTCGGCACGGCATCGCCGGGGGCCTCGTTGTAGAACTCAATATCACGGCTCCAATGGCCGTCCTCAGTTAAAAGTGGCTCAACCTGTAAAACAACATGTCCATATTGTCCGTGTCCACCTGTCTGGCGTATAAATTTGCCCTCGGCCTGAGCTGATTTGGTGATAGCTTCCTTGTAAGCCACTCGTGGTTTGCCGATCCTGACGTTGACTCCTCTGTCTCTTACCAGTTTGTGTTGGAGTATCTCTAAGTGCAATTCGCCCATTCCGCTAATGATTGTTTGGCCCGTCTCACCGTCTATCTTACATTCAAAAGTCGGATCCTCGCGCTTTAAGCTGAACAGGGCATCGGCTAATTTTGCCTTTTCTGCCGCAGTTTTGGGCTCTATCGACATATTAATAACCGTTTGGGGAAATGAAATGCTTGGCAGGCATACGGGGCTTTTGGGGTCACAAATCGTATCGCCGGTAAGAGTTTGCTTGAGCCCTACAACTGCCACAATATCACCGGCACTGGCTGAGTCCAAAATCTTTCGCTCGTTAGCGTGCATCTCAAATATTCTCGTAACATTCTCACGACGATTGCGATTTGTATTCAAGACCCTCCTGCCGGACTTCAATTTGCCCTGATATATCCTCAGGAAGTTCAAATCGCCGTGCGTATCGCTGGTAATTTTGAACGCCAACGCCACCATACTGCCATTTGGATCGCACTTGATGGATATTTTCTTATTTTTATCGGACGGTTTGTGGCCGGTCAGGACAGGTTTGTCCAGTGGAGAAGGCAGATACGCTAAGACGCCGTCAAGCAGCCTTTGCACACCAATATACTTCAAGGCAGAGCCAACAAATACCGGATGAAGCCTGTTGCTCAGGGTTCCTGTTCTGATTGCTCTGGTAATTATTTTAATATCGGCCGGCCTATCGTGAACATAGATGTCCATCAGCTCGTTATCGTATTCGGCTGCAAGCTCAATCATCTGGTGTCTTTGCTGCTGAGCAGTGTGTTTCAACTCCGAGGGAATTTCAGTTTCTTCAAAAGTCGCTCCCATCTTTTCAGCCTTATAGAAAACCGCCTGCATCTTTATCAAGTCTATCACTCCGGCGAAAGAGTTCTCGGCACCAATGGGAATCTGCATTAAAAACGGATTGGCAAGCAGCTTATCGCGAATACTGTCAACAGTCATCTCAAAATCGGCGCCGACTTTGTCCATCTTATTCACAAAGCAAAGACAGGGCAGGTCGTATTTTTGTCCCTGTCTCCAGACGGTTTCGCTCTGGGCCTGCACACCTTCGCTGCCGTCAAAAACCGCTACGGCACCGTCGAGAACCCGCAACGACCTTTCGACCTCAGCAGTAAAGTCAATATGGCCCGGGGTATCGATAAGATTGATTTCAAAATCCTTCCAGGGACATTTTGTCGCGGCTGAAGTGATAGTAATGCCTCTTTTTTGCTCCTCTTCCATAAAGTCCATAACAGCCGTACCGTCGTGGACCTCTCCCATTTTGTAAGTTTTGCCCGTATAGAAGAGAATACGCTCGGTTACCGTCGTTTTGCCGGCGTCGATATGAGCCATAATCCCGATATTGCGTAATTTTTCCAATGCACCCGACATTATTCGTATCTCGTATTACGACCACATGTCATTCTGAATCCTTAGCTTCGCCCGAGGACAGGCTCCGCGCAGCGAAGTGAATCCCGATACATCGGGGCTCTTCGTCACCCAGATTCTTCGCTCGCGCTCAGGATGACAAAAGCGCACCAGAGCTCCCAAACGCATTTTTTTTTGCGTTTCGGGGACCTTCACGATATAAAAAAACTGCCACGGTTATTTTCATAAACACATCGTGGCAGTTATAAACGACAGATCTTACCAGGCAAAGTGGGCAAAGGCCTTATTGGCCTCTGCCATTCTGTGGATATTCTCCCGGGTGGCCATTGCGCTACCACGTTCGTTATAAGCGTCTATCAATTCAGAAGCCAGACGCTCGCACATAGGTTTGCCCTTTTTGCCCCTGGCTGAGGCCAATATCCACCTGAAAGCAAGCGACTGCTGGCGCCTGGTACTTACCTGCATCGGAACCTGATAACTGGCTCCGCCGATACGCTTGCTGCGAACCTCAATCAACGGCTTTACGTTGTTTATCGCCTTCTCGAATACCTCGAGGGCCTCAGCGTCCTTGACATTTTTGCCAATGATGTCCATAGCATCATAAAAGACTTCCTGGGCAGTGCTTTTCTTGCCGCCCCACATCAAACAGTTCACAAACTTGGAGACCAGCTTGCTGTTATATTTCGCGTCCGGCTTTAATTGTTGACTTGAAGCGGTAAACTTTTTAGCCATTACTTTCCTCGTACCTCGTATAAATCCTAATATCTAAATCCGAAATACTAAACAAATACGAAATTCAAATGTTCAAATTTTCAAAACTGACAGCATTGCTGTCATTCTGAGCGAAGCGAAGAATCTCATCATTATCGTGTAAACCAGACCCTTCGCTGCGCTCAGGGTGACACAGAAGTGTCATTTTGGTAATTTGAATTTGTTTAGTGCTTAGAGATTAGGATTTAAGATTTACTCTTTTAACTATTTTGCCTTTTTTGCACCATATTTACTTCTGCCTTGTTTTCGATTAGCCACACCGGCACAGTCAAGGACGCCACGATTGATATGATACCGCACTCCCGGCAGGTCTCTGACCCGCCCTCCGCGAATCGTAACCGTGCTGTGCTCCTGAAGATTGTGGTCAATGCCCGGTATGTAAGCTGTAACTTCCTTCCCGTTGGTCAGCCGGACACGGGCGATTTTCCGCAAAGCCGAGTTCGGCTTCTTGGGCGTCTGAGTCCTCACTATCAGGCACACACCTCTTTTCTGAGGCGAACCGCTAATATCGGATACTCGCTTGCGGCCCTTCGATTTCGCCCGAGGACGTCTTACTAACTGATTTATAGTTGGCATAATTCTTGTCTCGTCTTTCGTACCTCATTATCGATAACTAATTGATTCCCAAAGCTTCCCTGACGGCGGCCTCGGCTTTGGCCTCGGCTTCTTTGGCCTCCGTGATTTCCTCGGCCTCTTTGAATTCCTTCGGCAGCGGAGCTTCCGCAAGGTGCTTGACCTTTATTTCAAGATACGGCTTGAATGCCGTCCCTGCCGGTATCAGGTGGCCCAGTATCACGTTTTCCTTCAATCCGTGAAGTTCATCTACCTTACCTGCCAAAGACGCTCCAGTCAAGACCTTAGTTGTTTCCTGGAAGCTGGCTGCCGCGATAAAACTCTCCGACCACAGTGAAGCCTTCGTAATCCCCAAAAGCAGTGTCTTGGCGGTTGCTGGTTTTGGTTTTCTGCCCGAGGCCCCGACACCGCCAATCAATTCAACCTTTTCGTTAATACCTGCCAGCTCCTTCTTGTTGATAATTTGATCAACCTCTAAATCGGTCGCATCTCCAACATCGGTAATCTTGACGCTATTGGTCAATTTTTCATTCTCTTTTTTGAATACGAATTTATCAACGACCTCGCCCGGCAAAAATGGGCTGTCACCCACAGATTCAATTTCGATCTTTCGCATCATTTGAGCGCAGATAATTTCAATGTGTTTGTCGTTAATATTGACATTTTGTGAACGATAGACATTTTGAATCTCCGTTGTCAAATATCTCTGCAATGCCTCTTCGCCTTTAATTCGCAGAATATCGTGAGGCACAAGTGGGCCGTCCGTCAGGGCATCACCTGCTTCAGCCAAATCACCGGTGTGAACATTAAGGTGTCTGTCCCGCGGGACGTGGTGCTCCTTTTCCATTATCACCTTACCTTGTTCGGACTCGGAGCGAATTGTAATCGTCATTTTTCCCTTGCGTTTATCGCTTCGCAGCTCGACCCGGCCGCTAATCTCTGCCATTGCGGCAGGGTCTTTCGGTTTGCGCGCTTCAAATACTTCGGTAACTCTGGGCAATCCTCCTGTGATGTCCTGAGTGCCGCCGGTAGCCCGGGGCTGATGAGCAAGCAATTGGCCTGCCTGAACAAGCTGACCCTCGTCAACCTCGATTCTGGCCCCTGCAGGCAGGTAGTGAACGTCGAGTATCTTGCCTTCCTTGTCTTCGATAATGATTTGTGGATGCTTATCGCCTTTATGCTCGATTACGATGGGTCTGCCAGCCTGCCCTTTTCGCTCTTCCTCAATTCCAATTGTCTCGCCTTCAATAATATCAACAAACCGTATAAGCCCGGGCACCTCCGCTAAAATAGGTGTACGATGTGGGTCCCATTTGAATAACAGGTCCCCAGTCTTGACTTTCTGGCTGTCCTTGACCAAAACAATGGCACCATAAGGCACCTTGAACCTGTCGAGTTCCCTGTCTTTTGCGTCAAGAATAGCTATTTCGCCGTTACGTTTCAGTGCCACTACCACATTTGTTACCTTTCCACCAACGTCGGACTTGATGGTGACTGCATTAATATCGCGATACTGTACTATCCCTTCTTGTGTCGCTTTCTGTTCACGCTCAAGAATAGCTCTTTCAGCGACACCGCCGGTATGGAACGTCCGCAGCGTCAGCTGAGTACCTGGTTCCCCGATGGACTGTGCGGCAATAATGCCAACCGCCGAACCTTCTTCAACCAATTTTCCGGTACTCATATCCCATCCGTAACACTTTGCACAAACTCCAAACGGACTGTCACAGGTCAGAGAGCTTCTGATTCTGACAGCATCAAGACCCAAAGCTTCAATCTTTGCTGCCGCTTCAGTTGTTATGACCTCATTCTCGTGCACAATCATTTCATCTGTAATCGGGTTGCGAATATTGTCTCTTGCGGTTCTTCCAATAATAAGCTGCGAAAGTGGAACATCGACTCGCTCACCTCTGCTGACAATGCTTTTTGTGATTCCCTGCAATGTCTGGCAGTCTCTTTCAAGAACAATAACATTTTGAGCGACATCGATAAGCTTTCTTGTAAGATATCCGGAATTAGCTGTCTTCAGTGCCGTATCTGCCAGCCCCTTACGCGCCCCGTGGGTAGAGCTAAAGTACTCAAGAACTGTCAATCCCTCTCTGAAGTTTGCCTTAATTGGCGTTTCGATAATCTCACCACTGGGCTTTGCCATTAGCGCTCTCATTCCCGCAAGCTGCTGAATTTGATCGACGCTTCCTCTTGCACCGGAATCGCTCATGAGATATATCGGATTCAGGTATGGCAGGCCATCCTCAGTGGTATCCTCTTTAAGTCCTTTCATCATTTCGTTTGTTACAGCGACTCTCGCATTGGTCCAGGCATCGATAACCTGATTATACCTTTCCCCTTCTGTCAACACTCTGTCATCGTAGTTCTTATGTATTTTGCTGATCTTCTTTTCAGTCTGTTTAATAATCTGTGCCTTTTTCCCCGGTATTTTGAGGTCCATAATACCAAAGCTCAACCCGGCAAGAGTAGCATATTTGAAGCCCAGATTCTTTATTCTATCGAGCAGGTCCACCGTCTCGGCCGAGCCTGAGAATTTGAAACAGTCACTAATCACCCTGCTCAATTTGTTTTGAGACATCGTCATATTGTAAAACGGCATTCCCGCCGGCAGCATATCGTTGAATATGCACCTTCCGGCAGTTGTTTCAACGATGGTTGAATCCTTCGGTCCTGAATCCTCAATGACCTTGATATCACCAAGACGGACTATAATTCTTGTGTGCAAATCGATTTTGCCGATTTCCAGGGCCATAATAGCCTCGTAAGTGTCTCGGAACAGCCTAAGCTCTTTTTTCTCGCCAGATTCACGAAGTTCTGTATAGGTCAAATAATAATTGCCCATCACCATATCCTGTGATGGTCCGACCATCGGCAAACCATTGGCCGGCGAAAAAATGTTGGAGGTCGTCATCATTAAAATATGCGTCTCAGCCTGGGCTTCGACACTTAACGGCAAATGCACCGCCATCTGATCGCCGTCGAAGTCAGCATTGAACCCCCTGCAGGCCAACGGATGCAGCATAATAGCGTTACCTTCGACCAGTATCGGCTCAAAGGCCTGAACACCCATTCGATGAAGGGTCGGCGCACGGTTGAGCAGGACAGGATGCTGATGAATGACCTCTTCGAGGACATCCCAGACCTGTTCGTCACGTCGTTCAATCATTCTCTTAGCGCTTTTAATCGTATCGGACAGACCACGCTGTTTAAGTTTGCGAATAATGAAAGGCTGATACAGCTCCAGTGCTATTTTCTTCGGCAGACCGCATTGATAAAGTTTCAAATCAGGGCCTACCACAATTACCGACCGAGCCGAGTAATCCACACGCTTACCAAGCAGGTTCTCACGGAATCGCCCCTGCTTGCCCTTAATCATATCAGTCAGTGATTTCAGAGGTCGATTATTACTGCCCAAAACAGACCGCCGACAGCGGCCATTATCCAGCAGCGAATCCACCGCCTGCTGAAGCATCCGTTTCTCATTGCGGATAATCACCTCGGGAGCATTCAGGTCCATTAGCTTCTTTAATCGGTTGTTGCGATTGATAATTCTCCTGTAAAGGTCATTTAAATCACTGGTAGCAAAATTATCTCTTTCCAGCAAAACCAATGGCCTCAAATCCGGCGGAATAACAGGTGCTACCTCAAGGACCATCCAATGTGCTTTATTTTTACTGTTCTTGACCTGGTTAATAATCTTAAGCCGTTTTGTGAGGTCTTTTATCTTTTGTTTGCTGTTTGTCTTAGCTATGGCATCTTTAAGCTGAATGCTGACTTCCCCAAGATCGAGGTTCTCCAATAGGGCTTTGATGGCTTCGGCGCCCATTCCCGCCTTGAATGCTTTTCCGTACTTATTTTCCGCTTCTCTGTAGTCTTCCTCGCTCAGCAGTTGCCCCGTCTTCAATGGGCTTTGGCCCGGGTCCGTTACGACATATTCCTGGAAATAGATAATTTTCTCCAGGTCAGAGGATTTCATTGCCAAAAGGTTTCCGAGCCGATTGGGTATAGCCTTGAAGAACCATATATGCACAACCGGTGCCGCCAGATTGATATGTCCCATTCGTTTTCTTCGGACTCGACTATGCGTAACTTTGACCCCGCATCGGTCGCAAATTATTCCCTTAAACTTAGTACCTTTGTACTTCCCGCAGGCACACTCCCAGTCGCGCTCGGGCCCAAAGATTCGCTCACAAAACAAACCGTCCTTCTCCGGCCGATATGTACGATAGTTGATGGTCTCGGGCTTTCGTACTTCGCCAAAAGACCAGCTGCGAATATCATTTGGACTGGCCAATGAAATCTTGACCGAACCATAGTCATTAATCCGATCGTAAATACTTCCTAACATTTAAGGCCCCTTAATATTGCCTGCACCTGTAGTTGCCTGCACGCGTATTAGCAGGCACAGGTGACACTTTACATTGGATAATTCACTAATCACTTTTACAGTACCGTGCCTCCAAGCCGTTTCTTTTCAAGCTGAATATTCAATCCTAATCCTCTTATTTCGTTACACAATACGTCAAAAGACAGTGGTGTTCCGGCTTCAAGACTGTTTTGTCCTTTGACCATTGATTCATAGATTTTGGTTCGTCCTTCAACGTCATCGCTTTTTACCGTGAGCATCTCCTGGAGAGTAAAAGCAGCCCCGTATCCTTCCAGAGCCCAGACTTCCATTTCACCGAATCTCTGTCCACCGGTTCTGGCCTTACCACCTAATGGCTGCTGTGTAATCAGGCTATATGGCCCTGTTGCCCGGGCGTGAATCTTGTCATCGACAAGATGATGCAGTTTCATCATATAGATGT
>Ga0315537_1003918_pt1 | contig 10954 bp, 9 predicted proteins | sample SalMarSW160270MG_FD_203091 | JGI IMG/M metagenome (GOLD analysis project Ga0315537, IMG submission 203091) | Salt marsh sediment microbial communities from the Plum Island Ecosystem LTER, Massachusetts, United States - Salt Marsh Sediment SW1602-70 ... | reverse complement strand
GAGATGAAATAGAGAAAAGTAACCTTTATTTCAACAGCGCCTTGTCCGCCCTGACGGTATTGTGCGGGATACTGCTTGTTCCGGTTGTCATTATCGCGCTCTTGTTTTCCAGAATATTTCAGGTGCCAGCCGGTTTTGAAGCGGATACGAGTTGGCTGTTTTTTTTGGTGCTGCTGTCGTCATTTATCATGTCGATTACAAGCCCGTTTATGGCCAGTGCGTTTATCAGGCATCGCTTCGACCTGAGCAACTCAGTGGATATCCTCAGCCGGTTTTTGCGGGTGGCTGTTATAGTGCTTTGTTTTACGTATTTATCGCCGTCTTTGAAATATTTCGGATTGTCTTATCTTTCAATGGCGATATTTTTCCTGGCCTGCTCGGTAATGTTGGCCAGATGGCTGATCCCGCAGTTACGCCTTAACTTTAAGCTGTTTGACTGGGGCGCTTTTCGTCAAATGACTCGCATGAGTGCCTGGATAACCATCAATCACGTTGGCATACTTTTATATCTCGGTACCAGCTTGATTATAATAAATCTTTTTCTGGGGCCCGAACAGGTCGGCCGATATGCCCCAGTCGCTCAGTGGGTAACGTTGCTGGCGGCTTTGGCGGGGTCTATCAGCAATGTCTTTACGCCCATCGCTTATGAGTACATCGCCTGCGAGCAAACGGCTGTTCTGGCAATCCAGATACGCCGCTCCGTGAAGTTTATGGCGCTGATAGTGGGCCTTCCAATTGGCTTGCTGTGCGGATTGTCAAGCCCTATACTAAAGTGGTGGCTTGGGCCGTCATTTGCTGACCTGGGGCCGCTCGTATGGCTGCTAATTGCGCCATTGCTGATAACCGTTGCAGTCAGGCCAATGGTTTCCATACATCGGGGCTTGGATAAGGTGAAGGTTCCTGCTCTGGTTACACTTACCTTTGGTATCATAAACGTACTCCTGTCCATCGCACTGGTGCATTATACTAACTTAGGGATTTACGGCGTTGCCTTAGCGTTATTGCTGTGTTTTACAGGAAGGAATTTGTTCTTTACTCCTGTTTATACCGCGGTAATTACCGGCCAGCCGAAGACAATCTTTGTTAGAGAAATCGTTCCGGGCTTTATAATGGCCGCTCTTGTATCATTGGCCACACTGGCACTAAGCCGGATGTACAATTTGGCCTCTATCTCACGCCTATTGCTCGTATGTGGAATTGTGGCTGCAGCTTACGCCCTATTATGTTATTGTTTAGTTATAAATAAGGAAGACAAGGTCTTATTGCGCTCACTGACCTACAGGCAAAGAACGTTGAAGTCAGAACAAATGCTTGAGTGAAGCGTTATCCTTAGGGAGACGGGCTACAAATATCAAATTTCGGCGCTATAGCAAAGGAAGCGAGGCATCAGATGGTTACTCAAATCAACCAGCGACTTCTGGAAAAGTTACTCTGTCCGGTGTGCCATGAAGGCACGTTCCGAAAGACTTCGCAGAACATGTTGATATGCGAAGCCTGCGGTCGGTTATTTCCGGTCATCCGTGGCATTGTAGATCTGACCTATTTCCCAGAAGGCGGGAACGAGGCAATTGCCTTCGATAATATACAGGCTCAACATGAGCGTTACGTTCATGATCGACGTGCTGAGGATGATTATGAAGAACACGTTATTAAAAAATTTGGTGACAAGACGGAGGTTATTGCCACCGGTTGGGCAAAGACCTTTCCGGGTCCCATTCTTGACTTTGGGTGTGGCACTGGCCAGGTTTGCCGGTTCTTGAAGAAATACCATGATGAGGTGTATGGCTTTGATATCTCTCCAATTAGTGTGCGGCAAAACGTTAAGGATAACACTGTGCTCGCGGTGGTTGCAAATGCGTTTTGCGTACCATTCAAGAACAGTGCCTTTGAGACAGTATGCTGCAATGGCACGCTTCATCATCTTGTCGATCTCAAGAGGGCAATTGGTGAGATGGCCCGCGTTTGTAAGAAGTATATTGTGATTTCCGAACCTTGTGTATATAATTACCATCCGATGTTATTGAGAATCAAGCGGCACTTGAGAATAGCGGCCAAGTCGTTGCTGCAGTTTTTTGGCTTGTTGGAGATAATTAAGGGGATGTATAAGATATGCAGTAGCGGCGGAGCGGTAAGTAAATACGAGCGACCGCTGGACCCCAAGGATATCGTAGAATTACTTAAACAGGCCGGTTTCAAAGTTACGCGGCTATCATTCTGGACAAATTTGAACTGGAGACAACGTTCGCATATAAAGAAATTGTTGATCCGAATGATGGTATCAAAAAGAGTAGGAACTCATTTCGAAATTCATGCTGAGAGGGATGAGGATTCACATTCCAATGCCAGTATATCACCATAACGTCTAACAAAAGGTTCTTTTTCACGAAAAGCACATCGCAAAGAAGGGAACGTTGATGCCCAATATTAATCGGAAAAATGTCTGTAATACGATTGTTGCACATAATCTTTGCATTGGATGCGGCCTGTGCGCGGCTATTTGTCCAAACAATAATCTAAGAATCGAATCTAACGAATTTGGAGAATACATTGCCGTTGAAAAAGACAATAAGTGTCCCGACACGTGCAGCATGTGTCTTATGGTATGTCCGTTCTTCGATCAGGAGGAAAACGAGGACACGTTAGGCGAAAAGCTATTTGCGAGTATCCCTGGAATAAGACACACTCCGCAAACGGGTTATTACCTGGAGTCCTTTGTGGGATATTCCGACGTGAACAACCACCGCAGGCACGGGGCCTCAGGCGGTATGGCGACGTGGCTGCTGGAGACATTACTCGAAAAAAAGTTGGTGGATTATGTAGTCTGCGTATCTCCAACGGAGGACGTAAAGAAACTCTTTGAGTTTCGGGTTTGTACTACGATAGAAGATATCCGGGCGTGCTCCCGATCCGCTTATTATCCGGTTGAAATGAGCAAGGTGATTGAACATATTTTATTGAATGAAGGTCGATATGCCATTATCGGCTTGCCGTGCTATTGCAAAGGCATACGCCTGGCAATGCGACAAAACACCAAACTTCAACGCAGGATAAAATTTGTTTTGGGTTTGGCATGCGGCCAGACAAAGAGCAGATTCTTTGCAGAATATGTCTGTGCATTAGGTGGCGGGCAGGCTGATTGCCTCGAGGCGTTTGGTTGTCGGGTAAAAACACCGGACCGTCCAGCATCGGATTTCGGGATGAAGTTTGTCTGTGGAACCGGTGCTGGCTGGCCACACGAAGGTGTCGTTTTTCGGTCCGAAGGTATAAGCCAGGCCTGGCACGACAGGTACTTCACTGTTAACGCCTGTAACTTTTGCGATGATATGTTTGCTGAAGTGGCTGACGCATGTTTCATGGACGCCTGGTTGCCTGAATACTCTACTGATTGGAAAGGGCACAGCATTGTCCTGCTGCGGGATAGTGTTCTTTCAAACATATTGAAGGAAGAGTCGGGAAATAATTCGATTTCTGTAAAACCTTTGAATGTCGCAAAGGTTATTAAAAGCCAAGAGAGTGTTTTGAGGTCAAAGCGAGTCCATATGAACGAGAGAATTCGTTTTGCTCAACAATTAGGCCAGATTGTGCCCAAAAAGAGACTTTTTCCGAGCAATACCAGATTAACCTTTGGTGAGAAGAAAGTTGTTCGAGCCCAGTTTCTACTCTCTCAGAAAAGCGGGAGGGAATGGCTGACAGCAAAAAAACAACTGGCAAGTTTTAGAAAAAGATTAAAGCCGGATATAGTTCATTTGCGTAGAGCACTATTTTTCAAGAGGCTTGGTCATATTCCCAAAGCAGTAGCACGCCGATTACAAAAGGTTTTAGCCTGATGGAAAAACTGTCCTTGGAAACATCGATGAATTGATAGGAAATTGCCAAAATGGATGAACGAAATCCGCTTTTTATCTTAGCAGGTAACGCAGGTTACTATAATCGCGGTAGTGAAGCGATAATCAGAGGCACTGTTCGTATACTTCGCAAGTTCTTTGATCAACCGCTATTTCTAGTTGTCAGTCACTACAAAAACGACCAGCAATTCGAGCGACAGCGTCTTGAAGAAAGGGATCCGGCAATAACACACAAAAGAATGCAAACCGTAAAGAAAAGGTTCGATTCTGTGTGGTTTCTGACCAAAGCGCTCAATGTAATGTACCCTAAAGCGGTGAAACATATCGTATATAAAGATCTAAAACCATACTTAGGACAAGCAAAGGCGGTCTTGGCCGTGGGCGGTGATAATTATTCTATGGATTACAAGTCACTGCCCAAAACCTGCACAGATTTAGATGACCTTGTTGTAGAAAAAGGAAAACCGCTGGTTATATGGGCGGCATCGGTCGGGCCATTCAGTACAAATCCTCGATATGAAAAATATATGATGAACCACCTGAATAAGGTTTATATCCTTGCCAGGGACACATTGACTATCGAATACCTAAACAGACAAGGACTGACAGAAAATGTTTACAGGGTTGCTGACCCCGCCTTTCTAATGGAGCCCACCGAGCCAGAGAAACACAAATATAAACCTGAAATAGAAGATGGCGCTGTCGGATTGAATCTGAGTCCTCTTATGAGTCGGTTCCTGCCGGACGGTGATTTGAGCAACTGGACGAGGATTTGCGCAGACATCATCAGCAAAATACTGGGAAAAACAGATGGCAATATATACCTGATTCCCCACGTAACAGCCACTCCGGCAAATGACGACTATTTGTTCCTGAAAAACGTTTTTGCAGCCGTATCACATCGAAGAGACCGTATTGTTCTAATTCCACCTGTATTTAATGCCGCCGAGACTAAGTGGATTATCAGTAGAATGTCTGTATTCGTAGGGACACGAATGCATTCGACGATTGCCTCTTTGTCCTCTTGTGTTCCCACATTAAGTCTTGCATACAGTATGAAAGCCAAGGGTCTCAGTAAGGATATATACGGCCATACACATTATTGCATTTCATCTGATAAGTTAGTACCCAATACTGTTGCTGAAAAAGTGAATGAGTTGCTGCAAAAATCCAAAAATATAAAAAAACAGCTCACTCTTCGCATACATGAATTTCAGGATCTGGCGCTGAATTCAGGGAGGATTTTACAAATGATACTCGAAAAATCATTATCTTGAAAATTGTTTTATCACAATTGTGGTATTTCATGAACCATTGCTAACTATCTTAATGTGGTTTCTAAAATGAATTTATAGTTAATTTTCTAAAAGAAATATTTTACTATGGTGCTGGCGATATATTTATTTCTAATGATATATGCTCCCAAAATCGGAGTTTGGGGAGAAATGATCTCATTAGTTTCAATCCTCCTTATTATCCGAGCGTCTATGGTTGGCGCTATAGAGCCATTTGCAGTACGCCGTCTGCGTGCTTGGCTTATGATATTATTTGCGGTTTTGTTTCTCTACTCTCTGCTGATTGTCATTATCAACCCCGGCTTTAATATATATTACCTGTTAAGGTTTGGACGTGCATCGCTTCAATTTTTGGGCGGCTATGCTTTGATACGTCTTTATTACAGGAAGTATTATGATGGTATGGCCGATAAACTTTTATTGCACCTGTACTGGGCCATTGCAGCCCACGCCACAATTATGTTATTGATGTATTTCGTGCCTCCCGTGCGGTTCTTCATACTTAATATTTTGCGGGTGACGATGGAATCCCGCGGTGCTGCGGCAGCTTATGCCGGCAAGCGTGTTGGCGGCCTTACTATTGCACTCGACACGCTCTCATTCGTGCAAAGCGTTGGAATTATGCTCTTTCCGCTGGTTATAGGACAACTGCGCGGATATAAGGCTATTCTTGGAAGTGCGGCCCTTGTCATCATCGGATTTTCAATATTTATCAGCGGCCGTACCGGTACTATCATATTAATACTTTTTATGCCTATAGTGTTGCTCTATGCAAGAAAACGTGCTGTTACACTATTTCTAAAGCTCGGGGCGGCTGCACTAATATTAGCTATCGCTGTAGCGCTTATCACTCCGAGTGCTGAAGTGCAAACCTACCTCACAGGTGAAAAAGAACGTTTGATGACTCTGCTTAAGCCATACGAGGAAGGTGGAACCGGCCTTCAGACCGGAGCGCCAGGAAAACTAATCGATGACTATCTACACGACTGGCCAACAGACCTCGGCGTGTTCCTTTTTGGCAATTCAACATCATCAAGAGCTGAAGGTAGTCGGTATTTTGTCAGTGCAGACCCAGGGTACATACTTGACACTTATGGAATAGGGATTGTTGGCTTGTCATTAATGCTCAGCTTCTATATTGTTTGTTTATGGCATGCTCGAAAGTGCTTTCCCTACCACAAATCGTTGGCTTTGTTCTCGCTTCTCTATGCAGTCCAATCGCTCATTGTTAACGGTAAAGTACGTTTTGCTTTGGCTCGTGAAGGCTTTACCATTTCTGTTGTCCTGCTTGTCGCCAGCGTTTATTTACGAAGCATTGCGTCTGAATTCTATGAAGAGGAGCAGACGGCTCAGATTGACATTATAGACGAATATGCCGATAGTTTATCTTACTATGCGGACTGGTAAGGGAGATTTGTACCTTTCCGAGCTTAAGGATACTCAAATAAAGACCGAAGAAGAAAAAGCAGATATATTGTTATCGGCGGTCATCATAGGGCTAAATGAGGCTCGGATAATAGGTCAATGTATCGAAAGTGTCAAGTCCGCAACCGCCAACATTCCCAGAACAGAGATTGTATATGTTGACTCGCGTTCAACTGACGAAACTGTTTCAATTGCTTTGTCTAAAGGGGTGAAGGTCTTTAAATTAGGCAAAACACAGCCACCCGGTCCTGCAGCAGGACGGTATGTAGGCAGTTTGGTAACGCATGGACGCTTTATTATTTTTGTGGATGGCGATTCCATCGTTGCCCCCGGCTGGATTGAGCCAGCGATTGAGTTGATGATGCGTGATACTTCGATCGTTATGTTTTCAGGTACGTTTCGCGGCAGTCAGCATAATGGGGGGACAGTTCCAGCGAAAGTGGAGCAGTTGGGGGTCATTAGGACGGTTTGCCAAATAAGCGGCAGTTGGGCACCGATAGTGCCGCGAAGAGCACTTGAGTCTGCCGGCAACTGGAACCCTTTCGTGAGATGTTTGGAAGAAGTGGACTTGGCCATCAGGTTACGTCACTATATGCCTGGCAGCCGGCTGGTACAGAGCGATCAATGTACAGTCGACACTCCTAAGTGTTCGATCTTGTATCCGGGTGAGATTATCAGGCGCTGGAAGATAGGATTCATCAGGGGGCCGGGGCAAATACTTCGCAATGCCATTGCTCATGGATACTTAAGTGAATCTTGGGAGGTTGCCAAGCCTGTGGTGCTGGCTGTAGCCTTGCTGGCAGGACTGGCTGTCTCGATAGCGCTGAAACTCTGGTGGCAGTTCCTGCTTTTGTTTTTCGGTGCGGTGTTTCTGCGAGCAGTTCTTACGCGTAAACTCGTGCGATTGAGCAGCGTATTCTATAACTTGCTGATAGGCTTCTATAGTATTTGGGAGTTTCTGAGAGTTCCGGCAAGAGCAGCTTCCAGCTACTCGAGGGATTTTGAGGAAGTAAAGGCAAATCAGGGCCAACATGAGGCGTAGCCCGGCAGGCACGTAAGCGAAAAAAGAAGAGTATGCTCACGGATACCGGGAATCTTGACTACAGCGTTTTGGCGGCGAAGCTGAATATGTCGCCGGCATGTATGCGCAGGCGTATCGGTCATTTCGAGAAAGTCTTCAGTGATACGAATATTAAAGGCAAAAAAATTCTGGAAATCGGAGCTGGAGGTGAACTGGTAAGCTGTTTTCTCGGTCTCCGAGGCGCTGAATCCATCGTTACTCTGGAGCCGTAAGCAGCTGGTTCAGATAGTGACGCAAGAGCGAAATTCACCAATAACGTAGAGAGCCTTGCTTTGAAGAACATCTCTCTGTCCACCGAAACGATTCAGGGTTATGATGCCCCGCCTCATTCGTTTGACCTGGTCGCGGCGATTGCGACCATAAACCACCTGAACGAAGATGCCTGCATTCGCCTTCACAAGGATGAAAAGGCAGTGAGAACATACCAAGAGTTATTCAAAAAGATATTTGCCCCGCTTAAGTTCGGCGGCAGTTTGATGATCACCGATTGTAGCAGAGAGAACGCTTTTTCCTGGTTGTCAGATAAGCTCGGCATACCAAATCCTAACGCACCGAAGACCGCGTGGCTTAAGCACCAAACGCCCCAGTTGTGGGTGAAGATTCTGGAGAGTGTGGGATTTGAACACGCGACCTGGCGATGGATATTTCCGACCCGGCGACTATCCCTGACATGCAGTTGTGGTCTGATAAGCAGACTTCTTGATAATTTTTTGCTTTTGTATTTGACTACGTCATATTTTGCCATAAAAGCCTTCCGCACAAACTGATTGCTGTTGTTGGCCAATCTTGTTATACGCCCGCAAGAACATTTATCGTAAATCATGATGATATAGGGGAACTGTGTGCTGAAGATACTCAGTATCATGAGTAATCCTGCTATCGGAGGAACAGAGACGTTCGTTTTGTCCATGACGCCGTATCTTGAGAAGATCGGATGCGCTGTCGACATAATGAATACGTGGCGTGGCTCGCTGATGAAGAAAGCCGCTCTTGAGGCTAAGCTTTCTTACAGAGAGCTTTACGGCAATAGTAGATTCATCAGCCCAAGAAGCCTCGCACAACTTGCTAACGCTATTCGGCGCGGAAAATACGATATAGTGCTTGTTTTTGGCCTTCGTGCCAGCGTGCTTTTGCGCCTTTTAAAACCTTTTTTCAAAAACGTGCCGCTCATCACCGGGTTAAGGGAGGTAGGCAACTTGCGCAATTGGCACCATACGTGGCTGGATCGCCTGACGCAGGGAAAATGTGACCTTTTTGTTTCGAACAGTGACGCTGTCGGCCGGGTGTTCACAACACGAGAAAGACTCTCCAGTGACAAGATGGTTGTGATCAAAAATGGCATAAGCTCGCAGCAGTTTGATAGAAGCAGGTATAGAGATGTCAACAAGCAGAGTTTTGGCTTACCTGCGGATAAAGTCATAATAACGACGGTGGCGAATTTCAGGTACGAGAAGGGACACGACTTTTATGTAGAAGTAATACGAGCATTCCTGGAAGAATTTGAGAATGCTCATTTTGTATGGATTGGCGAAGGTTCACTCAAATCAAAACTAAAGAATATGGTCAGGTCAATCGGTGCTTTTGATAAAATAACCTTTTTGGGTTTGGTTGAGGATGTTCGGCCTGTGCTGTCCTGCTCCGATATCTTTGTTCTGCCGTCCCGAGAGGAAGGCATGTCCCGAGCACTGATGGAAGCCATGGCTATGTCACTGCCGTGTGTGGCGACGGATGTAGGTGGTGCAAACGAAGTTATTGTGAACGGAGTCTCAGGTCTCATAGTTGAATTTGGCAATGTCGAAGATTTCGGCGGGCAAATAGTCAAATTGACTGAGGATGGGGATTTGCGCCGTAAGATGGGCGCAGCAGCAAGGCTGCGCATAATAGAGAATTTTGATATGGAGAAAATTGCCAAAAAGTATGTGAGACTTTTCGAGTTGGTTGCGGCGGGGCACCGGGACGGCGAAGAAATTCAAAGGCGGCTGGACGAGTGAATTGAGACTTGATGTTGGATAAAGTGGTTCTTCTAATTGCTTATCACGCGTGAAAATGCAAGCAGGAAACTGGGTCGCTATATCGCGAGTTCGTTTAGAGCATGCAAGGGAGTTTAAGTGAAAAGACATTCGGGACATTGTCTTAAAATCTGCATGGTGTCAGCTGTGCCGCGAACACTTTGGGGATTTTACGGCGGCTTGATAAGGCAATTAAAAGGCTCGTCTGTAGATGTGACCATTGCCAGTTCAGATAGGCCGCATCTTAATGATTTTAAGGAGCAACTTGGCTGTAGAATTTTCCCGGTCGAGATAACCCGTCAGATATCGCCAGTAAAAGACCTGGCGGCAATTGGCAAGCTTACTCGACATTTCAGGAGCGAAAAGTACGACATTGTGCATGCACATACGCCAAAAGGGGGACTTATCGGTATAATCTCAGCCTTTCTGGCAGGCACTTCCAACCGCGTGTACACGATTCACGGTTTGGTTTCTGAAACCTCCACCGGTTTGAAAAAAAAACTTCTCTACTTATCCGAGTGGTTAGTGTGTAAATTAGCTACAAAAGTGCTTGTGGTCAGCCACAGCCTAAAAGAACAAGTTCTCAAGGAAAAACTATGCAAAGAATCTAAAATGCAGATTCTTGGTGATGGGACTGCCTGCGGAATTAATCTAAAAAAGTTTCATACTTCCGAAAAAACGGCTTTGCTAGGCAGGCAGACCAGGGAAAAGCTTAACATACCTCAGGATGCAAAAGTTATAGGATTCGTGGGAAGAATCGTTCCAGATAAGGGAATCAATTGTTTAATTGATGCATTCGAGATGGTTCAAAGAAAATTGGACAATGTCTATTTGCTACTGATGGGGACTTTTGAGACTATCCGCGAAACGATTGATGAGCAAACAAAGCAGAGTATAACAAATAACAGCCGCGTTGTTTACGGAGGATATGCTAACGATATCTGTCCTTACTATTCAGCTATGGATATTTTCGTTCTGCCCACACGGCGCGAAGGATTTCCTTATACCCCTTTAGAAGCCGGCGCAATGGGTTTACCGGTGATTGCCACAAAGGTCACCGGATGTGTTGATGCGGTCGTTAATAACGTTACTGGGCTGCTCGTAGAGAAAGACAATTACAAACAGCTTGCTGAAGCGATGTTAAAACTATTGGGAGACCCTGAATTGCGGACGGAACTCGGACGAATGGGGCACGAACGAACCAAGCAGGTCTTCAATTCCAAAAGGCTAATTGGCGAACATATGAAGCTATACGAAAGAATTTTAGGCGAATAATACAACAAGTTTGCTATACTAAAT
>Ga0315537_1003915_pt1 | contig 10961 bp, 7 predicted proteins | sample SalMarSW160270MG_FD_203091 | JGI IMG/M metagenome (GOLD analysis project Ga0315537, IMG submission 203091) | Salt marsh sediment microbial communities from the Plum Island Ecosystem LTER, Massachusetts, United States - Salt Marsh Sediment SW1602-70 ... | reverse complement strand
TTTATGCGGGTGAGTACAATCGTGGCGATCCATGTGCCAAGAACCATCAGGACGGCAAGTGGCAATATGTACGGGAGGTCTTCCAGCGTGAGAAGTCGGGCATGACTATACACGACGATCTTGACCATGTGCATACTCGCGGCCACGATAGCATCCGTCGAGAGGAATGCTCCTTTAACCAACCCGAATCGCAGACAGAAAGGAGCAATCACCGGCCCTGATCCACCGATGATCGCCGAAACGAAGCCGGCAACGCCTCCGACATAGGGCAATTGCCTGAGGTCAGCTCTTCTTGGCCACTGAATTCGGGCGACGGCAAGGACGACATAGATCAGCAGAAAGACCCCGACGGCACGCGCAATGACCGTTGCCGAGAGTACGGTGTACAGCAATGCACCGACGAGCGCTCCGGGGATTGTCCCGATGAGAAAGCGCCCGGCAATATCCCAGCGGAGCTCACGATGCGAGAAGTAGATCCGCGAGAGATTGCCGACGAGGAGCAAACACGCGAGGACCGGGATGGCTTTGCGCAGGCCGATGCCCTCAGCGAGAAAGGGCAGGTAAATGAGACCGCCGCCTATCCCCGCCACTCCAGAGAGGAGAGCCGCGAACAACGCCCCTACAGCAAGCAGGATGAAGACCGAGACGCTCACAGGCTATTCGACAGGTACTTGAGGCGGCACGGGCATCGAGTCTCTCCCCGTGACCTCGAACATGCGGCGCAGTGCCCGCTCGGCGCGACCACGAACCGGTTCCGGTATTGTGATCTCGAACTGCAGTTTCTCCAGAGACTCAATCACATTTTCGAGGGTGATGCTTTTCATGAAAGGACAGATCTTGCAGGCGCGGTAGAATCGCTTGTTCGGGACCTCGATACTCAAGAGGTCTGACAGGCCACACTCGGTCACCGCGAGAAACTCGTGCGCCTCGCTTTGGCGGGCATAGTCGATCATTCCGGAGGTCGAGAGCGTGGCGTCAGCGAGTGCCAGGACATCATCTCGGCACTCGGGATGCGCCAGCACTTTCATGCCGGGAACGGCCGCGCGTATTTGCTGAACCGCCTCGGGCGTGATCTGCTCGTGTATGTAGCAGGCTCCGTCCCAGGCGATGATGTTTTTGTCGGGGACATTGTTGGCGACATGGCGGGCAAGATTTCGGTCGGGAATGAAGAGGATATTGCGATTAGGGAGCGAGCGAACGACGGACACGGCATTACCGGATGTGCAGCAGACATCGGTCAGGGCTTTGACCTCCGCCGTGGTATTGACATAGGTGACAACAGCCAAGTCGGGGAAGCTTTGCTTCAGCTCTTCGATGCGGTCTTTCACGGCGTCAGCCGGGGCACTGTCAGCGAGTGAGCATCCAGCGGAAAGGTCAGGTAACAAGACCATTCTGGTCGGATTGACGATTTTAGCCGTTTCCGCCATGAAGTGAACGCCGCAGAAGACGATGACTTTCGCATCTTTGACCTCAGCCGCTTTGAGAGCCAAGGCAAGGGAATCCCCCGTATCGTCGGCAACTTCGAAAATCTCGGCGCGCTGGTAATTGTGTGCGAGCAGATACGCATCGCGCTTCCGCTTCAGCTCGCGCACCCGGTCGAGGAGGGGCTCGATTTCCTTGACCCTTTCGGGGGTGTAATACCACGGGTCAGCGCGGCTGAGTCTCTCGTATGTGCTGGTAGTCATCTTGTGTTTCCCCGGCGGCATTTGAAACGCCGCCGGCGATTTCCACTCAGTGAATGAGACGGTGCAGGTTCTCGCGGAGGAGCAGGATTATTTCATCACGAGATAGTCCTGCTTCATGCAGGCGAGAAACCATTCGGCGTGCGGCGTGCTCGCCTGATCTTTCCAGGAGGGGACCTGGGTCGAGACAGACCGTTCGTTCCGTCCATGGCCGCAGAGCGTCAATGTCGTTCGAATCAAGGTTTCCTTCTACCGTCATGAGCAAAACGGCCGAGCTTTCCATCAGCGAATCACGCACCTGCTGCGGCAGTTGCGATAATTCACCGAGGTCGTCGCGGACAATCGCATGGCGTCGCCACTGGCGGATGCGCTGCGGCGTCCCGTAATCAATCGGCATGAGGGCGAATATCCCTGCGTCCCGGGCAGCGGAAACGATTTCCTGGTCCAGCCCGCTGTGCGTGCTATGCGTTCCGCCCAAATCAATTACACCGATTCCCTGCTGGAACAAGATATCAACTTCTTCGGGAGAGCAACCGACCAGTGTCTGAGCAGAAACACCAAAGACGACTGCCGATTGCTGGCGATTGTAGGCTTCCAAGGCTTCCGGGAGACTGCCGCACTCAATCTGTTTGGCCTCACAAGTTCTTTGAAGGCGCGCGATGGCTTCGACAAGCGTCCAGGTTGGCACAAAGGGCTCGTCCGGCAGCCAGACCAGATGGATTCCGGGGGCTGCCAGAAGTTCAGGGTAAGCAGGCGCCTCGAAGAGTCCCAGACCCGCCCAATCGAGCCGTGTGCTCATGCGAATCAGAGTGCGCAGCGAGTCGGACTTGCCCAGCAGAGGCGGACAGTCGTTTATAAGATAACGCAGGAAGTGTTCCGCTCGTTCCCCCACATTGTGAATGATGTCACGATGAATGTAGACAGCATCATCTTCGTATTGATGATAGAACGGATGGTCTCCTGCGCTCCAGAAACTGATTGCCGGGATACCGACTCGCTGAAAGGGTCCGTAGTCACCATACCATGTCGCCGATGTCCTCCTGATACGCAGGCTCTCGGTGTCTTCGGAAGTGAGACGCGCCCGGTAGTCATCCCAGGCAGGACCCAAGAGTTCACCGCCCGCCATGCCAACGGTACCATTTCCCTGACCGACCATGTCGAAGTTGAGCATGGCTACGATGCGACCCAAGGGCACAGTGGGATGCGCGGTGAACCATCGAGAGCCGATGAGGCCGTCTTCCTCGCCTGCGAAGAAGAAGACCATCAGGCTGCGCTTTGGCGAAGTCGGGTCCTGCGCAATGGAGCGCGCCAGTTCCAGAACAAGGCCGCAACCTGACGCATTGTCATCGGCTCCGTTGTAGATGAGACGCTGACCGTTTGGACCGAGGTGATCCAGATGCGCACCGATCGCAACGATTTCTCCGCGGAGTTCACTATCGGCGCCATAGATGAATCCCAAGACATTGCGAGCCGAACCTTCCGGAATCTTCGATACGCGAGCGGACACCCAGAGGCGCTTGCGAACATCCAAGGGATTGGCGGTGTCCGCCAAGGATTTCAAGTAGCTGTCCAGAGTATATCCCGTATCCCGAAGAAGAAGCCGCACGACGCGGTCTCCGACATAGTACATCGGAACGCGCGGGTCATAGACTTCTTCAGAAATAGCAGCGCCCTGAACCGGAAGGCTCTGCTGGTAAAAGAGAATTGCTGCTGCTCCTCGCTCCTGAGCCCAGGTTACAAGCTTGCCCCGCGGGAAATCAGAGCGAAAATCCCACGCTGGATGCTTGAGCTCCTTGCGCACGATAACGACGGCGCGTCCGCGCACATCCAAGTCGCCATAATCGTCGCGGCCCTTGTCAGGACGGACGATACCGTACCCTACGAGGACAGCCGGAGCAATGAAAGCTCCACTGCCCGAGTGAGTGACGAGAGTGAAGTCATCGCCATAAGTGAATTGGACTTTCCCGAAGGGAGAATCCATGAGCGTGAGTGCCGCGCCATCCTCTCTGGTGACAAGCATCGGCACTTTCTGGAAGTAGGTGCTATCCCATCCTGCGGGCAGAATTCCGGCAGCCGCAAGTTCGGTTGCGACGAATTGTTCAGCCCGATAGCCGCCCGGCAGTCCACTTCGTCTCCCTTCGAATTGGTCCGAGGCGAGAACGGTGATTGTCTGCATCGCTCGGTCGGCATCGAAAGCCATCGCGCGGATGGCTACGGCGGTGCAAAGCAGCGTGAGGCAAGTGAATCTCATTTGGTCTTACTCTCGACAGTGGACGAGGGATTTCGTTTTTTCCGTGACCGACGCGTCGCCTTGCCGGAATTGCCACCATCGGATCCGGCAAGGACTTTTTTCAAGTATTTACCGGTGTAACTGAGGGCCACCTTCGTAATTTCTTCCGGTGGCCCGGTGGCGATGATACGGCCGCCGTCTTCCCCACCCTCGGGTCCGAGGTCAATTACCCAATCCGCGCACTTGATGACATCGGGATTGTGTTCAATGACTGCGACGGTATTCCCCTTGTCGACAAGAACCGAAAGGACATTGAGCAGCATGCGGATGTCGGCGAAATGGAGGCCTGTCGTTGGCTCATCCAAGAGGTAGAGCGTTTGACCGGTCGCGACACGACCGAGTTCGGTGGCGAGTTTGACGCGTTGCGCCTCTCCTCCCGAAAGCGTTGTCGCCTGCTGTCCCAGATGAATGTAGCCCAGCCCGACATCGTAGAGCGTTTGCAGCTTGCGCCGGATTGTCGGGATATTCTCGAAAAATTCGAGTGCTTCGGCGACGGTCATATCGAGCACGTCAGCGATTGACCGCCCTCGGAAACGCACTTCGAGTGTTTCTCGATTGTAACGTTTGCCTTTGCACACTTCGCACGGAATGTAGACATCCGGAAGGAAGTGCATTTCGATTTTGATAATGCCTCCTCCCTGACAGTGTTCGCATCGCCCACCTTTGACATTGAAACTGAAACGACCCGGCGCGTAGCCTCGCATCTTGGCTTCCGGGAGTTGTGCGAAAAGGTCGCGCACGGGGGTAAACAGGCCTGTATAAGTCGCCGGGTTGGAGCGTGGTGTGCGTCCGATGGGGGACTGGTCGACTCTCACGACTTTGTCGATGGCTTGCACACCCTTGAGATCGGCAAATTCGAGAGGCATGTCTTTGGCGTCATAGAAGTGACGAGCCAAGGCTCGATAGAGCGTTTCGTTTATCAGGGTGGATTTTCCGGAACCGGAGACGCCGGTGATCACGGTTAGTGTTCCCAACGGCACCTCCAGAGTGATATTTCGCAGGTTGTTGCCGCGTGCACCCACCAGTTTAAGGACTTTTCCATTGCCAGTGCGGCGCACTGCCGGCACAGCGATCGTTTCCTTGCCGGAGAGAAATCTGCCTGTGATGGATTTCGGGTGAGCAGCGATTCCCCGGGGAGTTCCAGCGACAACCAGATACCCTCCGTGGATACCGGCGCCTGGCCCCAGGTCTACCACATGGTCTGCAGCCTGAATCATTCCGCGGTCGTGCTCGACGACGATAACCGTGTTTCCGAGGTCGCGGAGCTTGGTGAGTGTACGGATCAGGCGATCGTTGTCGCGTTGGTGCAAACCAATGGAAGGTTCATCAAGAATATAGAGTACACCGGTAAGCTGCGAGCCAATCTGGGTCGCGAGTCGGATGCGTTGCGCTTCCCCTCCGGCCAGACTCCCCGCACTTCGATCCAGTGTGATGTAGTCGAGACCCACGTTCACAAGGAAGTGGAGCCGCTCACGGATTTCCTTGAGAATCTGCTTTGCGATGGTTTGCTCGCGCGGAGACAGCGAGAGATCCCGGAAGAACTTCTCAGCCTCCTTGATAGAAAGGCTTGTCACTTCAGCGATATTGCGCCCGACAAGTTTGACCGCGAGCGCTTCCGGACGCAGGCGCCGCCCCTGGCAATCCGGGCAGGGGATATTCCCCATGAATCCTTCGATCCATTCGCGCACGCCTTCGGAATTCGTCTGACGGTGACGACGCTGGAGGTTGCGGATAATGCCTTCCCACTGCCCGTGGTGTTCGTAGCGAGTGGTGCCGGTGGAGGATTCGTATCGGAACTGGATGTTTTCTCGCCCGGATCCATAGAGAATGATGCGCTGGTGCTCTGCTTTCAATCTCCGAAATGGGATGTCCAAACGAAAGCCAAAGTGCTCGGCGACCTGCTCCAGTTGCATATAAAGCCAGCTTTCATAGAGGCCGCTTAGGCTGCCAATCGCACCCTCCTCAATGGAGAGATTCGGGTTCGGGATGAGGCGCTGGGGGTCTATCTCCAGCTTAAAGCCGAGGCCGGTGCAGGTCGGACAAGCTCCGAATGGACTGTTAAACGAGAAAAGACGCGGCGCGACTTCAGAAAGTGAGATGCCGCAGGCTGTACAGGCATACTTCTCACTATATGTGACATCCTCTTTGCCTTCTTCAACAACGGTCAACAAGCCGCTGGACAGCCGGAGAGCCGTTTCGACGGAATCAGTCAGCCGCGAACGAACGCGGTCTTTTAGGACAACGCGATCAACGACGACATCGATATTGTGCTTGATATTCTTCTTGAGTTCAATTCTCTCGTCCAGTGTTCGTATCGTACCGTCGACACGGACTCGTACAAAGCCGTCTTTCTGAATTTGACTGAATAGGTCTTGATAAGTGCCTTTGCGTCCTCGGACGAGGGGCGAGAGCAGTTGCAACCTTGTGCCAGCGGGCCTGTCATGGAGACTGTTCACGATTTCTTCAGCGCTCTGACGGTGGATGGGCTGACCGCAGCGGGGACAGTGTGGGTGTCCGATGCGGGCGAAAAGGAGGCGCAGGTAGTCGTAGATCTCGGTGACGGTCGCAACGGTGGAGCGCGGGTTCCGGACACCCGCCTTCTGCTCGATGGAGACAGCCGGCGAGAGGCCTTCGATGGCGTCGACATCCGGCTTTTCCATGAGACCGAGGAACTGGCGAGCGTAGGCCGAGAGTGACTCCACATACCTCCTCTGGCCCTCGGCATAGAGGGTATCGAAAGCGAGGCTTGACTTCCCTGATCCGGAGAGGCCTGTGACGACGATCAACTTGTTTCGCGGAAGATCAACATCAATGTTCTTGAGGTTATGTTCGCGGGCACCGCGGATACGGATGTACGGGGATTCCATGGACTTTGCTCTGGTTTTTCTATATCAAACTTACCAAAAAAAGCTAAGAAAATCAAGCGGAGTGCTTTGTGGACGGCAAGTGTTTCCCTCGGCAAAAAGTTCTTGACAAAGCAAGAAACATTGGTTATATTAGTGCCGTTTTCGCTTTTGAAAAAGCCCGCAAACCCGCGCCAGACAAGGGTTTCAGGTATATTGACTGTATCGGGACTACTTAGCATAGCTGTATGCTTGATCCCAAGCACAAGGCTCCTGTTCAAGACCCACGCGTGAGAGACAATGGTCGCTGAGCGCATATCGATGGCGTGGCCGTTGAGTGCGACTCAACCGGTCAAAAGACAAACAACCTAACAGCGAGGATAATCCATGCCCAAAGGTCGTGTGATGGTTGTGGATGATGAGTTCCATATGAGGGATTTCATCTGTGAGACTCTACGGCGCAAGCACCTGGAGGTAGAGGCGGTGCCCGATGCGCCGACGGCGCTTGATATTCTGAGCAAGCACCCGGCGGACCTGGTCATCAGCGATGTGAAAATGCCGAAGATGAGCGGACTCGCGCTGCTTAAGAGCATCAAACAGAGCTACGCGAATACGGATGTCATGATGATTACGGCGTACGGGACCATTGAAGACGCCGTTACGGCCATTCGTGAAGGAGCGTTCGACTATATTCAGAAGCCGTTTGCCCCCGATGATCTCCTTCTGCGGGTAGGCAAGGTTTTCGAGTATCGCAATCTCGTACACGAGAATACAAACCTGAAATGCCAATTAGGGACGAAATTTCGTTTCGAGAACATCGTTGGTGACAGCTCGAAGATGCTGGAACTTTTCGAGACGCTGGAGATGGTGAGCGCCTCGAAGGCAAATGTTCTGATTCAAGGGGAGAGTGGCACAGGGAAGGAGCTTGTGGCGCGTGCGATTCACGCCAACAGCTTGAATCGCACGGGGCCGTTCGTCAAGGTGAATTGCGCCGCCCTGCCGGATACTCTTATGGAGAGCGAGCTTTTCGGTCACGAGAAGGGAGCATTCACCGGCGCGATCAAGACCGTGGAAGGTCGCTTTGCTCTCGCTCATACCGGAACGCTGCTGCTGGATGAAATCAGTGAGATGAGCCCGAACATGCAGGCCAAGCTTCTGCGGGTTCTTCAGGAAAGGGAGTTTGAACGGTTGGGTGGGCGCGAGACGATCAAGACGAATGCTCGTATCATTGCCACGACGAATAAGGACTTGAAATCCCTTATTCAGCAAGAGAAGTTTCGCGATGACCTTTACTATCGCCTCAACGTGTGCCCGATTTTTCTGACGCCACTTATCGAGCGGAAAGAGGATATTCCGCTCCTAGTCAGTCATTTTCTGGCGATCTACACAGAAGAATATAACCGGCCTATCGAATCGATGACGGAGGACGCACTCAATGTCCTCATGCACTATCACTGGCCGGGGAATGTTCGCGAGTTGGAGAACAAGATCGAGCGTGCGGTGATCATGTGCACCGAGCGACAGATTCAGGTCAAGCATTTGTTTATGGACGAGGCGGACAGTCCTCCATCTTTTCCTCTCTCTTCGGGAGAGAAGCCAGCTGTAACGCTACGGGAAGTTGAACGGGTCGCGATTTTCCAGGCGCTCAAACAGAACGACAACAACCGTACGAAGACGGCGGAAATGTTGGGTATCTCGATCCGCACACTGCGCAATAAGCTCCGGGAGTACCGCGCCGAGGGGATTGCCCTGTAGAGAGTAGAGACCAAGCCGGCTAAGCGGGTCGGCACCGAACCAAGAGGCTTATCGCCGGACGATACCGTCCGGCGATTTTTTTTGCGTCAAAAGCTTAGCATGTGTGTGGACTTGGAGAAACGAATTCGTCGTAGCATAGGCTATCGCAAATTTTAGCGAACCTAGTGGAATAGCGAAAGGATTTGCGTAGGTAATTTCTGCCAGCGGGAATGGTAAGCAACGGACTATGATTGAGCTTGCGAGAGGAAACATGATTCGATTCTGAAAGGATTTCGGCGCTCAAGACTCAAGTTTTTCGGCATCGGCACGATAATTGTTATTATGGCCTGGCACAGAAAGTTGCCGGTTGGAGAAGCCATGGAACCCGAACCCCTCTTTGCCGCCATGAACATATCGACGGCCGGACTAACGGCTCAGCGAAAAAGACTGGGTGTCGTGGCCGAGAACCTTGCGAACCTCGAGACGACCCGCACGGCACAGGGCGGACCGTACCGCCGCCGCACCGTCTCCTTTGAAGAGCGAAGGTCCTTCCTGTCTCATATGATCGAGGCGTCGCGGGGGAGTGACCAGGTGGCGAGGACTCACCCCAAACACCAACTACTCCATCCCGCGTCGTTGAAGGAACAGGAACTCCGGGGCGTGGGCGCTCAAATCAGCGAAGACCAGAGCCCATTTCGCGAGGTTTACGATCCCGGGCACCCTGATGCAGACGAGGAGGGTTTTGTGAAGTATCCGAATGTGGACATCGTGACCGAAATGACTGAACTGATTTCAGCCACGAGGGCATTTGAGGCAAATGTCACGGCCTTCAATGCGGCGAAAGGGATGATGCGGAAGGCACTGGAGCTCTGAGGTATTGGCCATGAAGATTCAACCTCCATTGGAGTACCTGCCTGTTTCTGAGCGGGCCATCGGACGCCTCGAAGGCCTGTCCCCCTCCGGGCAGCTCGCCCTACAGAAACTCTCGGAGGTCACATCTCAACGGACAGAGAATGATAAAGCGGATGCGCTATCACCACAGTTTTTGTCCGCGCTCGGCGCTCATATTGACATAAAGGTGTAACATGACAAACATCCCAAGCGACATCCCGACAATTCCGAAGTTCCCGGCGGCACCGCGAGAAGTTCCGTTGCCGAAGCCGGAAATCGTATTGCCGGGGCCCGAAGTGGAGGGGAGCAGTTTCGGCAAGACGTTGTCGGATTTTGTGGAGAATGTCAATGAGCTGCAGAAGGTGGCCGACCAGAAGGCGTTGGGATTCGCCACGGGGCAGATTCGAGACATTCACGAGGTGGTGAGTGCGGCCGAGGAGGCGGGTATCGCGCTTCAATTGCTCATGGAGATGCGGAACAAAGTGGTCGAGGCCTACCGCGACCTTATGAGAATGCAAATTTAGATTCGTTCGATAAGACTGTGTACACAGAAAATTTTCAGGGACGATCGTGGCAGGCACAATAAATCAATTTTTATCCCCGGTGACCGACTTCTGGAGACGGTTGACTTTGAATCAGAAGGCGGGGCTCGTTGTCTCAACAACCGTCGTTCTGTCCTTGCTCATCCTTCTGGTCACCTGGACATCGAAAGCTCCGTTTGCAACGATGTACTCGGGCCTCAACGGGAAGGATGCTTCACGGATCGTTGACGATCTGAGTGAAAGGAAGATTGCGTACCGCCTTGCCGATGGCGGAACCCGGATTCTCGTTCCGCAGAACCAAGTGTACGAGCTGCGCTTACATTTCGCCGCTGTGGGCTTGCCCGGCACCGGCGATTTGGGCTATGAGGTCTTTGACAAACCCATGCTCGGCATGACGGAGTTCATGCAGAAACTGAACTACCATCGAGCGCTGGAGGGCGAGCTGGCCCGGACTATCGGCAAACTGGACGAGGTGGAATCGGCCCGCGTTCACCTGGTTTTGCCTGCGCCAACCCTGTTCACCGAAAACAAGAAGGAGCCGACGGCGGCGGTCGTGTTGCAGCTTCAACCGAATGTTCAACTGACGCAGAGACAGATCCAAGGAATCAGTTACTTGATTGCCTATGCGGTCGAAGGCATGACAACCGAGAATATCACGATTGTGGATGCTTCCGGAAATCTGCTCTCCGGCGCGTCGAATCAGAACACAGCCGTGGGTTTAACAGCCACTCAACTTGAAGTCCAGTTCGCTTTGGAGGAGGCTCTGGCGCACAAGGCGAAGACCTTGCTTGATGGAGTGGTCGGGCCGGGCAAATCGGAGGTGAAGCTTGCCGCCAAACTCAACTGGGATCGCAGCGAGAAGACCGTTGAGCAGTTTGATGCCGAGCGGATTGCCATCCGGAGCGAGGAGAGGCGAGAGTTGACCGGTGAGGGCGGCATTGACGGCGGTGCAACGACCGAGGAGAACCAGGTAACCAAC